>Ga0190275_10001212_pt1 | contig 19531 bp, 19 predicted proteins | sample Popmic550T_FD_133745 | JGI IMG/M metagenome (GOLD analysis project Ga0190275, IMG submission 133745) | Populus adjacent soil microbial communities from riparian zone of Yellowstone River, Montana, USA - 550 T | ecosystem: Environmental > Terrestrial > Soil > Riparian zone > Trees stand | place...
CAGGAGGAGACACGCCTGTGCGGCGATGGTAACGCGAATCTCATCGGTGAGCTCGAGGCCTCCGCAGCCCTCAAAGTTCTTTTCCGCCAGGAACACCTGAACGTGACCGAGGAGCTCGGTCCGATCTTCTGGCGGAAGTTTGCCAAAGATCGGAACATTGCGCGCCAGGATCGAGTGCCACGCGGACGGGATCAGCCGGGCCCGTAGTCGTTCTCGGCGACGCTCTTTCGGAAAGCGGAAAATCACGCTGGATAGTAGGGCTTAACACTGCCCCAATCATGTCTTCTGTAGCCGGTTCGCTATGCGAAGCGCGGGAACGACGCTCGCAGCTCAAGCCCGCGCTGCCCACCCGCCTTCGCTTCGCTTCGGCGTGGCAAACAGGGCAGCGGCTACAGAAGAGAGGCTACAGCAAAGCGCCTACCGGATATTATAAATTTCCACCACGCCGACGCCGTTGTTCTTGCCGCGGACGATCGCGGTGTATTGGCCCGGAGCCACGACACGGTAGATGGCCGACTCGAGGTCGTTAGTCGGTGCAACGCCGGTGGCTTCGATTTGCGCGCGTTCCGGCGAATCCTTCCAGTTGTCGTTGCTCGTAATCGCGGCGCCGTTGGCGTCACGCAACTCGAGAAGCGGGTCGTCGATCGCGTTCGGCAACTGGCTCTTGAGCGATGGGCCGAGCGCGCGCACGAGGATCGCGGTGTTGGCCGGATGATGGCCCGCAATGAAACCGCCGATCAGGACGTTGTCGCCGGTTTCGATAAAGCTGCGCGAGCTGATGTTGGCCAGGAGGGAATTAACCGACAACCCGAGATCGTAGAGTTCGACGAGCGCGATGCCGGTGGTGTTATCTTTTCCTTTCACGATCGCGGTGTAGGCGCCGGGCGCGAGGTTGCGCAGGATCGCTGATTCGTTGTCGTGGCTCGGGGCGATGCCGGTCGCTTCGATTTGGGTGCGCTCCGGCGAATCCTTCCAGTTGTCGTTGCTGGTCACGAGCGCGCCACTGCTGTTGCGCAATTCGAGCACCGGATCCTGCATGCGGCCGGTAACCGGGTTGCCGCCGACGTTCATGGATGGACCCATCGCGCGCAGCAGCACTTGCTTCGGATCTGTGCCGGTAACAATGAAGCCGCCGATCAAAACGTTGTCCGCTGTCTGGACATGGGCGCGGCTCGAAATATTGAGCAATTGCGCCGGCACCGGGACGGGAGTCGTCCCAATGGCCAGGTTGACCGCCGCCAACGCGTCGATGCGGCCCCAGCCGTAGGTGTTGTTCGGCACCTGCGTGGCGCTGTCCCCGCCACAAGCTTCCGTCGTGGCCTTCTTTTCGGCGCTTTGCTCGATGATCTCTTCAATGCGATCGACATTGCCGGCCAGTGCCGGGTTCGCGGAGATGACTAGCGCGACCAATCCCGCCACGTGCGGACCCGCCATGCTGGTGCCGCTGAGGCTGCCATACTCGGTATCGCTTCCGCGCAATGCGGAACGGATGCTGGAGCCGGGCGCACTGATATTCGGCTTCAAATAAAATGGCTCGGCCGGATTTTCCGGATCGATCGCCGCTGGACCGCGGCTGCTGAAGCTCGAGGCCAAATCGGTCGTGTGCGTTGTCGACCCCACCGTGAACGCCTCGGGGTAGCGCGCCAGCGGATGAAAGATGGTATTGCATTCCGGGCCGTCGTTCCCGGCAGACGCGACATAAACAATGCCCGCGGCCCGGCTTGCTTTGAGTGAATCGCGGAGCGGATTTGCCTCGGGCGGACAACCCTCGAGGCAGCCCCAGGAATTGTTGATCACATGCGGCGCTTTGCTGGGGTCAGGGTCCGCGCCGTTCACTTTAGTGGGCGCGAGGAAGAATTGCATGCACTCCAGGTAAGTGGGGACGTTGCCGATGCCGTTGCTCATGTTGCGGCAGGCCATCCATTTGGCTTCAGGGGCCATGCCGATCTGGTTGCCGGCGCCGTCGTCACCCGCCATCGAGCCGACCGTATGCGAGCCGTGGCCGCCGCCCAAAATCTCATCGTCGTCACACGGCAAAGGCGAGGGCTGGCCCGCGCCGAGGACGCCGCCGGGATTACAGGCGTTCAACGGTTCGGGCGGCCAATTCGGAATGTGGATCGCGTCGTGCCAGTTGTAATCGTGGGTCGAAGTCTCGGGCGTGCCGCCCCAGCCGCGATACTGGTTCCGGAGCGCATTATGCGTGAACCGCACGCCGGTGTCCGCCCCAGCCACGATCACGCCTTGCCCGCGGTAGCCCATGGCCCAAACTTCGGGAGCTTTTACCTTGGCCAGGCCCGGCTCAGCAGCCGTAACCGCATTGGGTGAGGAAGGACCTTGGCTGCCGTCAGCCGCGGAAGCGGAAGTCTGTTGCGGCGGAAGTTTCACCCCGCCTTTGCCGACCGGATGAATGGCGGCGACTTCGGGAAGTGCGGCCACGGCTTGGACAACCGCAAGGCTGCCCTTGGCCCAAAGCGTATTCGAGATCCAGAAGGATTGGAACGGCGCGCCGAGCTGAGTCAGCGTCTGCTTCACGTTTGCCTGCGTCGCTTGCGCCGTGCTGGTCAATTGTTGATAAACGTATTGACCCTTCTCCTCCTTAGTTGTGAGCGCGCTCGAGCCGCTCAGGTCGGCCTGCTGCTTCATATAAATAAGGAATTCGGTCTCGGCCAGACCCGCGGCGCTCAAGACATTGGCATCCACTTTCGTTTGCCAGGATGACGCGTTGACCGCGTTGGCATTCGACGGCGGCGCCGCGAAACCAAAATAGACCATGAGCGTGGCTGCGAAAAAGAAGGCGCACCCCGTAATCGCGCGGAGATTGAAAAAGCCGGATTCCGAGACCGTTTTCGTTTGCATGAAGTGAATTCGGCCCTGCGGTTGCCCTTGGCTCCTTCCACAATGATCTTGCGCGGTCGCCGAAAAAAGCTTTGAGGGCGGCAGCCCGGCGCAAAACGCACAGCCCAAGCAAATTGCGTTGTGCGTTACGTCTGCAATGGCCAGAACAACTGAAGCGTTAGCAGGACCACGATGGTCAGGACGGTGGTTAACCCAAGTCCGACTTTCACGAAGTCCAGGAAGCGGTATTTGCCGGGCCCGTAAACAAGAATGCACGAAGGTTCGAATGGCGTGATGAACGATACCGACGCGGCCAGCATGATCGCGATCGCGAAGGTGCGTTCGTTGGCCCCGAGTTGATGCGCGGCGCTGATCGCGACCGGCAGGACCACGAGAGCGGCAGCGGCGTTCGACATCGGTTGCGTGAGAATAATCGTCAGGACAAAAAACCCGCCGAGGATCGCGAGAATCCCGAACGGCTGGAACCACTGCACAATGAGCCCCGCCAGGTAGGCTGCGGCGCCGGTCTTGTCCATCGCCGTGCCGAACGCCGTCATGCCGCCGATCAGGACCAGCAACCGCCAGTCGACGAATTCATAAGCGCGCTCGATGCTGATGCAGCGCAACAGGATCGTGAGCACCGCCGCGGAGAGAAACGCGATCGAGAGCGGCACCCAGCCGAGGCCGCCGATGAGCACCGCCGCGCCGAAGAAAATAATAGTGAGCAATCCTTTACGCGGGTGATAGAGCGGCTCGCTGACTTCACCCAGGAGCGAGAGTCCGGGCAGGCCGCGCAAAGAATTGATGCGCATTTCTTCGCCTTGCACCAGCAGAAGATCGCCCACGCGCAGCACGGTGTCGCTCACCTGCTCACGCAACGATTGCCCATGCCGGAAAATCGCCAGAACAGTCAGGCCGGAGTACTGCCGGAAGTTCGCCTCTTTGAGCGTGCGCCCGTGGAGCTCACTTTGCGGTGTGAGCAGGACTTCCGCGATCCGCATTTGACCCGTCTGTAAATCGAGATCGCCGAGCTTGAACTCCGGTTTGATCTCGATGCCCTCGATCTTCTTCACCTTCATCAACGTGTCGGCTTTGCCCTCGACCAGGAGCGTGTCGCCCTCGGCCAGCCGCACTCCCCGTCCCGGCAAAATTTCCGTATCGCCGCGGATAATCTTCAGGATCTGGAATTCGAGCACGTTCAGGTCGGAGTCGTAGCTGTCTTGTCCGACCAGGGGCGAGTTCGGCAGCACGATGATCTCGCTCACGTACTCGCGCATGGCGTAATCCACCGTCAGGCTCGCCTGCTGATGCTGGGGCAACATCCGTTTGCCGATCGTCATCATGTAGGCGATGCCGACCGCCACGATGATCAGCCCCATCGGAGTGATCTCGAACATGCTCAGCTCCGGCATGCCGGCTTTCTTGATGTAACCGCTCACCGCCACGTTGGTCGAAGTGCCGATCAACGTGCAGGTGCCGCCCATGATTGAGGCGAACGCCAGGGGCATGAGCAGCTTCGAAGGGCTAAGTGTCGCACGCCGCGCCACGCCGATCGTTGGCGGCAGGAACATCGCGGTGACGGTCGTGTTGTTCATGAAGGCCGAAGTGCCCGCCGTGCTCGACATCAGCAGGAGGAGAAGGCGGTTCGGATTTGTGCCCGCCATCTTGAGAATGCGCGCCCCGAGCAAATCGAGCACCCCCGTTTCCTGGAGCGCGCCGCTGATCACGAAGATCGCGCCCAGGATGATGATGATGTCGTTGCTGAACCCCTCGAACGCTTCCTTCGGCGCCAGCACTCCGCCGACGACCAGGGCGATCAGGAGGAGGAATGTGACAATATCGACCGAGATCCGTTCCGTCGCGAAGAGCGCGATGGCGATGACCAGCAGCAGCAGGACGAAAGCAATCGAAAGCGTCATCGGAAGTAATCGCGGGTCACCCCTCCGCTGCGCGGAGGATGGGCAAAACATCCGGATTCGCGAAGAAAATTCCCCGCGCGGGATGAAAAATCGCCCTCTATTTTGGTCAGACTTTCCGCTTCGAGCGCTCTTTCCAGGCGGTGACCGCCGAGCGAAGGAGATCTTTCAGTCCCGATTTTTCCAAGTCCGCAGGTTTGGCGAAGGCGACGTAGCGATGCAGCTTGCCAGGACCTTCCAAAAGTCCGTGCGGGTCCGGGAGCCGGGCTCCGTGAACGATACCCAGTTTCACCCCTTTTTTGCTCGGGATGATTGTGCAAAGGAGACCGCTGTAACCGGGGCCGAAGCCGTAACCAATCACCCGGCCTGTCCGGTCGAGTTCTTCCTGCGCACCAGGGACGGCCCCTTGGACGACCTCGCGCAACCGTCGTGCCACGTCGGCGATGGCGTCCGGGTATTCGCTCAGGAATTCAAGAACATCATCGTCGGCTTGCTTCATACCGGGGGGGGTTGCTCCGAGATATCCACGGCATGGCCGGCATCATGCAGCCTATTTCACGACCAGCTTCACTTTGGCCTCTTTGTTCGCGTGCTCTCCGATGTTGCAATGGGCGTCGTAAGAACCTGGTTTGAGGTCCACCTGCATGGTCTTGCTGTCCTTCGGCGCGATCGCGAACCAGAAGCTCTTGTCGAGATGTTCGCCTTCAATCTCGAAATTGTGTTTCTGCTTTCCGCTGTTCGTCACGACGAACGCTGTCTTGCCGGGGCGCAGGCTCGCCGGCATCTGAACGCCGCCGTCGGTGATCGTCACATTGACTTTGCGGGCGTCCGCATCCGGCGTGTCGATCTTGTGCTCGATCGCCTTAACCGTTTCCTTCGTCTTCTTTGCGACCGCCTTGCTGGTCTCCTTCGTCGTTTTTACGACGGCTTTGCTGACTTCTTTCGTCTTTTTCTTGGTCTCATCCCAAACCTCTTCCGTTTTCTCTGCGACGGTTTTCTCCTCCGCCTGCGCCACCGCGAAACAAAAGGCACAGGCCAGGAATGCGATAACAAATTTCGTCGTGTTCATACTTTATCATTCGTAGCGCAGCGGTCGCCCGGTTGCGCGTGAGCAGGGTCGTGACCGTGATCGATGCCGGCCGCATTCTCAATCCGCTCGCCGGCCGGAACCAGATCGAGGGCGCCGTCGTGATGGGAATCGGAATGGCGCTGTTGGAGCACACCCATTACGACCCACAGAACGGCGCGCCCATCAACAGCAAACCTGGCCCATTACATGGTGGCAGTGAACGCCGACGTGCCCAAGCTCGAGGTGCATTTCCTCGATTACCCCGACAAGGAACTCAATGCAGTCGGCGCGCGCGGCATCAGCGAGATCGGCTAGCCGGCGCCGCCGCCGCCATCACCTCGGCGACCCATCACGCGACCGATGTGCGCGTCCGCGAACTGCCGATCAAGCTCGAGGACCTTCTCACCTCGTCCATCCTGGCCTGAGGCGACAGCTTTTCATTTCCTCGGAAAGACATGCTTCCGCCGGTCTCTAAATTGGCTGCCCGGGATCATGAGGCCGTCCATTGGACAATAGACGTTTTCGTCAAAAACTCTCTTGGAGTGTGCATCCCACACGCTTCCTCCGCACATTATCGCACCGGTGACTCACACCGCTCTTGATGGATAAGGTACATTGCGAAGCAAACCAATATTGCGAATAACTCGCCACTGTGGACGATGACGATGCATTGCTTCCACTGGAAGTTCTGTTTGTACGCGAAGACGGTTAGCCCGACGTGAATCGCGATTAGCGCGAAATTAAGTATCGTCGTGGCCGTCCCAATGGGCGTCTTCACTGAACGAACGCTGTTCTCCGCGTTCTGCGACTCCCATGCCATCGGAGCACCGCCCAACCGAGCATTGATCTTCCGTTCGATCGCCGCACACTGCCGGGCCTCGACGAGCAGCATGTACAAGTTAGACATCTGCAGGAGAAGATACGCGAAGATCACCGTAGGCAGACCGACGACGACCACCTTGACCTGCCACGAATACATGTCCTGCGAGTACGCGGTAACCGTGAGCGCGCCGCCCAAGAGTGCGCCAAGGACTGTTGTGTCGCGACGAAAATTCGAGAGGAACAGTAACATCTCCTTCCGAAGTGTGCTGTACTCTTCCAGCGCAGCTTTCAGCCAAAGTTCGCTGTTCTCGGACTGTGGCACACCCGCACCTATAGCGATAGAACCCGCGCTTTGGAAGGCGGAAATTATGCAAAGCCGCAGTTTGCCAAAGGCAACATGGGTCAGTTTTGATGCGCGGCATTTCCGCCGCATGCCGAGAACTGCCCTGTCCAACACCGACGCAATCGAACTGGCTTTCATCCGGCTTGCCCAAGACTCACAGATCCGTTCTCAGGAAAGCGGAATGTCTGGCGGTGGCGGCGACTCCCAAGTGTCGATTAGCGTCCGAATTTGTGCATCGAGAGCTTCGATGAGTGTCTCCACTGCACGTGTAAGTTCGGCTACTGCATCAGCCGTTATCGATATCGTTTTGCCGTCCTTCGTAAAACCGTTTCGATGCACTAAATCGTGTCTAATTAGGATCGCTTTGAAAATATCCCCGATTCCCCGGGGGAACTCCACGCCCAACACTGTTGCGTACATCTTGCGAACTTTTTCGAGCCGATGAAACGGAAACACGCTTAGATGCTCCGATACAATTTCGTGAACTTTGTCAAGATGCTGAAACAGTTGCGACACGCTCAGCGAACGTTCCTTGAAACTGGGCTCGGATTCTACGAACTTTCGGAAAAGGCTCGGGTATTTATTTATCAGTGATATGAAAACGTCTGATAGATATGCCTCTAGCACGGTCACTGCGTTCGCATATAGCAGCGCCAGCAGCGTCAGCAGCGCAGGCTTCTCAGTCGCACCGACGTGTAATGCAGCGAGCCTCCGAAGCGTGTCGATACTCGCCTCGAATCGTTGAAAAAATTCAGACGCAGAATAGTCTAGGTCGAAGTCTTCACGCCCCGGAACCGATGCCCACTCAGTCGTACCCTCTTCGGATTCTAGCTCCTGTGCGACAGCTTCGATGAAATTTTCTGGGACACACTGCCCGAATTCTGACCAAAGAATTTCTTCGGCATCGTGCGGTCCGCCCCAGATGTAAATATAACCACCCTCCGCTGATTCATATGGCGTGTTCTCCGCGGGATTTTCGTACCGCTGCCGGAACCAATGCTTGATTATGCGCTTCTGATGCGCTGGCCCCAGCTCTGCGAATTCTGTCGCGTTGTACTCAGCACCTGTCTCTGGATCGAAGTATTCTGACATCGCCGAAAGCGGGTCGACAGTACAACTGTCGTGGGCGCTTTCAAGCAACAGGTCAAAATTGCGCCGGAATGTACGACAACTACGTTCAGACAGAGGCGGGTCTGTTTCCGACGAGCATGAGCACATGCACTTCAGTTGCGATCAGGACTGACGCTCGCTGGCGTGCAAGAGCGCGACTTGCTTCCGGCCGAGCCAGACGGTGAGGAAGCGCCAGATCACGGCCAAGGGCACGGCGACGAAGGAGAGTCCGGTGAGGCCGAGGCTGAGGAAGGACAGAAGTGACAGGACGGAGGTCGGCGGGCGGGAAGCAGAGGTTCGCCATGGCGAATCCATCCGTTGGCGGATCGGAGGTCAGATGGATCGATCGGAACTGAAAGCTTCCCAATGGGAAGGTCAGCGAGGATGGAGGATGGCGGAGGGTTCTAGAAGTAGAAATTAGAAAGTAGGAAGTAGAAGACGGGATTCGCCTGCGCTGAGACTCCGGCGTGGCAAGACGGAGGGCAGAGTGCCGGCGGCCCGAAGGCGCGAAAATTCCCGATCGCGCGATGCTAGATCAATTCCTGGAATGGTCGATCAGCGCTTGGCTGCTGCAAGAGGAATGTGGCTGGTGACAAGTTCCCGCAGGTCGAGTTTCTTGCTCGCGTGGTCGATATCAATGCCCGCCAGATTGCCTTCGGCATCGTAATCCAGAACAACGCCCGCGGAAACTTCTTGGCTCTCAACACTCGGCTTCTCTGAAAGATCGATGTAAAGGGAATCGGTCTCGGGAAAATAGTTCAGTTTCATGGCTGGAAGCGACGGTCTAAGAATGCGTTGTGGATGGTGAGCCTATCGGAAAGCGTCACAACTCGCAAGAACCGTCCTTGCAACTCGTCCACGGCGCCCCAAAACCGATAACGATCCTGCTCTTGGAGTTCGACGCGAATCGGTGAGCGCACGACTCGCACGCACATCTCCTTGGTCAGGTACGGTCGTTTGCGCATGACCTGGGTTTCGAAGTACGAGGTGAATTCGTAGTCGGGCATGCGTGCATCGTATCAGAAATCGGTTGCGGGTTGCCAGAGCGGACGCCAGTTCCTTCCACGTCGACCTTCAAGGTGAAACGGATCTGAACGGAAAGCTTCCCAATTAAACCGGAGAGTGGAAGCGAGGATGGAGGATCGAGAATGGCGAAGACAGAGGTCGGAAGCCGGAGATCAGAGGTCGGCAGCGAAAGCGGAATCTCTGATTGCTCCCGACAGTGGCGGCGACTAAACTTTCGATCATGCTCGATTGGACAAAGTGCACAGCGGTCGAACGCTCCCCGGCGCGAGTAAGTGGCGCCTGGGTATTTCGCGGGACGCGCGTGCCGGTAAAGGCGCTGTTCGAGAACCTGGAAGATGGCGCGACGCTAGACCAATTCCTGGAATGGTTTCCCGGCGCGACCCGCGAGCAAGCTCTGGCCGTCCTGGAGTTCACCGAGGGTGACGTTGAGCGAATTCTGGTAAATCGCCTGGCGGGACCGTTTAAGCCGTTGGAAACGGATTGGAGAGAACGCGTGCGCCAGTCCGCGGCGAAATAGCGGTGAGGCTGCTACTATTCGCCATCCTCAATCTTCCATCCTCGCTGATCCTCTTCCGCGCTACCATCTACCCTTTAGAGGAAAAACCATGAGCCAAGGCTCGCGTGTCCGCGGCGTTCTGGCTCCTGTTGTCACTCCGTTCCGAGCCGATTTCTCGCCTGATAAAGAACGTTTTATCGCGCATTGCCAATGGCTGCTTTCGCAGAACTGCGGGCTGGCGGCGTTCGGCACCACCAGCGAGGCGAACTCGCTGGCGGCCGAAGAGCGCTCGACGCTACTCGATGGCCTGGTCGCGACCGGAGTCGACACGTCGCGCATGATGGTGGGAACCGGTTGTTGTTCGATCACGGAAACAGTCAGACTCACGTCGCAGGCGGTAAAGCATGGTTGCGCAGGTGTCTTAATGCTGCCGCCTTTCTATTACAAAGGTGTCAGCGAAGAAGGTCTCTACCGATATTTCAGCGAGGTCGTGCAGCGCGTCGGCGATCCACGGCTGAGAATTTATCTATACCATATCCCGCCGGTGGCGGTGGTCGGCATTACACCGGGCTTGGTCGAGCGCCTCCTGAAGTCGTATCCCAACGCCATCGCCGGGATGAAAGACAGCTCGGGCGATTGGAACAACACGAAGATTTTCCTCGACGCGTTCGCCGAGTCCGGTTTTGACGTGTTTGCCGGCAGCGAATCGTTCCTCCTCGCTAATATGCGGAATGGCGGCGCCGGCACTATTTCCGCGACCGTCAACGTTAACCCGGCCGCAATTCACAAGCTCTACGCGGAGTGGAAGAATGCAGATGCCGACGACCAGCAGGCAAACTTAAACGTCGTACGCGACGCGTTCGGCAAGAAATACCCGATGATAAGCGCGTTGAAGCAAGGCATCGCGATCTACGCGAACGATCCGGCGTGGACGAAGGTGCGGCCGCCGCTGGTCGAACTCACGGCAGAGCAGGCCAAGACGCTCGCCGCGGAACTCAAAGCGATCTCCTTTACGATGCCGGGATTGAAGTGCGTGCGAAGCGAGGATGGACCTGCCCGCAAAGCTGCGCGTAGCGTTGCAGGCGGGGAATAGAGATTGAGGATAGAAGTGCCGACCGGAGCCGAATCCGGATCTACGATTCTCGGGCGTCGCTCCGTTTCCCCAGCCACCATCCGTTCACGGCCCAGACGGTCGCCACGATCGCGCCGATCAAGGCGACGGCGGAAGTGCCGAGCGCGCCGCCTTCCAAGGCGGTGCTCACTTGCGCGGTGATGGCGTCGGACCCGCGATAAACGGGGACGTCGATAACGTTCTTCGCTTTGTACTTGGTCTCGTTATCGACCCGGCTGAAAAGAATCTCGCGGCCGGGGCGAACAAAAGCGTATTCGCCGACGCGGCGCAAAACGAACACCACGGCAAGAACGGCGAACGTGCCCACCGCGGCGAGGGAGAGGAAACCGAAAATCATGATGACCGGCACAAGGGCCAGCAGGACGCTCAGCCCCAGGCGCGAAGCGATCCGCCCGGTGAGGAAGAGCTGACACAGGATCGTGAGCGCTTGCACGGTCCAATCGAGCGCGGCGAAAATCTTGGTCCGCTCCTGCGGATCGGCGAAGGTCTCTTTGACGAGCCGTAATTGCTCGAAGTAAAGAAACGTGTTAGCGGCCGCCAGAAGCACCACGAACAGGGCGATGGCCAACAGATAGGGCGATCGCAAGACCAGCATGAAGCCCGCGAACGGATTGCCGCCGATCGGCCGATCTTCCTGATGCCCTTCGCGGCGCCCCTTCCAAATCCTCAGCAATGCTTGCTGGCAAAGGATGGCCACGACGAACATCGCCGCGCCCACAAAAAGAACGCCGCTATTCCCTAGCCTGGACACGGTCAGATAGGTGATGCTGGGGCCCGCGAAAGCGCCGGCTGTTCCGCCTGCCGCGATGACGCCAAACAAACGCTTGGCCTGCCGGCTATCGAATAGCTCCAACAAAAACGCCCAGAACACCGACGTGAGAAACAAGGCGAGAACACTGATGAAAACGTAAAAGAACTGACCGACGGCGATGCTGCCCTCATTGGCCCGCAGCACAATGCCGATGACGGCGAGGGAGACAGCGACGAATCCATAAATCAGCGGCAAGAACACGCTGCGCTTCAATCGTGCGACCAGCCAGCCGAAGACCGGAATGATGATAATCGAGCCGACTGACGTCCAAAGATAAAGATCGGCTACGCGATCACGGCCGAGAATGGTGCCGACGGTTTCACGGACGGGACGCACGCAGAAATACCCGCCCAGGACGAAGAAGAAGAGGAGGAACGAGGCGATGACGGCGGGCATCTCATGCTTCTCGACCAAAGCGACTCGGCCGAGCAGGCGGCCGAACACAGTTGGATGCTTGGCGCGCTCAGCTTTCATCGGGTCCCAAGCTCGCGAATATGCGATCTGAGTTCACGCACGACGATACGCTGGCGCAGAGAAGAAAAAAGGCGGCCCATCTGGAGTTCAAGATCTTATCATACATCATCGAAAATCCTGCAGCGCTGTAGCAACGGTCCCGCAGTTGCGGGATCGCCGTTTTTTGCGGGACTGCGCCTCGACATAGCGAGGCGGCTACAGCGTCGGATCGTTTATCAAGTCGTGGCGGCCTCCTCCTTCCAGCGTCTTCGAAGATAGATCGCGTTAATGATCCAGGCGATCGGATTGAAGCTGAGAATCGTGAGCGCGATCCAGGCCCAGGGACGGCGCTGAGCAAAGAACCAGGCGAGAACACCGTATATGACGCCGCAAAGGAGAATGCCCATCAGACCGAAATCGAGCAAACGGCCAAGAAGAAGTCCACCGATGAACGCCATCATGCTGAAATAGTAGCCCCATCGATAATTCCTCTTCTCCGGATTACGCTCGCGGAATCGGCGGTTGAAGACGAAGGCCGCGATGATTGGCACAATCAGGGCGGCCAGCGGAACACCGATGAGCCCAAGCGCGACCAAAACTGGCCCGGTCCTGCCACTCGTGGTTGCGGCGGTTCTTGGACTAGCCGGTGCAGCTTCGTTGGTCTCGCCGACAGTGACGACGACTTTTCCCCGGGCGCGCCCCGTTTCGAGATACCGCATAGCCTCAGGCAGCTCATTAAAAGGATAAGTCTTGTCGATGACCGGCGTGACCTTTCCGGACTGGATCAGATCGGCCAGGAACGTCAGGTCCTTTTGGTTCATCTGCGCCAGCATCCCGCCCACCTCCTGAGTCAGGAAGCGTTTTAGCCCAATCATTTTGAGCGGCTTGATCAACGGCCCCATAAAGCCCTGATCCTCCGGCCCGCCGCCACCAATCATGACGAGTCTCCCCTGGGGATTTAAGACGCGCGTGTTTTCCAGCGCCGAGCGGTTCCCCACGTTATCGATAATCAGGTCGTAACGTTGCCCACTTTTGGTGAAATCCTCTTTGGTGTAATCAATGACGTGATCCGCGCCGAGTGAGCGGACCAGTTCCACATTCCGTCCGCTACAGACGCCGGTCACCTCCGCGCCCATCGTCTTCGCGAGCTGCACCGCGAATGTGCCCACGCCTCCGGAGGCACCATTGACCAAGACCTTTTGCCCGGATTGAAGCTTTCCTTTGTCTCGAAGACCCTGCAAGGCGGTGACAGCCGCCACCGGAATTGAAGCCGCTTGTTCGAACGTGAGATTGGCCGGTTTCAGGGCCAGGGCCTTGTCCGTAGCGCATATGTATTCAGCAAAGGCACCAAATCGATTCCCATATACTTCATCGCCTGGTTTGAACTGCGTCACATCCTTGCCGACCGCTTCCACCGTCCCGGCATAATCCACGCCGAGTCGTGTATTCTTTGGCTTGAGAAACCCAAACTCCACGAGGCGACCGAGGTAGGGTGTGCCCTCCATGTAATGCCAATCGAGCGGATTCACTGAAACTCCTCGCACGCGGATCAAGAGCTGGTTGTCGTTGGGCACGGGTCTGTCGACTTCTTCCAGTCGAAGAACGTCGGGCGAACCGAAGTCGCGATAAATATAGGCTTTCATCCGCGCAGCAACGGTCGGGCTCGGTGTCTGGGCCAGAGTTGTGCCGGTGAGCGAAAGCGCCGCCAGGGAGAGTGAAGTGATCAGGTATTGCAGTTTTGTTTTCATGGGTAAATCGAATCGGTCAGGGGTGCTGGGTTGCCGGCGCTTTTATTCCTTTAATGAGCAGCCAAAAGCCAAGGCCAACTTCGTAAAGACCCATCGGCATCATGTAACTCATGCCGATGACTCCCAAACGGGGGAACACGATGATCGCCAGCGAGCCCAGCGCGAGAAGCAGCGACGAGAAGATTCCCAGCACCGCCAGTCCTTTCGGGACGTAGTCCGACCGCAAGAGCAGGTAGGCGAAGATCGATGAGCCCAAACCGAGGAGGATGAAGCCAACGCTCATCCCCAATCCCTGAGTGTGATAAGCCAGCATGACCAGGGAGTGGAGCTGGTTTGGGTCGAAGGTCTTCAGATAGGCGGCTCCGCTGAGCAGCCGGAGCACAACCAGGGAGTTGACGGTCGCAATACAGAGAACGGCCAGCTCGGAAAGGCGAAAGAACGCGCCGAGCAAGGCGAGGTGCCGGTTAATCGGCCGAAGCAAAACATAGAAGGCCCACGTCAGCACCATCACGAGGATGTAAGTGATCAGGTCTCCCGCGATCGAGAGGCGGAAGAGCTGTTCCGAGGCCATGATATTCTCCGCGGTCTTGGTCGGGTCGCCGCGGGCGATGAGCTGGCCGCGCACGAAGACTTCTCCGAAAATGCCGGTCGCCATCTGGATCGGATAAATGATGCCGATGATCTTCGCCGCGGTGTGTTGGGCCGGCGTCGCCGAATAGATCGCTTCGGGCGTGCTCAAGGTATCTGCGTTCATATCTTTGAGAGGCGATTGGATCAGGCAGCGATCGCATCACGCTGCGGATGATTGGGCGGCGGCTCTTTAGCGCCCCAGATCAACATCCAGGCGATGGCCAGTTCCCCGATTCCGAGCACCATCGCGAGCTGGCCCCACTGGGCGAAGGCCGGTAAAAAAACAGAGATCGAGGAAGCGATCCCGTACCCGCCTCCCGCAATCATGGCAGCGATACCGACAAAGCGGGGGATAAAGCCGGATCGCATCACGGCGATGCCGAAAGGAAAGAGCCAAAGTCCCCAGAAGATTTGGGCCAGAACCACTCCCTGGTTGTGTAAACGGAGGAAGAAAAAGACGAGAGCGTCGAGCTGAGCCTTATCAAAGACGTTGGAGAGGAAGGCAGGGCCGCGGGCCAGGGTCAGCGCAGCGAGGTCATTCAAGACGTTGAGATACGAAATAGGGATGGAGATCAGGAAAAGGACCGTAAAGGCCATGGCGTGTTTCTGACTGGCCGCCTTCAACAGGTGGTAAAAAGCCAGCACGGCAAAAATGACCATGGTTGCGGAGAAGAGCTCGACGGCCATGCCGAGCCGGAGCAGAGCTTCGGAGTCCCGGACATTGTTAGCCGTAGCTGCGGCGTCTCCCCGCACGATCAGCACGTTGGGGACATAGAGAAGGGCAAAGGGGGCGGGCAGGCAGCTTATGAAATATAAAAGAGCCGCGATCCTGGATTGTTTCTTGAGTGAGTTCATTTCGTTTGGTGCTTACTGAGACTCAGAGCTGTAGTCACGGCGCTATGTCGCCGTGTTTTCCGCAGCTGACGCCCCGACATAGCGGGGCGGCCACAGCACTGAATGTTACTAACGACCTTGATGACATGGCTTGTGACTCAAAAGTCGTTGACTAGGTCTTGTCCTCCGGCGCGATATTGATGACGACTTTTCCTCGAGCGCGGCCCGTTTCGAGATAGCGGACAGCTTCACGGATCTCACTCAACGGGTAAGTCCGGTCGATGACCGGCGTCACTTTTCCAGTCTGCATGAGATCGGCCAGGGCCTTCAGGTCGCCCTGGGATACTTTGGCCATCATCATCCCCATCTTCTGGCTGATGAAGGGCGACATCAGAAACGTCTGGATGAGGCGCCCCATGGGACCGATCAATCCGCCCTCGTTGGGTCCGCCCGCGCCAATCATGATATAAATCCCCTTGGGCTTCAGGACTTGCCGGAATCCCGCCAATGGTTGGGTCCCGACGTTATCGATGATGACGTCGTAACGTTCGTCGCTCTTCGCGAAATCCTCGTTGGTGTAATCAATGACTCGATCAGCGCCAAGCGATCGGACCAGCTCGACATTCCTCGAACTGCAAACGCCGGTCACCTGCACGCCCCTCGACTTGGCGATCTGCACCGCGAATGTACCGACGCCGCCGGAGGCGCCGTTGATCAGAACTTTCTGGCCTGGCTGGACTTTTCCGCTGTCGCGAAGAGCCTGCAATGCGGTACACCCGGCGACCTGGACCCCGGCCGCCTGCTCAAACGTCACGTTGGCCGGCTTGAGGGTGACTCCGCCATCTGCGGGGACGCACAGATATTCGGCCAGGGCGCCGCTCTTCCCGCCGAACACGTCATCGCCCGGTTTGAACTGCGTCACGTCCTTGCCGACCGCCTCGACTGTGCCCGCGCAGTCAATGCCCACTCGCGGATCCTTCGGCTTACGCAGCCCCGCCATCATCGCGCGCATTAGAAACGGCGTGCCTCGGATCATGTGCCAGTCGTAGGGATTGACTGAAGCCGCGCGAACTTTCACGAGGACCTCGTTGTCCTTCGGCACGGGCTTTTCGATGTCCTTGATTTGAAGGACATCTGGCGGCCCAAATTCGGTGTAGATCACTGCTTTCATGCGAGGTTTCCCTCTAGTTGCCCGTGTAATACTGAGACTTCGTCACGTGGGCTGTGCGCTGTAGCCACGGCGCTATGTCGCCGTGTCGCCCGGTCGCCGGCGCCCCGACACAGCGGGGCGGCTAGAGCACATGGGGTTATGAAACGTCCCCCCTTCACGTGAGAGCGCGGTCCGTTTGTTCATTCCAGCGTTGGACGTTGACGCCCTTTATTAAGAGCCAGAGTGTCAGTGACAGTTCGCCCACGGCGCCGGGCAGCATGTTGAAGGGAGCCAGACTCTGCGCGAGCGGCGGCAGGAGGAAGGTCAGCCAGCCGAAACCCGCCAAGACCATCAACGCGCCGATAATCCGCGGGAGGAAAGTCGATCTAAGAATGAGGTAGCCAACGCCGAGGCAATGGAGCCCGAAGAAGACCAGGCCGATGTCGTTCGCCCGGGCGCGCACGACGAGAAACATGTAGGAGAGCGCCTGGAGCTGTTCGGTCGTGTAAACACTCAGGTAGGGCGCGCCCTTCAAGAGGATGAACGGCACAAAATCGAAAAGACAACTGAGCGCGCCGACTGCGCATCCCACCAGGCTGAAGAAAGCCGCGAGGAGTGAGAGGCTCCGATTCACGGGCTTCAGCACCTCGTAAATGAACAACGTTGCCGCGATGTAGAACGCGGTCGAAATGAGAAGGGCGGCGGTCCCGGAGCGGAACAAGGCTTCGTTCGCCAGAAGGTTGGCGGCGGTGGCTGCGGGATCGCCCTTTACCACGAAGCGCCCGACCAGAATCAAGGGGTAAATGCTGGTGAGAAAACACATCAACCAGCAAAATCCGCCCATCCGGGCTTTGAAGAGCGGCGACATGTTTGATGATCGCGGCGCGCTCATTCGATGGTGATTACTACTTTGCCGCGGGCGCGGCCCTGTTCGAGATAGCGGACAGCTTCAACGGTTTCGTCGACCTTGTATTGCCGGTCGATTACCGGCGTGATCTTGCCCGATTGCATCAGATCGCTCAGGAGTTGGAGGTCCGGCTTATTGATTTGCGCGATGTAGAAGACGAACCTCTGGCTCACGAAGGGTGAGCCGGCGAGGGCGCGAAGCATGCCTAAGAGGCGGGGGCCCATTTGGCCGTCGTTAGATCCCGATCCGCCCACGCCGGCAAGGACGCAGACGCCGTTGGGTTGCAAAACGCGGCGCCGGTCGGAGAACGAATGGTTGCCGACGAGGTCATAAATCAGGTCGTAACGTTGCGCGCCCTTGGTGAAATTCTCTTTTGTGTAGTCGATCACGTGATCGGCGCCGATCGCGCGGACCATCTCCAGGTTCCGCGTGCTGCAGACGCCGGTTACTTCCGCGCCCAGGACTTTTGCGATTTGCACCGCAAAGGTACCGACGCCACCAGATGCGCCATTGATTAACACCTTCTGTCCGGCCTGGATTTTCCCCTTGTCGCGCAGCCCTTGCAGAGCAGTGATTGCCGCCACCGGCACTGCCGCCGCTTGCTCAAAGCTGATGTTAGTCGGCTTCAAAACAACTCCGCGATCTGCTCGCGCACACAGATACTCGGCCACGGCTCCGTTCTTCGCTCCGAAGACCTCGTCGCCAGGTTTAAACTGCGTCACGTTTCGGCCGACCGCCTCGACGGTGCCCGCGTAATCAATGCCAAAACGCGTTTCCTTCGGTTTGCGCAACCCGCCGAACAACCGTGGGAGATACCCGCCCCGCAGTCCGTGGCCGTCGGCCGCGTTAATTGAGTTGGCGCGCACTTTGACCAGGATTTGATCGTCGTCCGGAACCGGCTTTTCGACCGCGTCGATCTTGAGCACATCGGGTGAACCGTATTCGCAGTTGCGAACCGCCTTCATCGGATTTGTCGGCGCCGCAGCCTGGTCGCACTCGTTAGTCGATCTCCAGTAGGCGATGAATATGCAGGTTGCTGCCAGGAATAAGAGGAGCGCGATCGCGCGAACGGTCCACTTTACAATACGTTTCACGAGAAGTTTCACTTTCATATGGCTAGCGAGATGATGCAGGCCGCTCGGCGCGCGGGGATCGAGCAGGCGATTTGTGCCGGGGTTGACGTCAAGAGCCTCATTCGATCGTAATGGCGATCTTTCCCCGGACGTGGCCGGTTTCGAGATACTCGTATGCGGCGGCGGTTTCAGTAAGCGGGTAAGTTTTGGTGAGAGCGGGCACCGCTTTTCCGCTTTCCGCCAGATCGCGCAGAATGCCGAGGTCTTTGGTGTTAAAGCTGACGCCGAAGCTGACAAACTTCTCCTTCGAAAACTTCGAACGAAGGGAGGCGGTGAGCGAAGTCACGAAATTGCCCAGAGTCTCCTTGTGCATTCCTGAGCCACCAACACCGGCCAATACACAGATACCGCCGGGCTTGAGGATGCGGCGTCGCTCTGCAAAAGAACGATTATTGATGAGATCGTAGATCACGTCATAGCGCTGATCGCCTTTTGTGAAGTCCTCCTTCGTATAGTCAATCACGTGATCGGCACCGAGCGATCGGACCAGGTCCAGGTTTCTGGTGCTGCAAACGCCGGTTACTTCAGCGCCAAAAGCCTTGGCGATCTGCACGGCAAATGTTCCAACGCCTCCGGAGGCACCATTGATCAGGACCTTTTGTCCTGCTTTCAACCGCCCGGTGTCGCGCAGGCCCTGTAAGGCAACGAGCGCGGTAGGGATCGAAGCGGCTTGCTCGAAGTTAACGTTGCCTGGCTTCGAAACCACCGCCCGGCCAGGCTTGACACAAATGTATTCGGCGAGGGCGCCTGCCTTTACCCCGAAGACTTCATCGCCCGGCTTGAACTCGGTCACGTTCTTGCCGACGGCTTCAACGGTTCCGGAGTAGTCAGATCCCGGGCAGGTGTTTTTCGGCTTGCGAAGTCCGAAGAGGAGCCTACCGGGGACGCTGCCTCCTAGCATCCCACCGTCGAAAAATCTCAGGGAAACGGCACGAACGCGGACGAGAATCTGGTTGTCGTTCGGAACCGGCTTTGCGACTTCTTCAAGTTTCAGAACGTCATCAGGCGAACCGTATTCGCAATACCTGATCGCCTTCATCCGCTCGGCCCCGGCCGGAATGCTGCGTCCGCAGTCGTTCGTCGAAGTCCAGTAGGCGAACTGGAACCAGGCGAAGA
>Ga0190275_10001213_pt1 | contig 19530 bp, 22 predicted proteins | sample Popmic550T_FD_133745 | JGI IMG/M metagenome (GOLD analysis project Ga0190275, IMG submission 133745) | Populus adjacent soil microbial communities from riparian zone of Yellowstone River, Montana, USA - 550 T | ecosystem: Environmental > Terrestrial > Soil > Riparian zone > Trees stand | place...
GCGTTGACCTCGCTGTAGTTGTCGACGAGGAAGTAGAGACGGGAGCCGATGACGCCGCCGATGAGCGCCGCGAAACCCATCTCGTAGGCCCAGTCGACTGGCTTGCCGATCTCCCCGAACCGCTTCCAGATCAGCGCCCCGGCGGCGAGGAAGGCGAGGGCGAACATCAGCCCGAAGGTCTGCAGCGTTACCGGGCCGATCTCGATCTCGGGATACATCGCTCAGGCTCCCGGGTTCTTGCCGAGGGGCTCCATCGGAGCGATCCCCGGCTGCCCCTCGACCCGCTCCAGCCAGGCCCGGAGGGCCGGCAACGCCTCCAGGTCGAAGCCGGCCTCGGGTGCCACGTGGGTGTAGGCGTAAAGGGTGATGTCGGCGATCGTGAACCGCTCGCCGACGAAGTACTGGCGCTGGCGCAGGTGCCGCTCCATCACCTTCAGCGCTTCGCGTCCGGAGGCCTTCCGCAGATCGAGGTCGGCGGGCCGGGGGAAGCTCTCCGGCGCGACCGCATCCCAGAAGCGGGGCACCGCGATCCCCGGCTCGTGCTTGTACTGCTCGAAGAACATCCACTGCAGCACCTGGGCGCGCTCGTAGGGGTCGTCGGGCACGTACTCGCTGCCGTCGGCGAAGTACCAAAGGATCGCGTTCGACTCGGCCAAGGGCCGGCCGTCCTCGAGCACCACGGTCGGCAGGTTGAGCGTCGGGCTGAGCCCGCCGAGGACCTCGATCCGCTCGCTGTAGTCGACCACCGACATCTGCCGCCGCTCGAACTCGATCCCCCGCAGGCCGAGGATCAACCGCACCTTGTGGCAGTTGCCGGAGACCGGGTTGTCGAAGAGGAGGACGCTCACGCGAGCAGCGTCTCCAGCAGCGCCTTCTGGGCGTGCAGCCGGTTCTCGGCCTGGTCCCAGACGGCCGAGCGCTCGCCGTAGAGGACCTCGGCGGTGATCTCTTCGCCGGGGTGGGCCGGCAGGCAGTGGAGGACGATTGCCCCCTCCTTGGCGGCGGCGAGCAGGTCGCCGTCGAGCTGGAAGGGGGCGAGGTCGCCACGTCGCCGCTGCGCCTCGGCCTCGTCGCCCATGCTGATCCAGACGTCGGTGTAGAGGGCGTCGGCCCCGGCCGCGGCGGCGCGCGGGTCGCCGGTCAGCTTCACCTCATGCCCCTGCTCGAGCTGGTAGCCGGGCGGCGCCGCGACCACCACTTCGACCCCGGACAGCTCGCCGAGGATCGCCAGCGAGCGGGCGACGTTGTTGCCGTCGCCGACGTAGGCGAGCCGCAGCCCCTGCAGGTCGCCGAAGCGCTCGCGCATCGTCAGCAGGTCGGCGAGCCCCTGGCAGGGGTGATGAAGCGGGGTGAGGCCGTTGACAACCGGCACCTCCGCCGACTCGGCCAGGCCTTCGACGATCTCGTGGGAGCCGGAGCGGATGATGATCGCGTCGACGTAGCGGGAGAGGACGCGGGCGGTGTCGGCGGGGGACTCGCCGCGGGAGAGCTGCATTTCGTCGCCCTTGAGGACGACCGGGTGCGCGCCCAACTCGACGACGCCGACCTCGAAGCTGATCCGCGTCCGCGTCGAGGGCCGTTCGAAGATGAGGGCGATGCTGCGGCCGGCGAGGGAGTCGCCACCAACGCCGTCGGCGCGCCCGGCTTTCAGCTCGGCGGCGCGGTCGAGCAGCTTGCCGAGCTCGAAGGCCCCGAGCTCTTCGCCGGTGAGGAAATTCATCAAGGGTGCGCTCCGCTTCGCTTCGCGATCAACAAGCTGCCGGATACTACGGGGCGTGGAGCTGACCGCCCTCAGCTGGAACCTCTTCCACGGCCGCGACTACCCGCCCGACCCGGCGCTGCGGACCTGGCGCTCGCGGCTGCTGCGGCTGGAGGAGCGCAACGCCACCCACGTCCAGGTCAACCGCGACCTCACCGAGGAGTTCGCGACGCTGCTCGCGGGCTGGGAGTGGGACGTGGCGCTGCTGCAGGAGTGCCCGCCGCGCTTCGCCGAGCCACTGGCCCGGGCCTGCGGGGCCGAGTGGCACCGGGCGCTCACCTCCCGCAACTCGCTGGCCCCGCTGCGGACGCTGCTGGCGCGCCAGAACCCGGACCTGATCGCCTCCGGCGAGGGCGGCTCCAACCTGATCCTGGTGCGGGTGCCGGGGCGCCTCGGCGGCATCGCCGAGCGGCGGTCGATGGCGATTCACGAGGGCGAGCCGGAGCGGCGGTCGATGGCCTTCGCCCGCACCGCCTCCGGCCTCTGCGTCGCCAACCTGCACGCGACCGCGCACTGGCCGCAGCTGGCGGCCGAGGACGTGGCGAAGGCGGCGCGGGCGGCGCTCGAGTGGGCCGGCGGAGCGCCGCTGATCTTCGGCGGCGACTTCAACCTCCGCCCCGCCAAGCAGACGCGGATCTTCAAGCAGCTGCGCGAGGAGTTCGGGCTCGACAGCCCGCCGACCGCCCCCGACGCGATCGACCACATCTTCTGCCGCGGCCTCGAGGTGGTCGAGGCGCCGCAGGCCTGGCCCGACGAGCGACGCGAGCTGCCGGTCGATGGCAGGGCACTGCGGCTCTCCGACCACGCCCCCGTGCAGGCACGATTCCTCGCCGCCGAGCCACGCCTCCTGCGGAACTGAGATAGTCGAACTCCACCAGCGGGACAACCGACAACGGGAGGCCAACCTAGATGGCGGAGAAAAAAGCCAGCGGCAAATCGATCGGCAGCAAAGCGAAACCGAAAGCCGCCGCGAAATCGAAAACGTCGAAAGCAGCCAAAGCGGCGAAATCGACGAAATCGAAAACGAAAGCCAAAGCGACCAAAGCCAAAAAAGCGACTTCGAAATCGAGCTCGAAATCGTCCTCTAAAAAAAGCAGCAAAAAAGCTTCACGCTCGAAAGCCAAAGCTTCCAGCAAAGCGACGAGCGGGCTCGACAAGAGCGTCGCGCAGTTCCGCGAGAGCCTCGAGCAGAGCGTCACGCTCAGCCGCGATCGCATCCAGGACGTCGTCGACGACGCGGTCAAGCGCGGCCGCATGACCCGCTCAGACGCCGAGAATCTGCTCAGCGAGCTGGTCCAGAAAGGCCGTAAACAGACCGACGCCCTGCTCAAAGAGCTGGAGCGGCTGGCCAAACAGGCGCGCAACGCGCTGCCATAGCCATGGAGGCCGCCGGCACCACTGCGCCAGCGGCCCGCGGTCCGCGCCGCGGCGACCTGCTCGAGCTGGAGATCGACTCGCTCGCCTTCGGCGGGCGAGGGGTCGCCCGCACCGAGGGCTTCGTCGTCTTTGTCGCCGGGGGTCTCCCCGGCGACAAAGTCCGCGCTGAGGTCACCAAAGGCAAGAAGCGCTTCGCCGAGGCGCGGGCCGTCGAGGTACTGAGCGCCGCGGCCGACCGCGTCCCGGACCGCTGCGTCCACGGCGGCGAGCCCTGCCCGGGAGCCCCCTGGCAGGGCCTCCCCTACGAGCAGCAGCTCCACCACAAGCAGGAGCAGGTCGCCGAAGCGCTGGACCGGATCGGCGGCCTCGAGGGCTACGCGATCGAGGAGATCGTGCCGGCGGTCGAGCAGTGGCGCTACCGCAACAAGCTCGAATACTCCTTCGGCGAAGACGAGGAGCTGACGCTCGGCTTCCACGCTCGCGGTCGCTGGGACCTGACCGTTGACGTCGACGACTGCCACCTCGCCTCCGAGGCGGGCAACGAGGCGCGCAACGCGGTCCGCGAGTGGGCGCGGGCGGAATCGATCCCCGCCTTCGACGCCCGCGCCCGCCGCGGCGTCCTCCGCAACCTCGCCGTCCGCGAGGGGCGGCGCACGGGCCAGGTCCAGACCCGCCTGGTCACCGCCAAAGCCCGCTTCCCGCGACCACCGGTCGACCTCCACACGATGGTCGAGGACGACGCCGGCGGCACCGACGGCCCAACCGGCGTGCTCGGCGAGGAGCGACTACGGGAGGAGCTCTGCGGCCTGAAGCTGGAGATGTCCCACGGCGCCTTCTTCCAGACCAACACCGAGATGGCCGAGCACCTCTACGCCGTCGCCGCCGAGTACGCCGGGCTGAGCGGCAAGGAGCGCGTCTTCGACCTCTTCTGCGGGATCGGCACGATCGGGCTGACGATGGCCGCGCAGGCCGGCGAGGTCTGGGGGCTCGAGATCGTCCCGGAGGCGATTACCGACGCCGAGCGCAACGCCCGCGCCAACAAGATCGAGAACGCTCACTTCATGGCCGCCAACGCGCGCACCGGGGTGCGGCCGCTGGTCGAGAAAGCCGGCAAGCCCGACGTGGTGATCGTCGACCCACCTCGGGCCGGGCTCTCGCAGAAAATCGTCCGCCGGGTGCTCGAGTGCGAGGCGCAGAAGATCGTCTACGTCTCCTGCAACCCGACCACCCTCGCCCCCAACGCGGTCCAGCTCACCGAGGCCGGTTATAAGTTGGCCCGCGTGAGGCCCGTCGACATGTTCCCCCAGACCCCGCACATCGAGTGCGTCGCCCTCTTTGAGAAGGGCGAGAAGGCATGAGCAGAGCTTTCGGAGTAGCAGCGGGCTTGGACCCGGAGGTGGCGCGGCCGCTGGCCGCGAGCTGCGCCGAGCTCGGCTACGAGTCGGTCTGGTCCAACGACCACCCCGGCGCCAAAGGCCTAGCGACGCTGGCGGAGTTCGCCGCCGCGGCACCTGAGGCTGAGCTCGGGGTCGCCGTGATCGCCCTCGACCGCACCCCGCCCGAGCAGATCGCCGCCGACGTCGAGGAGTTCGGGATCGACCCGACCAAGCTCTGGCTCGGGGTCGGCGCCGGCTTCAACAAGAAACCGTTGACGGCGATGCGCGAGGCGCTGCCGCAGCTGCGCGAGCTGCTGCCCGAGGTGAAACTCGTCCTCGCCGCGATGGGCCCGAAGATGTGCGCGCTCGCCGGCAGCTCCTACGACGGCGTCTTCTTCAACTGGATGACCCCCGCCTTCGCCGCCGGCGCCCGCGAGGAGGTCGAGGCCGGCGCCGCCGAGGCGGGCCGCGAGACCCCCCGCGTCTTCGGCTACGTCCGCACCGCCGTCGGCCCCGACGCCAGGGAGCGGCTGGCCAAGGAGGAGTCCTTCTACCGCGACCTCCACAAGGGCTACCGCGACCACTTCGACCGCCTCGGCGAGCCCGAGGGCACGGTCGGCATCGCCGCCCCCGACAGCAACGACGCCCAGCGCCAGCTCGCCGCCTACGAAGGCCCGCTCGACACGATCGTCGTCCGCGGCCTCGCCAGCGCCAAGGTCGAGAAGATGACCGCCCTGGCCGCCGCCGCAGCACCCCAGGCCTAGCCGCTCCCCCTCGCGGGTAGACGGTTCCCACACCGCCTAGCCACCCCTTGGAGGAACTATGGACCTGAAAAAACTCGCCGACAAAGCGAAGAAGACGATCGACGACCGCGGCGGCATGGACAGCCTCAAAGCCGACGCCGAGGAGCTGAAAAAAGTCGCCAAGGGCGACGGCAGCCTCAAGGACAAGGCCAAAGAGGCCGCCAAGGCGATCAAAGATCCGGGCGCGAACCCGGCCGAGGGCGAAATGAAACCCGCCCAGGGCGCCGGGCACCCCAGCGACACCCCCCGCAAAGGCGGCCCTCCGCACGAGTAGGGTCGTAGATGTTGCTTGGCGTCCCCAGATCGAGAGCAGTGGCGGCGGGTGTGGCCCTACTGGTCGTGCTCCTGCTTGCGAGCGCTTCGAGTCCCGCCCAGGCAGCGGTCCCGGGGGAAGAGACGCAGTTCTGCCGGTCCCACGAGCTGCAGGACTACGCGGCGCCGTTCGAGCGGATGCCGAAGCTGCACCAGCCGTCGCCAACCGGCAAAGTCGGGTTCGGACCGGAGAGCCTCCGCCTCTGGTCCGCCCCCTCTCTCGTCTTCGGAGCCGGCGAAGTCGGGTTCGCGCTCGACCTCGCGTATTCCAGGGCCACGGGGCTGAGTCTTCCCTGGAGCGTCAAAGCCAGCCTGGTCGAGGTGAACGGGAACGGCCGCCCGACCGGGAAGCCCCGCCGCCTCGTCGAGCGGGTGGGCTCGCTGAATCCCTCCCGCGCAGACATCTTCGGCTTCGCGGTCTCCGAGAAGCCGGCCTTCTACCGGGCGACGATCGCTTTCCACGGCGCCTCAGGGAAAAAGCTCGGAGAGCTCAGCTCTTACCACCGCGTCATGCGGGCCGACCAAGAGGCTCGACTGCGCGTGAATGCCGCCGCCTACCGGCTCGGGACGAGCGTTGTCGGCCGCGTCGAGAATTTCGGATCCGTCCCCATCACCTATGGAGCGGGCTACCGCATCGAGCGCCTCGAAGGCTCAACCTGGAGGCTGGCGCCGGAGAGTCCGCGCGGACCAGTCATCGCAATCGCCTACGTCACTTCACCTGGCAGGACCGGCAGCGGCAGCACCTGCCTCTACTTCCCCGTTCCGGACTCGACGCCGCCCGGCCGCTATCGGATGGTCATCGAGGCGAGCCTCCCCTCCTGGGACATGAGGAACCCGGCCGAACGAACCCTCACCGCCGAATTCGACGTCGTCCCCTAGCGACTGCCCAACCTTTAGGTATCCCTAAGAGGGCGCCCGCTAGGATGCGCCGCCCATCGCTGCCGAAGCCCACATCGACCGACCGCTGGCGCGCACCGTCGGCAGCACCATCTTCATCAGCCGCTGGCTGCAGGCGCCGCTCTACCTCGGCCTGATCGCCGCCCAGGGCGTCTACGTCTGGCGCTTCATGCAGGAGCTCTGGCACCTCGTCTCCGACGTCGGCCACCTCAGCGAGAACGACGTGATGCTCTTGGTTTTGGGCCTGGTCGACGTGGTGATGATCGCCAACCTCCTGATCATGGTGATCATCGGCGGCTACGAGACCTTCGTCTCCCGCATCAACCTCAAAAACCACCCCGACCAGCCGGAGTGGCTCTCCCACGTCAACGCCAACGTGCTGAAGGTGAAGCTGGCCATGGCGATCGTCGGCATCTCCTCGATCCACCTCCTGCAGACCTTCATCAACGCCGACAACATCTCCTCGGAAACGATGCTCTGGCAAACGGTGATCCACCTCACCTTCGTCGTCTCCGCCGTCGCCCTCGCCCTGATCGACCGCTTCCTCTCGCCAAAGAGCACCGCGCAGAGGACCCTCGAAGGCAACGGTCACGACCCCGACGGCAAGCCGGAACCGGTCAAAGCCACCGCCTAGCGCCCGCTAGTAAGGCGGCAGGTCGTCGTACCAGACGCCTAGCGTCTTGAAGGCTCGCCAGAAGCGCTGCTTGGCGCCCTCTTCGTCGAGGGAGTCGTCGATGTCCGGCACGTAGAGAGCGTCGATGGTGGGAGTGAAGGGCTGGATCTCTCCCTCGCGCGCCTCGATCTCCCTGGCGAGGGGGACGCTGAGGCCGTTGAGGATGCGCAGGGCGGGCTCGCCCATGACGACGACGATCTTCGGCTGCACGATCGCCATCTCCTCGACCAGGCGGGCGACGCACTCGCCGGCGGCGAGGTCGGGCTCGGGCGTCGGGCACTTGACGCAGAGGGTGCCGTAGACGACGAGGGGGTCGATCCCCAGCCGTTTGAAGCTTTTCATCAGCGCGTTGCCGGCGCGGCCGTAGAAGGCGACCCCCTCCTCGATCTCCGAGGCCATCGGCGCCTGCTTGAGCATGAAGACGTCCGCCTGCGGATGCCCGGACCCAAGTACCGGCATCAGCTTGCCGCGCGGGCAGTGCGAGCAGTCCTGGATCTCGCGGCTCATCTGGTTGAGCTCGCGGATCGCCCGCTCCAGGTACTTCTCCCGGATCTCGTCGTCGAGGCTGCGCATCGGGGCACTCTTTGACGAGGCGGGCGCGGCTCCTTTGCGGCGGTCCGTCTGCATCAGGACTTGCTCGGCGCGATGGCTTTCACGAGCGCGCCCGTCGCTCCCGCCGCGGTTTGCCGCCGCGCACCGGCTTCGCGTCCGGCACCCGCCGTTTCGGCGCCTTCGGGCGGCCGGTGGTCTGAAGGAACTTCAGCGTCTGCACGTAGACGAGGTTCTTGTGCTTGCGGGTGATGTCGGCGTCCCGCATCGCCTCGAGGAACTCGGCCGGGCCGTCGAAGTCGTGGATCCGCTGCCGCACGCTGCCGAGGCCCTGGGCGACGTGGCTGTCGGAGCCGGCGGCCGGCACGATCCGGTACTTGCGGGCGAAGCGCACCGCCTCCTCGTTGAACGCGGTCACCGCCACCCGCGGGTTGAAGACCTCGAGCAGGTCGATCTCCTCGACGATGTCCAGCAGGTGCTCGTAGTCGGGCACGGAGTGGAAGCGGTCGAAGGGGTGCGGCACGTAGACCAGCCCGCCCTGGCGGCGGATCTCGGCGATCGTCTCCGCCATCGTCAGCCCCTTGGGGATCTTCTCCTCGAGGAAGAGGCCGATCACCTCCCCCTGCTCGGCGGTCTTCACCTCCTCGGCGACGATCACCTTGATGTCGCCCATCTCGGCGGCGATCTTGCGCGCCTCCAGCGCCCCGGAGACCTCGTTGTGGTCGGTGATCGCGATCGCCCCGAGGCCGCGGTCGCGCGCCGTCTGCAGCAGCACGTCGACCGGGGTCGCGCAATCGCCGGAGTGGTCGGTGTGCATGTGCAGGTCAACCTCGATCAGCGGCCGCTTCGAGATCCGCTCGCGCACCTCGGGGTTCCCGGTCGGGTCATGGCGACGGGCCAGCAGCCGGCGGTAGATCGCTTCCAGCTCGTCGGCGACCCGCCCCCAGTCTGCCTCGCCGTCAGCACCGATCCCTCCAAGCTGCTCATACCCCGCCGGGAAGAAGCGCTCCAGCAGCTCCGCCGTCTCCGGTCGGGTAACGGTGCGGGCGTCGATGCGGCCAAAGAAGATCTCGACCAGCGGCCGCGCCACCTGGGTCGAGAGCACCCGTTCCTGTGGCGCGTGGAAGGTGGCGACGTTGAGCGAGAAGGAGTGGCGCAGCGCCGCCGACGGCGCGCTCGGCGCGAACGGGTCGTGGACGTGGACGATGTCGGGGTCCCGCGATTTCAGCATCCGTTTGACCGGATCGCCGGTCGAGATGCGCAGCACCTCGTGCCCGCGGCGCTCGAGCTCCTCGGAGACCGCCCGCGCGAACTGCGCCGCCGGGTTCGCCCCGGCCCGGCGCACCGGGAAGACCTGGGCGATCGAAAGCGGTTCGGGGCTCACGTCTTGCAGCATAAGAGCCCGCCACATGGGCGGGCTCTTACAAGTCTGCGCTAGTTGCGACTAAGCCGAGGTGGTGCTGGACGTCTCGGCCGGCTGGCCAGGCAGCGAGCCGCCGCGCACGTTCTCGGCGATGAACTGCTCGGTGTGCTCGCGGGCCTCGTCGTCGGGCCGCTGCGTGTGCGGCGACTTCATCAGGTAGCTGGAGGGGCCGTCGAGCTGGCCGGCGATGCCGTTGTTGAGCGCCAGCTTGATCAGCCGCACGGCGTCGATGACGACGCCGGCGGAGTTCGGCGAGTCCCAGACCTCGAGCTTCAGCTCGGCGGTCAGCGGCACGTCGCCGAAGGCTTTGCCCTCGAGCCGGATGTGCGCCCACTTGCGGTCGGTCAGCCAGGCGACGTAGTCCGACGGGCCGACATGGACGTCCTCGGCGGGCAACTCGTGCCCCATGATCGAGGTGACGGCGTTGGTCTTCGAGACCTTCTTCGAGTCCAGCCGCTCGCGCTCGAGCATGTTGTAGAAGTCCATGTTGCCGCCGACGTTGAGCTGGCTGGTCCGCTCCAGCCGCACGCCGCGGTCATGGAAGAGGCGAGCGAGCGCCCGGTGGACGATCGTCGCCCCGACCTGGCTCTTGATGTCGTCGCCGATGATCGGCAGCCCGGCGTCCTGGAAGCGCTTGTCCCAGTAGTCCTCGCGGGCGATGAAGACCGGCAGGCAGTTGACGAAGCCGACGCCCGCCTTCAGCGCCTGCTCGACGTACCACTTGGTCGCCTCCTCGGAGCCGACCGGCAGGTAACAGACCAGGACGTCTGCCTTGGTCTCTTTGAGGATGCCGACGACGTCCGCGGTTTCGCCCGGAGCCTTGGTGATCTTCTCTTTCAGGTACTTGCCGAGACCGTCGTGGGTCATCCCGCGATGGACCTCGATGCCGAGGTTGGGGACGTCGGCGAACTTGATCGTGTCGTTCTGCCCCGACCAAATCGCCTCGGAGAGGTCTTTGCCGACCTTCTCCTGGTCGATGTCGAAGGCGGCGACGAACTCGAGGTCGCGGACGTGGTAACCGCCAAGGTCAACATGCATCAGGCCCGGCACTTCGTCGGCCGGATCGGCGTCCTTGTAGTACTGGACGCCCTGGATGAAGCTGTTGGCGCAGTTGCCGACGCCGACGATCGCGACTCGAACTTTCTCGTCCGAGCGGCCGACGCCGTTGGTGTGGCCGTTTGCTCCGTTGTCACTCATGGAATTGGAAGTCCTCCTGGATTGCGCTGAGTGGGTGATCACACCCGGCGGCTTCGCTGGTTACATGTCCCCCGCGCCGCCACCGTCGTCCTTGACGCCGGAGACCTCGCTGGAAAGCTGGTTTCTCACATGCCATACCCGCTGGAACGTCGTGACTATCGTCAAGGCGGCGATTACGTAGACCGCCGGCGCCAGCAGTTCGAAGTCGCCGATGCCGGCCCCCTTGGCGAAGATCAGACCGATCGAAAGTATCACCACGCGCACCGGCCTCGTGGCCAACCCGACCTTGCATTCGACTCCAAGCGCCTCCGCCCGGGCCCGGGTGTAGGAGACCATCAGGGAGAAGAGAACGGCGACCACGCACATCGCCGCCGCGAAGTTCTCCCCCTCGGCGGCGAAGTAGCCGGCGACGGCGGCAAGCACGATCCCCTCCTCGATCCGGTCCAGGGTCGAGTCGAGGAAGGCGCCGAAGAGGGTCCCCTTGCCCGACATCCGCGAGTAGCGACCGTCGAGCGTGTCCATCACCGAGCCGAGGATGAAGGCGATGCCGGCGAGGAAGAAGAGCTCCTGGGTGACCAGGACCGCGGCGACGACGTTGCCGACCAGGCCCATCAGCGAGATCGCGTTCGGGGTGAGGCGGGACTCGATCAGCCGGTTACGGGCGTAGGTGCGTAGCTCCTGCCCGTTGCGCGCGTTGCCGCGGTTGTTGCGCCGGGGTGGCGCCGAAGGTCCCATGAGGGCGTGAGGCTATTACGCCTCGGCCTCGCGCGGGGCGGCAGCGTTGAAGGACCAGGCCCCGGGACGGGCGAGGGCGAGCCGGTAGGCGATCCCGGCGGCGGTCAGCGCGACCAGCCAACCGAGCGCCGCATCGACCCAGTAATGGTTGGCGGTGACGATCGTCACCCAGGAGACCAACAGCGGCCAGAACGCCCACCACGCCTTCGACCACCAGCGGCGGCAGACCATCACCCCGGAGCCGCCGATCATCATCGCGAAGGCGCAGTGCATGCTCGGCACCGCCGCGTAGGGGTTGATGAAGATCTTCGCGATCGAGGAGTCGTGGCCGACCTCCGAGAAGGCGTTGAGGGTGTCGACGAAGCCGTACTCGGGGAACATCCGCGGCGGCGCGGTCGGGTAGACCGAATAGCCGATCAGCGCCAGCCCCATCGAGGCGACGAACATGTTGCGGACGAAGTAGTAGGACTCGTTGCGGAAGAGGTAGAGCCAGACGAGGAAACCCAGCGCGACCGAGAACTGGGCGTTCAGGTAGAGCTGGTTGGCGATGTCGATGATCCCCTGCGCCGGTAAGAAGAATTCCTGCAGAGCCGGCTCGAAGAAGGTCCCGGTCGCCTTCTCGAGATCGATGATCTGCTGCCCGTGGGTCATCGCCACCGCCCGCTGGCCGTCGGCGATCCCGCGCACGAAGGTGTAGGCGAGGTCGACGCTGACGAGGATGGCAGCCTGGCGACCGAGGTCTCCCCAGCCCTTGGGCAGCCTCGCGGTTATTGCGGCGAACGCAGCAGACACGAACAGCCAATTGTAGCCCGGGCGTTGACGGCGGCGGAGGCAATCGGGCCATAGAGCCGGGGTCAATAAGGTCCTGCTGTGGCATGGAAGCGGCCGGACAAGCGGCGGGTGCGGGCAATCCGGGACCGGCTGCGGGAGATGTACGGGGTCCCGGCCGAGGAACCGCACCGCGATCCGGTCGGGGAGCTGGTCAAGACCGTCCTCTCCCAGCACACCAACGACCGCAACCGCGACGTCGCCTACGCGGCCCTGCGCGAGCGCTTCCCGGGCTGGGAGGAAATGCGGGACGCGCCGGTGGGCGAGGTCGAGGAAGCGATCCGGCCCGGCGGCCTGGCGAAGCAGAAGGCGCCGCGGATCCAGGCGATCCTCGAGCGCCTCGGCGACCCGCCCGACCTCGACTGGACCGAGGCGGCGCCGCGCGAGGAGTCGCTCGAGTTCCTCCTCGACCTCCCCGGGGTCGGCCGCAAAACCGCCGCCTGCGTGCTCATCTTCACCTGGGGGATCCCGGAGATCCCGGTCGACGTCCACGTCCACCGCGTCGGCGGTCGGCTGGGCCTCTTCCCGGTCAAGGCCTCCTTCGAGAAAGCCCACGACGAGATGCTCGCGATCGTGCCGCCGGAGGACGCACACGAGTTCCACGTCAACCTGATTCGGCACGGGCGCACGGTCTGCCGGCCCAAACCGCGCTGCGGCGAGTGCGCCCTGCGACGGATGTGCCCGTGGTACCGCGAAAACCGTGCAACTGCGGCCGCCAGTAATATGCGCGCCGCCCAATGAGCAAGCGCACCTTCATCTGGTTCGGGGTTCTAATGGTCGTCCTCGCGGTGGCGATTCCCTTCGCGGCGTTCCGCGCCAAGGGGGATGGCGAGACCGCCCATGACGTGCCGGCGAGCCTGAAGAGCGGCCAGACCCTCTTCGTCGTCAACTGCGGCAGCTGCCACGCGCTCGACAGCGCCGGCACCGACGGCAACTACGGCCCCGACCTCGACGAACTGCTCGCCGCCGCCGGTACCCCGGAAGGCGAAACCGCCGAGGAAACCTTCAAACAGACCGAAGGCCGCGTCCTCAACGCAATCGAAGAGGGCGTCGACAGCTCGACCACCCCGGGCCGGATGCCGGGCGGCATCCTCAACGAAGAGCAGGCCAAAGAAGTCTCCGAGTTCGTCGCCCGCACCGCCGGCGAAGGCTGAGCGAAAGCTAGAGCGAGGGGACGGGTCGCCCCGCCCCCTCGCAACCGGAACTGCCTAGCGGTGGAACCGCAGGGCGCTGAAGACTCCAGCGTGATCGGAGTTCCAGAACCCGTTCACCGGCTGGATCCCGCTCACCTGGGAATCGACCAGTGTCACCTGATCGGGATCGCGGGTGAGGATGTGGTCGACCTGGTGGTCGAAGTCGGCTTCACTGCCGCCTTTGCCGACTTCCAGCAGGCTGGAATCGAGGCAGCAGCTGAGCGGATCATCGGTGCTGCGGTTGACCATCCCGGCCGCCAACAGGGTTTCGTAGGCGAGTCGGTCCGCCCCTTCGACCGTGTCGTCGTCGGAGTTGAGATCGCCGACCAGGACGACCGGCAGCTCGCTGGTCGCCGGCCCGGTCGGGGCCACCAACTCCGCCGCCTGCGCTTGGCGGATCAGCGGTTGGAACGCCTCCAGGTGGGTGTTGACGAAGCGGAACCAGCCCGTCCCGCGCACTTTCGCGTCGGTCGCGGTCCAGCCGCGTTTGACCGTGATCGGCACCCCGGACACCGTCACCACGAGGTTGGTGGTGAAGTTGGCCGACTGCGGGTTTTGGGTCTGCACGCCGGCGCCGCGGCGGGCAAGGATCACGTCGCGCATCGTCAGTCGCCCGTTGATCTCGGCATCGGCGATCGCCGGATTGGGCCCGTCGCCGGCGACACCGTTCTCGTCGGCCGGGGCCTCGAGGTCGAACTCGTTCTGGACGACGACGACTTCGTAGCGGTTGCCGAGCTCGGCGAGCAGTTCGGCGAGGTAGTCGTAGCGGACCGTGGTCGCCGTCGGGGTGCCGGTCAGGACCGGGGTCAGGCTCGGCTCGGCGGTGCGCCAGAGCGCCACCTCCTGCAGCCCGACCAGGTCCGGCTCGGCCGCGAGGATCTCGTCGGCGAGGCCCTCGGCTCGGACCGGGAAGTTGTTGGCGGTGACTTCGCGCAGGATCTGGCCGTTGGCGGCGACGAATTCCGGCAGGGTCGGCGCCAGGATCGCCGGGGTCAGATCGGCCCCCAGGTAGAGGTTGCGGGTCATCACGTTGGCGACATGGCCTTTGCCTTGTTGGCCATGGCCGCCGTTCCCTCCGTGATGGCCATGACCGTGTCCGTGTCCGTGATGGCCGTGCCCATGGTGACCGTGTTTCCCATGGTGCCCTTGGCCGCCGTGATGGCCGTGGCCCTTCCCCTTCGCCAACGCCGCGCTCGGCAGCAGCAGGGCGAGGATCGCTAATGCGAGTGCCGGCAATAGCAGCCGGCGGTTCAGTACGGAACTCAAAGTCTTCCTCCTCTTCCGCGATCCCGTCCCCCGGGATCGAATTGGCAGAGGCGCCTCCCCTCAGCGCCAGAATACGGGTACCCGGAAAGACTTCTGAGGAAAAGGCCTTTTCATACCTACACGAATCTGCCATACTGCCACTTAGATTTTTAAAGCTTCAACATCTAAACCCCTGGAGGTACGCAGAAAGTGGCAAAGACGATCGGAATCGACCTCGGCACGACCAATTCGTGTGTCGCGGTGATGGAGGGCGGCGAGCCCACCGTTCTGGAGAACGCAGAGGGCGGGCGCACCACCCCGTCGGTCGTCGCGTTCACCGAGAGCGGCGAGCGCCTCGTCGGCACCGTCGCTAAACGGCAGGCGGTGATGAACCCGGAGAACACGATCTTCTCGATCAAGCGGTTCATGGGCCGCAAGGAGTCGGAAGTAAAAGAGGAGGAGACGATCGTCCCGTACAAGGTCGAGGCCGGCCCCAACGGTGACGTTCGCGTCGACGCCCGCGGCAAGCAGTACAGCCCGCCGGAGATCAGCGCGATGATCCTGCAGAAGCTGAAAGCGGACGCCGAAGCAAAGCTCGGCGACTCCGTCGACAGCGCCGTGATCACCGTCCCTGCCTACTTCAACGACGACCAGCGGCAGGCGACCAAGGACGCCGGCAAAATCGCCGGCCTCGAGGTGAAGCGGATCATCAACGAGCCGACCGCCGCCTCGCTCGCCTACGGCCTCGACAAAGAGGAGGCCGATCACTCGATCCTCGTCTTCGACCTCGGCGGCGGCACCTTCGACGTCTCCGTGCTGGAAATCGGCGACGGCGTCTTCGAGGTGAAATCGACCGCCGGCGACAACCACCTCGGCGGCGACAACTGGGACAAAGCGATAGTCGAGTGGCTGGTCGCCGAGTTCAAACGCGACCAGGGCGTCGATCTCTCCCAGGACAAAAACTCTCTGCAGCGCCTCTATGAGGCGGCGGAGAAGGCGAAGATCGAGCTCTCCTCGACCCAGGAGACGCAGATCAACCTGCCCTTCATCACCGCCGTTGAGGGGCAGCCGAAGCACCTCGACCTGAAGCTGAGCCGGTCGAAGCTGAACGAGCTGACCGGCGACCTGCTCGACCGCGTGGTCGGGCCGGTGAAACAGGCCCTGGCCGACGCCGACACCGCCGTCGACCACGTCGTCCTCGTCGGCGGCATGACCCGGATGCCAGCCGTGCGCGAGAAGGTCAAAGAGCTGACTGGCAAGGAGCCCCACCAGGGCGTCAACCCCGATGAGGTTGTCGCGGTTGGGGCGGCGATCCAGGCGGGCGTGCTCGCCGGCGACGTCAAGGACGTGCTGCTGCTCGACGTCACCCCGCTGACCCTGGGGATCGAGACCAAAGGCGGCGTGATGACGAAGCTGATCGAGCGCAACACGACGATCCCGACGAAGAAGTCGGAGGTCTTCTCGACCGCCGATGACAACCAGCCGTCGGTGGAGATCCACGTGCTCCAAGGCGAGCGCGAGATGGCCAGCGGCAACAAGAGCCTGGGCAAATTCCAGCTCACCGGGATCCCCCCGGCGCCGCGCGGGATGCCGCAGATCGAGGTCACCTTCGACATCGACGCCAACGGGATCATCAACGTCACCGCAACCGACAAAGGCACCGGCAAAGAGCAGAAGATCGAGATCAAGTCCGGCTCCGGCCTCTCCGACGAGGAAATCCAGAGCATGGTCTCCGACGCCGAGAGCCACGCCGAGGAGGATCAGAAACAGCGCGAGCTGGCGGAGACCAGGAACCTCGCCGAGAACGCGGCCTACCAGGCGGAGAAAGCGATCGACGACGCTGGCGACAAAGTCGACGACGCGACCAAGGAGGACGTGCGGACGGCGGTCACGGGCGTGCGCGAGTCGCTCGAGTCCGGGTCCAAAGAGGAGCTCGACTCGAAGGTCGAGGCGTTGACCGCGGCGATGACCAAAGCGTCGGAGCAGATCTATGCGGCGGCTTCGGCTGAGCAGGCTGCCGGCGAGAACGCCGAGGGTTCGGCTGCTTCCTCTGATGAGGAGGAGGTCGTTGATGCTGAGGTTGTTGATGAGGACGGGAAATGAGTCACTCGGACGAGCAGCGGAAGGGGCCAGGGACTGAGGAGCCCCGGCCCGCGGGTCCTGTCACGGCAGGGGACCCACCCCCACCTGCAGAGCAGGAGGGGGTCCCCCCTACCGTGCCACCCGCGGGAGTGGGCGCTGAGGCCGAGGGGCAGGCCGTTGAGGAGGACTTCGCGGCGTTGCTGGCTGACGCTCAGAGGGAGAAAGAGGAGTACCTCGACCTTGCCCGCAGGACCAAGGCTGACTTCGAGAACTTTCGTAAGCGCGTGGCCGGCGACGTCAAGGCTGCGCAGGGTCGAGGCAAGGCTGAGATGGCCCATGGGGTGATCGATGCTGTTGACAACCTCGAGCGGGCTTTGGAGGCGGCTCAAAGCGATGACGGCGAGGGGCTCCGGGCCGGTGTCGAGATGGTGCTTGGCGGGCTGCGGGAGACGCTTTCGCGGAACGGGATCGAGCAGGTTGATCCCAAGGGCGAGAAGTTCGATCCGACCCAGCACGAGGCGCTTTCGACGATGCCGGTCGAGGGCACCGACAGCGGCCAGGTGGTCGAGGTGATGCAGAAGGGCTACACGCTCGGAGACCAGTTGATCCGGCCGGCTCGAGTTGTGGTGAGCAGCTAGGAGGACAGTGGCTGACGAGCTCTACAAGACGCTTGGCGTCTCCAAGAAGGCGACCGACGAGGAGATCAAGAAGGCCTACCGGAAGCTCGCCCGGGAATACCACCCTGACCGCAACCCGGGCGACGCGGAGGCGGAGGAGAAGTTCAAGGAAATCTCCGCCGCCCACGACGTCCTCTCCGATCCCGAGAAGCGCAAGGAGTACGACCAGGGCGGCGCGCCCTTCGGCGGCTTTGGCGGTGGCGGCCAGGCGCCCTACGGCCCCGGCGCCGGCCAGGCCGGGGGCTTCGGCAACTTCGACTTCGGCGACATCCTCGGCTCCGTCTTCAACCGCGGCGGCGGTCGCGGGCCGCAGCCCCAGCAGGTCCGCGGCCGCGACCTCGAAACGGAGGTGCAGCTGAGCTTCGACCAGGCGATCAACGGCACCCAGGTCAGCGTCACCGTGCCCAAGTCGAGCCGCTGCACGACCTGCCACGGCAGCGGCGCCAAACCCGGCACGGCGCCGACCACCTGCCCCCGCTGCGAAGGCCGCGGGGTCGAGTCCCAGGGCCAGGGCCTGTTCTCGATCAGCCAGCCCTGTCCGCAGTGTGGCGGCGCCGGCCAGGTGATCGAGCACCCCTGCCCCACCTGCGGCGGCTCCGGCCTCACCCAGCAGAACAAGCGCTACAAAGTGAACATCCCCGCCGGGGTCAAGGACGGCAGCCGCATCCGGCTCGCCGGCAAAGGTGAGGACGGGCCGCGCGGCGGACCGCCGGGCGACCTCTACGTGACCACCCGGGTCCAGCCCTCCCCCGTCTTCGAGCGGCTCGACGACGGCAACCTCGAGGTGACGGTGCCGATCTCGATTCCGGAGGCGCTGCGCGGCGGCACGATCGAGGTCCCGACCCTGGAGGGGACGAAGAAGATCAAGATCGCCCCGGGGACCAAGCACGGGACGCTCCAGCGCCTGCGCGGCGAGGGCCCGCCGAAGAAGGGCGGCGGCCGCGGCGACATCCGCTACCGGCTTGAGATCGCGGTCCCCAAAGACCTCAGCGAGGAGCAACGCAAGGCGGTTGACGAGCTGGCCGAGACCCTCAACGGCGGCGACCCCCGGGCGGAGCTGCTGCGAAAGGCGGGGCGGTGATGGCGACCTACCGGCGGCGGATCAAAGCCAGCTTCGACGAGGAGCAGGGCGTGTTCATGATCTCGGTCGCCGCCGAACTCGCCGAGATGCACCCGCAGACGCTGCGGATGTACGAGCAGCGCGGGCTGATCGCGCCGAAGCGCTCGCCGAAGAACACCCGGCTCTACTCCCAGCGCGACGTCGAGCGCCTGCGGCGGATCCAGCAGATGACCGCCGAAGGGCTGAACCTGGCCGGGGTGGAAACGGTGCTGGCGCTGGAAGCCCAGGTCCAGAAGCTGCGCGCCGAAGGAGCGCGGCTACGCAAGCGCATCGAAGAACTTGAAACGAAGAGGAACGGAGAAACGGGCTGATGCAGGCGGATCGATTCACGGTCAAATCACAAGAAGCGGTGGCGGCGGCGCAGGAGCTGGCACGCACCCGGCGCAACCCCGAGATCGCCTCCGCCCACCTGCTGGCGGCGCTGCTCGACCAGGCCGAATCGATGGCGGTGCCGGTCCTGCAGAAGGTCGGCGCCGATCCGACGACGGTGCGGGCGCAGGCAATGGAGGCGATCGCCTCACTGCCCACCCTCGGCGACGGCGACGAGCCGCGGATGTCCTCCAACCTGGCGCGCGTCGTCCGCGGTGCCGAGCAGGAGATGGCGAAGCTCGGCGACAGCTACATCACCGTCGGCCACCTGCTGCTGGCGCTGGCCGAGGACGGCTCCGGCGTCTCCGACCTGCTGCCCGACCGGGCCGAGCTCGAGCGCGCGGTCAAGGCCGTGCAGGGGCCGGCGAAGGTGACCTCCCCCAACGCCGAGGACAACGCCCAGGCGCTGGAGAAATTCGGCGTCGACCTCACCGCCGAGGCGGAGAGCGGCAAGCTCGACCCGGTGATCGGCCGCGACGAGGAGATCCGCCGCGTGATCCAGGTCCTCTCCCGCCGGACCAAGAACAACCCCGTGCTGATCGGCGACCCCGGAGTCGGCAAGACCGCGATCGTCGAGGGGCTGGCACAGCGAATCGTCAAAGGCGACGTGCCCGAGAGCCTGCGCGACCGGCGGGTGATCGCGCTTGACATCGGCTCGCTGCTGGCCGGCTCCAAATACCGCGGCGAGTTCGAGGAGCGGCTGAAAGCGGTCCTCTCCGAGGTGCAGCAGGCCGAGGGCCAGGTCGTCCTCTTCCTCGACGAGCTCCACACGATCGTCGGCGCCGGTGCCGCCGAAGGGGCGGTCGACGCCGCCAACCTGCTGAAGCCGATGCTGGCCCGCGGCGAGCTGCGCGCGGTCGGCGCGACCACGCTCGACGAGTACCGCAAGCACATCGAGAAGGACGCGGCGCTGGA
>Ga0190275_10001214_pt1 | contig 19527 bp, 16 predicted proteins | sample Popmic550T_FD_133745 | JGI IMG/M metagenome (GOLD analysis project Ga0190275, IMG submission 133745) | Populus adjacent soil microbial communities from riparian zone of Yellowstone River, Montana, USA - 550 T | ecosystem: Environmental > Terrestrial > Soil > Riparian zone > Trees stand | place...
AACATGAAGGTCGGCAATTTCACCGCCACCTTCAAGGACCTCGAGCTGCCGCTCTCCGGTGTGCCGATCACCGTCACGCGTACCTACGACAGCCGCAACAAGTGCCCGGGCGACTTCGGCTATGGCTGGACCCTCGATGTCGATAGCATCCGCGTCGACAGCACCGAGCAGATGGGCGACGCCTGGAGCCAGTTCATCTTCGTCGGTAACCTCAATGATCCTTCCTATTATCGGCTCGATGATGCCGGCCCGCACCTCGTGAGCGTGAAAATGCCGGATGGCCAGCTGCTCCGGTTCACGCCGAAACTGATCATGGATCGGCCTTACAACCGTCTCGCCTCGCTCCTTGACGCCGACGGTGATGATATCGGCCAAGTCTTCGCCCCGATCCAGACGGACGACCCATTGAAGATTATCTACCGCCCGCGTCCCGGTGCGGAAGGCGCAGTGCTGAAGCCTCGGGGCTATCGCACCGACGATGCGGGCACAGTGGCGGGCGACGCACCGTTGTATATGGAAGAGAACTTCGACGGGCCGTTCAGACTGGCGACTCGGCCGGCGGAGTTTTTGGAAGCGCCCGTGATCACCGATGTTACCGGTTGGGAGCTTACACTTCGCGACGGACGTGTCCTGCTCTTCGACGCGAACGGCAAGCTGGAGGAAATGCGCGATCGCCTCGGGAACAAGGTGGTATTCAACCGGAACGGGCTCGGCAAAATAGACCGCATCACTCATACGCCAAGCGGCAAGGAAATCGTCTTCGCTCGCGATGCTTCGAACCGGATCCAATCCATCACCGATCCAGCCGGCAACAAGGTCCAGTATCGCTACACCGCAAATGGCGATCTCGATGCCGTCTTCGAGCGCGGGAACAATCCCGCGAATAACGCGCCGACCACGAGCTTCACCTACAAGGGCGTTACCCATCTGCTCGAAGACATCTACGATGCGCGGGGCATTCGCGCGGCGAAGAACTTCTATGACGACGCCGGACGTCTCGAGAAGACGATCGACGCCGAAGGCAAGGAAACCATCTTCACCCACGACCTGAACAGCCGCACCGAGACGATCAAGGATCGCGCGGGGAACATTACCGTTCATAAATACGACGAGCGCGGCAACGTCATCGAGACGCGCGCGCCGGACGGCACCGTGGTGGCCACCGATTACCATCGCTGGAGCGACGGCAAGTTGAGCGAGCTCAAGGAGACGGAATCGGTTACCGGCCTATTCACGAACGAAACGAATCCCACGGGTCCGCTCGTCACGAAGGCCGTCACGACCCACTATTCCTACGAAGACGATGACCCGGCCACGCCGCTGGCTGATGATGGCCTGCTCCGCAAGATGGTCGATCCGAAAGGGAACATCACGACCTTCACCTATGACGCGCGGGGGAATGTCCTCACCGTCACGGACGCCAAAGCTAATGCTGCCGGCGGCACGCCGCCCGCCAGCGTGGTCAACACCTACAACGGGAACGGTCTGCTCGAGACCGCGACCGATGCGCTCGGCAACCTCACCACTTACACCTACGACGCCAAGGGCAATCCCGATAAGGAAACGCGCTCCGTCACGCTCATCAATGCCGACGGAACCTCGAGCCTCGTCAGCGTGGTGACGGACCGCGATTACAACGCGCTCGGCCAGCTCGAGAAGGTGACCGACCCGGCCGGCCATGCCACCACCTACGAGTACGACGCCAACGGCAACCGCCGTTTCGAGCGCACCGCCCGCACCAGCGGGGGCGCGACCGTTCCGGTCGTGACCGAGACCGAATACGACGAGCAGGACCGCCCCGTCCGCACCTGGAACGCCGATAACCCGCGCGCCCAGGCCGCTCGGCCCTCCAGCCAGACCGTTTACGACGGCAACGGCAATGTGGAGTGGACCTACGACGCGCTGGGCCGCGGTACCCGCCAGGAGTTCAACTCGCGCGGGCTCCCCTTCAAGACCACGCATCCCGACAACAGCTTCGAGACGGTCAGCTACGACGCGGAAGGCAGACGCGAAATCGCCACCGACCGCCGCGGAATGGCGACGAAGACGGTTTATGATTCCATGGGCCGTGTCAGTGAGACGATCTTCCTCGGCGGGGCAGGGGACCCTGCTGTTACCCTCGCCAGTATGCGCTATGATGCCGCCGGGCGCGTCTGGCAAAGCACCGACGCCAACAACAACACGACCAGCTACGGCTATGATGACGCGGGGCGGCGCACGCTCGTGGTCTCGCCCACCGTGCCGCTGTCCCCCAGTGGCACCGTCACGCCGATCACTCGCTATCAATACGACGCCAACGGCAACCTCCGCCTCGTGACCGACGCCAAGGGCCGCCCCACGGAGCACGTCTACGACGCGCTCAACCGCCGCATCCGGACCATTCTTCCCGCCGCGCAACTCGACATCAACGGCGACGGTCTTTTTGGCAGCAACGAGCAAAGCGTGATCAGCAGCACGGTCACCGGCTACGACGAGCTGGGCCGGCGCGTGAGCGAGACCGACGCGAGCAACCGCACCAAGCGATACGGCTACGACGCACTCGGCCGCTTGCGTCACGTCATCGATTACGCCGGCCAGGCCACCCGGTTCGATTACGACGAGCTGGGCAACCAGCTCAGCCAGACCGACGCGAACAATCACGCCACCCGCTACACCTACGACAACGCCGGCCGCCGCGTCACCCGAACGCTGCCGCTCGGCCAGCAGGAATTGCTCAGCTACGATGGCGCGGGGAACCTGGAGAGCCGGAGAGATTTCAACGGCCGCGTCACCACCTTCGGCTACGACGCCGTGAATCGCCTCCGCTTCAAGGTGCCGGACGGATCATTGGCCGAGCCAACGATCGAGTTTACCTACAACAAGAACGGCCAGCGCGAGACCATGGCCGACGCGAGCGGCACCACCGTTTACGGCTACGATGGCCGCGGCCAGCTCCGGACCAAGCAGACGCCGTTTGGCACCTTGAGCTACGACTACCACCCGAACGGCAGTCTGAAGCAGATGTGGTCGAGCAATGCCAATGGCGTCAACGTCTCCTACGATTACGACGCGCATAACCGTCTCGCCACCGTGGCCGACGCAAACGTCGGCAACACGACGTATGGCTACGACGAAGTCGGCAACCTGAAGAGCGTGGTTTACCCGAACAACGTCAAGCACCAGTACACCTACACCGCGCTGAACCGGCTCGAGCTCTTGATCGACCGCAACCCAACCAACACCATCATCAACTGCTGGCGTTATCGCGCCACCCCGGCCGGCCAGCGCACCTGGGTGGAAGAGTTCGATAAACGGACCGCCTGGTACACCTACGACAGCCTGGGCCGACTGAAGACCGAGACTGTGACGGGCTCGATCAAGGACGGCAAGAACGGCACCGTCACCTATGGTTACGACAACGTCGGCAACCGCCTCAGCCGCGTCAGCTCGCTCCCTGGCGTCACCAACCAAAGCTTCGGCTACGATTGGAACGACCGACTCAACGGCGATCAATACGACAACAACGGCAATACCAAGGCCGCTCCGGTCTCTCAACCAACTACTATCAACGCTCAACAAGTCCTCGGCACCGACGATTACGACAGCGAGAACCGTCTGGTGCAGCGAACGGGGACGAACGGAGCGAACGTCACGTTAATTTACGATGGCGACGGAAACCGCGTCGCTGAAATTGTTGGCGGCCAAACCAAGACGTACCTGGTCGACGATCGCAACCCGACCGGCTACGCCCAGGTCGTTGAAGAGATCGTGAACGGCGTGGTCGACCATACCTATACCTACGGGCACGACCTGATCAGCCAGGACCAGTTCGACAGCATCGCCGGCAATTGGCGCGCCAGCTTCTACGGCTACGACGGCCGCGGCACCGTCCGCTTCCTCACCGACGAAACCGGCGCCGTCACCGACACGTACACGTATGACGCCTTTGGCACCCTGATCACAGCCACCGGCACCACGAACAACCGCTACCTCTACAGCGGCGAACAATTCGACCCGAACCTCGGTCTCTATTATCTCCGCGCCCGCCTCATGAATCCGCTGACGGGGCGGTTCTGGACACAGGATAACTATGAGGGATCGGGCGACGATCCGCAATCCCTTCACAAGTATCTGTATGCAAACGCCGACCCGGCGAATCTCAACGATCCGACCGGATTTACGAGCTCGGGCAATACGGAACAGAGCTTTGTGAGTTCGATCAGTGCAAGTATTGCACGCTTCGCGACTCAGGCGGCTCTTCGTTCCCTCAATAGGGCGTCCTTCGAGTTGGTCAGGACTCAAGCCTTACTTCCGAAGCTGCTCATCAGACTGGAGATTATTTCTGCAGCAACAGGGTTGCTATTTGCCGCTGCTGATGGGCTCGACCGAATGGCGACGCACCTGCTCGACAATGCGGAGCCCATCGTAGATCAGAATTTCCCGCGTGGACGCCAAGTCGAGCGAATTGCGGGTGGCAATTTGAACGGCAACGTGAGCGTAATCGATGATTTGAGCCGAGATGGCGTTGGAACATCAATTAAATCCCGTGGTTTGGGAGGAGGAGTTGATGCCTACATTAGGCAACTAGCGGAGGACGCAGAAGAAGTTTCGCATGCACCGCAGACGCGTATCCACGGAACTACAAGCGACGGAGTCACCGTTCGGTATCCCCCGGGAACAGTGAAGCAACCGGCGCTACTGTTTGCAGTCCCGGAAAACCACGCTTCCGTCGTGTTGAACCCGCGGTTCCGAGCTGCCTTGGAGGCGTACAGAGAGACCTACAAGGTTGTAATCAGAGCCGTTCCAGTAAAGAATTGGACGTATAGACGCCGCTAGTATGATCAAGCCAATCCCCGACCTCGACGTCTGTCAGCACAGAGAAAGCGGCGAGTTTGCCCTCCTCCATTCGGCTGCATACATGAAGAATGATGTGTACTTAGGCAATGCAACTCATGGTTCAATCCAGCGACTTACGGCCGAGGAATTTCGCCGAGATGGTCTGGACGTTGTGCGGCAAAGCTTAGCCGCGTTCGAGAACAGAAGGTTCGAAGGCACGTCGGAGTTCGAGTCGCTAGGAGCAAAAGGTAAGAAGAGATTCTTCAAAGACCATCGGTGCCTCGGCATATCTTTGCAGAGCAATGGAGATCTCTGGCTCGATCCTGTAAAGCACGAGGACCGCGGCGTCCCCGGAACGAGTGACTTCGCGAACCGCCAAATTGTATCCACTTCCGCAGGCGGAGACGAATTTTACGCGGCGGTGCTGCGCGCATTGCCTTTCGCTGATTGAACACTCCGGCGGCTACAAAACTACGGGGACAGAAGGAAACAGAAAAGGGGTCAGAGCTTAATATTGACCACTAAGGCCGGTTCCGCTAAAACGGCGGCTGATGCCTCGTCCATTACGAATCGAATACGCGGGCGCGTGTTATCATCTGATGAGCCGCGGGGATCGGCGGGAGGAAATTTTCCGGGACGACTCCGATCGAAGCCGGTTCCTGGAAGTGTTGGGAAAAGCTTGTCTAAAGAATGGCTGGCAAGTGCATGCCTATTGCCTGATGAGCAATCATTTTCACGCTGTAGTGGAGACGCCGCAACCCAATCTGGTGGCCGGGATGCGGTGGCTGCCGGGCACTTATACGTAGAGTTTTAATCGGCGGCATCGGCAATGGGGGCACCTGTTCGGCGGGCGCTACAAAGCGCAATTGATCGTTCCCGACCAGTCCGGCCCGCTTCGGATTCAGATGCCGAGGGGGGTGTAGGAATTCTCCCACTATGCGGGCTGGTCGAAATCCGTCATGATGCGTCTGGTTTTCCCTAACTCAGCCCCATCAAGACTGCTCTTTTCTCCAAAATGAAAATTCTAACTGCCGGCGTCATTCTAATTGTCAGCGTCATTCCGAGCCTGGCTCAACAGACGCCAAAGCCGCAAAAAAATGTTGAGAGCGCAAAACTGCTCCCGCGGTTTCCGGATTTCGGTTGGTTGCCGCAGCCCGGAGAATACAACAGCCGAATTTTTAAATTGAGTCAGGAGTTCCCGACCGAGAAACCAGCTTTGGAGCCCGCTGTCCAAAAAATTCTTTCAATCGACTTCACCAAGAGTTGGCAACGCTACATGGAGGCGGTCCGCGACTACATTTACGAGGGAAACATCGAAGCGGAAGGGGTCGCCAATGATTTTTATCTTGAGGATAACAAAGTTCGGCGCTGGTACCACGTTCCCTGGCAGCATTATGGACCATTTGGAAGAGAAGGCATTCACGGGTTGACCAAAGAAGGGCCGGTAAATCCTTTTGTTCTCGGTCCATCTCAACCAAGTAAGTGGCAAACGTACGCTGTTGGCTTTTACAATCCCCCCGGGGGCCACATGATCGGAAAAGTCTGGGCCGATGCCGAAAATCCCAACGTAAAGGTAATGCAGGAAGAGGGCTTTCCGGTGGGTACGGTCGTCGGCAAAGTGCTTTTCACGACGGCGACTCCGGCTGAAGCGCCATTTCTGACCAATCCGCTCGAATGGCTTGCTTACACCACGCCGACCTTCGGCGAAATGACCAAGCGAGTAATGAGTACCGTGCGCTTCATTCAGATGGATATCATGGTGCGAGATCCTCGTGCGGACCCGACAGGCGGCTGGGTTTTTGGAACGTTTGTTTACAACGGAAAGCTCGCCAACCCAAACCTCTGGCACAACGTCGTGCCCGTCGGGTTGATGTGGGGCAACGATCCAACTGTTACGAGCTTCGCCGAATCGAATCCGAAGCCGACCAAGACCCTAATTAACAAGGACCTTAAGCACACAATAATCAATGATTCGAACGACATGCCGCCGATGCATTTGGGGTGGGGGCTCCGGCTTAATGGTCCTGTCGATAACGTCTATTCCTCCTGCATGTCGTGCCACTCAACGGCACAATATCCGGCCATAACCCCAATTCTCCCGTTCATGGGAATGAAAGACGGCAAGCCTCTGACTTGGAACGACTCAGAGTGGAGGCGTTGGTTTCGGGATGTGAAGTGCGCGACACCTTTCGACGAGCAGGCAACGTCCATGGACTACTCGCTTCAGCTCGCAGCCAGTATCCAACAATTCCTGAAAGCCCGATCGGCGTCTAACGGAGGCATGTATAGCGTCCAATATTGGAATGGGCTGCCGCTCAAACCAATCCGCGGTTTACGGGGCGCTGAACCCGAAGACTCCAAACAAACAGAAGGAGCAGAATAAATTTATGTCGCAAGTATCCGATTTTAACAAGTCCCTCACGGTCAAGTTTTTCGAGAAGGTCTTCAACGAACAAAATTACGACATTGTCCCGTCCCTCCTTAGCCCGGACTACAAATATAACGGCAGACCGACTTCCGCAGCGGAAACTGTCGCGTGGGCGAAGGGACTCCGGCAGAAATACCCAGATTTAAACTTTATCATCGAGGCGATACTTGGTGAAGACGAGAAAGTAGCTCTACGCTGGAGGATGACCGTTACTGATACCGCCAGCGGCAAAAAGGGATATGTAACGGGCACAAACATCATCGTATTCGTGGATGGCAAAGCTCTCACGAACGATCAAGCAGGCGGTGACCAATTTATTCCGAATCCGTAACCGCGCCGAACTAACACCGTAAACGTCCAGGCAACTGTATTCCCTTATGAAATATTCTCTACTTCTTGGAAAACGAGTTCTGTTATCGCTCAGTCTCTTAATTGCTGTTTGTTGCTCGAGCGTTGAGGCGCAACAAAAGCGATCAAAAAGCACTTCCACTCCAGCGGCGGCAGCGAAGAGCTCCGCCAATATTAAGGACATTAGAGATTGCCCAGATGAAGGCATCGGCGGCGATCCTGATTTGAACCGGCGAAAGAATGTTCGATTGGACAACAAAAGGTCGACGGTGCGAAGCATCCAGTGGATGAAAGATCTGCCCAACCCGAAGAAGTTTACGGCGGAAAATCGCAATCGAGCTGAGTTGGTTCGGCTTGGAGAGGGTAAAAAAATCACTGTTGTAGCATATGCGCTCGTCGCCAGGAAAGGCTCCAAAGAAACGTGCAATTGTCATCTTTCTGCGGCCAAGGACACTGATAATCATATCGTCTTGGTTGACCCCAAGGTAAAGAAACCGACGCTGGAAGCTAGCGAGCCCGATTCTGTAACGGCAGAGTTCACTCCTCGCGTGCGACTTGACCACCCAAACCTTTCGCGACCCAAACTGCAACCGCTGATTACCGGTCAGGGAGGAAAATTGCTCGTCCGGGTTACCGGTCAGTTGATGTTTGATTCAGAACATTTTCTAAGACGCCCTTTAAAGCGACACAACAACTGGGAGATTCATCCCGTATTCAAGATGGACTATTGTGTTGCGGCGACGTGCACGGACACAGGCAATGCTGGTTGGAAAAGCTTGGATGATCGGTAAAGCGGCCCGCGAATGATCAATCCCAAGAGCCGCCAACCGAAAACGGCCCAGCGACGCTATGAAGGGACCGAGCGGACTTCATGAACGCATCCAACCAAATGCATCAATTCGTGGCTAGAAATGTCTAAAATCGTTTTTGCCTGGGCTCGCGGCGAGCGCACTGTTTAGGTGCGGTTTGAAGACGGTCCGGTCGCGCTGTGTTGCTCGAAGAGGTTACTAAGCACCGATGCTGCTCCCGAGATCAGTGTTATCGCCTCGAACGTTTTTGAGAGCCCTGATGCCCCGACTGTGTCGGACTGCCGCCGACGCGAAGAATCCGCCACACTGATTCCGGGAGGCACATTCATCGCACTCCGACATATAGATGTTTTTCCAATCAGAGATCGACTTCCGAGCAAATGGCCACAGCGCCCTGTCCAAAACACACAATTGATGATTGTATATCATCACCATAATCCGCGACTGGGTCAGTATTCTCACGGCTGCGCACAGTTGCGATTGATAGTCAGCAGGGTCAATCCAAAGTGCATCGATATTCGTTTTGGTGAAGCCCATCATTTCGAGTCCCATAAGCGCAACGTGATTAACAAATGGAAGATTCCGCGCGATGTATCGCGCGGTTTGCGGTAAGCGTTCCACCGTCTGTTTGTGAATCACGCACCGAAGTTCTACCCGTAAACCACAACGCTCCAAGTTCATGATTCCGCGAATTGTCTGATCGAACGCTCCCTTCGCCTGCACCGTGAAGTCATGCTTGCTTGCGACATCAGAATACAACGGTATACCAAACATCAAGTCAGGATGACCAATAGCTGCTATCTGGCGTGCAAAATCGATCGAGAACAGTCTTCCATTGCTTAAAACATGAAGACTGGTTTGCGGGAGCCACTGTTTAGTGGCTTCAATAACTTCCAAGAAGTTTTCTCCTGCGAGCGTCGGTTCTCCGCCCGTAATACAAAGCTCCTGGGTCTCCGGCGACATTAACGGTATTGTTTCCAGTATTTCCTCGACCAGGTAACCATCTTCAACGGCTCGGGGCGGTTGAGAACACATCAGACATCGGCTGTTGCATCTCTCTGTGAAAAACAGAATATTATGAGGGGAATGCCGACGATACAGCACACGAATTTCTCGAGCGGGACCATTCACTCGCAGGATGTCACCAACGCATAGGTATTCTAGGTCTTTAGGAATGCCTATCTCCCCCGGCCTTGGTTTACCCAGGCGCAGAACGCACTTAAACTCCTTAGGTGGAGCGACTTCATCCTCCCGAACAACAAAGGCCTCCTTGGCGCAATGTGTTGAACCACGCTCCCCGATCCGCGCGATGAACGGCTCGGCGTCGATCGCTTCGAACATGCGTGCCGATAAGGGAATCAAATCCAGCTCCTTAGGATAGACGCGGCTTCATGATCATCTTCTAAAAGCCGAATTAGGTGACGCATCAGTTCCATATTGCGCTTACAGAACGCGCTCGTTGGACGATGACCCGCGGTGCTCCCTTGAGTCCGATAGTGGAAAACAGGATCACTCCCGCAGAACGGTAAAAGCGCACAATCGCAGCACTCAGGCAGTCCCTCAAGCATGGTCTCAAAAACCGTCGGTAACACATCGCTATTCAGAAATAGCTCGCGATGCGTGTTGTGAACCGTTCCAAGGCGAAAGCGCTTGTCGCCCATTTCAGCCAGCATCCTCCCTTCGTCGGACGCATAAACGTCCCCGTCGTAATTGTAGACGAGTACACTTATGCCAATTCCCGGAGGCGATTGTAAGTCGACATAGTTCGTCACGTGAGGCGTCAAAATCCGCTGCAACAACAATCGTGTATAGACCTCCTGAATGTTCGTTCCAAGGCTATTTAGCTTGATAATGTGTTGGAGTCCGCGTTTGAAAAAAGCGATAAATTGCTCCGTTTCGTAACCGATGTGTGTGGCAGTCTTAGCTGCGAAGCCATAGGGGCTGATATAGCGAAGAAAAATAGAGCGGAAACCAAGTCTCACGTATTCATCAACGATCGCTTCCGGTTGCGTTAGACTCTCCGCAGTCGAGGTCATTAGCGCCGATACGCTGTCGTCTCCTAGGCGATCGCGAATTCGCTGGATCGCATTTACCGTAAGGGCGTGACTATTCCGATTCGGGCGCGGCCGATTGTGGTCATGCAGCGCTGCTGGGCCATCGAGCGAGGTTGAAAAGAAAATCGCGTTCTGAGCACAGAAATCCAGCATATCGTCCGTCAGTGACGAAAGATTCGACGTTATAACGAACTGGACGTGCCGTCCGTCGTTCCGCCGGTTAACCTCTTCAACGATATAACGAATCAGGTCAAAATTAAGAAGGGGTTCGCCCCCTTGAAATTCCACTTTTATGTAAGGGGAAGGACTGCGGAACATCAGGCCTATGGCACAATCTGCTGTTTCTTGGGTCATGTCGTACGCTGGCCGGTCCTCAGATACGCGCGATACCTGGCAATATTGGCATGAGTGATCACACCGAAGGGTTACAACGAAGAGGTGAAGCGCGGTAAAGTCCGGCAGATGCGCGTGCCGCGTCCGATATTTCGCGGCGAGCAGCTCGCCGTAAACATCAGAATCGCCGTCCGCGAGGAAATGGTCGCCTTTTAGATCATCATATAGAATTGAGTGCGCGGCTAGGCGGTGATTCACCAGGTCATCAAGCTGGTGACGTTTTATTACCCGGTGCCCCCCAGCCAAATTGGTTATGATGTATCGGTCAGCATCTAAGAAAAGGAATCGCATCGGCAGCAGCCGATACTCGTCACTCTGATACGTCTTTAATTCGCGAAAACTCTTATTGAGACCCGGTGTCATTTTCCTGAGGGGTTTGAGTTTCTCGGCCGGCTAGGCCGACTCCAGAAAGAGCGTGCGCGAGGATTAAATTGCGAACAGGCTCCGATTCATGGCCCACGATTTCTCGTAGCCGTTGATCCAAAATCTCGTTGCAAAATTCTCCTGCAATCGACTCCAGAGGAATTTGGTCCCCTTTCGGGCGGAATCTCACTTCGATGGTTTGTGGATCTCGCCGTTCAAGATGCACAACGCAGCGGTCGGTGAACCTATGGGCGACTTTTAGAAGCGCAGCTAAACCGTACACTTGCAAGTCTACCTCCATCAGCAGGCCGTCGCTATCTTGATGTAAGAACCGTGCCGTCAAACCATGGAATCCTACCACCCCGGTCTCGCGAGAAAAGAATTATTGCTTTCCAGGCATCGTTTTGGACAGTAAAAAGGAGTTTTCTATCTATGAATCTAAAATTCCTATTGAGGAATTGGTCCTCGGTTTCCGCTGCTGCGGCTGTGCTTCTCGGTTCGTCAGGTAAAGCTTCTGCAAATATCCCGCTGCCGGTCCTTGAAGGTACAAAGGATGGAGAAGGGAACGTTTATGGGCCGTTGATTTTGAAGCCGCACGGTCTCACAACCATGTCTGAAGAGCGCTTCGCTGGCCATCGCTCTCATTCATCACATTCTTCGCATCGATCGCACGCTTCCCATTCCTCGCACTATTCTGGTGCAGGATATCGAGCCCCCGCGAATCCTCCGGTATATTCTCCGCCCGCGCCTCCGGCGCCAGCGGTTTCGAACCCAACAGTACCCCCACGATCGCTGTCTCCGACGCGCAATCAAATCCGAGTCGAGTTAGAGAATGGCACGATTATCTATGGAACGGTAATTGTTAGATCTGCGGCAGGAATCACGGTCACAGCATCTGACGGAAAGACATATAAGTTCATTCGAAAGCAGTTGAGCGCCCGCACAATCTCCGACCTTGTGCTGCCACCTGAACAGTCCCAATTACCTGCGGCCAGTACGACCCCCGATGCTGTTGGCGGCAATCAAAATAAGGAAGCGATGGCGCGGCAGATTGCTGAATTGGAGGCAGAAAACGCCGCACTGCGTCAGCAGGTGCCGACTCCCACTCCGATCACAGCTGAGATTAACCGATCTTCTTCGGCACCTGTCACGTATCGCGTCGAAGGCCTACCAAAGAATTCTCCCTTTCTCAACATCCGAGAAGGACCTGGCTCCGACTATCCAATTGTCGTGTCCCTTCCGCGTTTAGCGCGTGGCATTACTTTTGGCACCAGGCGCGTGACGAACGGAGGGACGATTTGGCAGGAAATTACCGCTGCTGGATACACCGGCTGGGCGAACGCCCAATATCTCGCAGCCGAAACGCCCTCGCCCTGAGCATCCCGAAAATGTTTGAAAGCCGAGGATTCTGCGAAGGATTATCCCGAAGATTGACCCTGCGAATTTTTGTTGTCCGGCCCCAGCATCATGCTATGCGTTACTTGTTCTGGGGCGCGTAGTCGCGACTTTAAGCGAAACCGGGTTTGATCGCGCGTATATCGCACGCTCGCCGGTCACCCAATCCTTGGCGAGTCGGCGCACGTCTTCCAGACGAGACACGCCCAAGCATCTGGAGAGTTGCCCGAAATAGGTGTGTACCGTGCCGACGCCGATTCCCAAATCCCGCGCAATCTCTTTGTCGGTCAAACCGCGGCCCAGAAGTTGCAGGACTTGGTTCAGGCGGGGGCTCAAGGACCGCCTCAGGCAAATCTGTCTCATACGCCGGTTTAAATACACCGAAAACAATTTCCGAGTATAGGGAGCACCTTCCCTGATTATAAAGAAACCTTTTCGAGACCTTAAGCAATCTCTTCGCGGTATTGGGAAATCATTTCCAGATATTAAGGAGCCTCTTCCAAGATAATGGAAAGCCTTCCCAAGGTTTAAGCAATGGCTTCTGGATATTGGGAAATCCATTTAGGGATATTAAGAAGCCGCTTCCAAGACATCGGAAGCCTTTTCGAGACCCTAAGGAGCGTTTTTGAGGATATGCGAAATCGTTTCAGATATTAAGCAGCCTCTCCCAAGACACCAGAAATCTCTTCGGGCATTCGGAAAGCGTTTCGAGAACCTTCGAAATCCCCTGTAGAAGGGCTCGGGGTAGGGGACGCAGGGAGACACGCCTGCCGCTACAGGGATTAATTCTGCTCAATTTTGATTCGCAATTCGCTTATTTGCGAAGGACTGATCAGACGGTCAAAAGGGCAAAAAGTAGGAGAATTCCCCCTGGTTTTCGCACTATGCCGTGGACTGAAATCTTTACGACGTTTCGGATTCGAAGTTGAAAAAAAACTAAAAAAAAGTGTCCCGCGAACGATTTGGCCCGCCTTGGCCGCGCCGTTGCTTTTTTAACGACCAGGCCGGTGATCCTTAAACAGATAGCCGGCGAAAATGAATCAACCAGATGAGAAACGAGGTGATTTGATATGATAGTTAAAGCAGCAATTGGATTCCTAGCCACGGCCAGCGATAACCAGCTGATAGGAGATGTGCAGAGCGCGATTACCGGGTTAACTGATAATCCGAACTTTACTTCTCCCAAGCCAACGCTGGCTGCCGTGCAGACCGCTCTCGGCGAGTTTACAACCGCTGTGGCGGAAGCCGTTAACGGCGGCAGGGTGTTGGTGGCGGCCAAAAACGCGAAGCGGGCAGAGCTCGTCTCGCTCATGCGGCAGCTCGCTAGCTACGTGACGGTGACCAGCAACGGCGATATGAAGACCCTGCTCTCGAGCGGGTTCCCTTATCAGAAGCCGGTGCGCACCCGTGTGGGCACTCTGCCTGCGCCGGCCGCGCCTACGCTTCGGCGTGGGGCGCTATCGGGACAGCTGGATGCCTCGGCCTCGCCCGTCTATGGAGCGGGGTCGTACAACTGGCGCATCTCCCTCGCCTCGAAACCGGACGAGTTTGTGCAAACGGCACAGACGATGGGTGGCCGGCACTCGTTCAAAGGTCTGACCCCTGGTCAGAGCTATAACGTGCAGGTCAACGCAGTCGGTTCAGTCGGCCCCAGCGACTGGAGCGTCGCATCCGCCGCGATGGTGGTATAGCAGGCAGTGGAAGGTTCCCCCCAAGGACCGTTTCCCCCCAAAAGGGAATCTTCCAAACGGGACCGCGGCGAGGCGCAAGCTTCCCCGCGGTTTCTCGTTACGCATAAGGACTAAGCAGCCGCCGCGGACATGTCTCGTGCAGTTTCGGACTCAGGCAGCCGACCGCTGACTTCGACACCGGAACACGATTTAGCATAGGCAACGCCTGGATCGGTTTCTTCGTGGCAATGATCAACTTCGCCGCGAGCATTGCCAGCTTGATTACCTTTTGGAGCGCGGGCAAATAGCAAACCAGAGTGAAAAAGTTCTGGACTTTTTTTGGCGTTCTTTGCAAACATTGTCCTCGTCTGTAGAACCCCTCTGCTTTTTGCAGCAACCCAAAACGAAAGGAACCCCTAGGATGAAACGATTCCTGATAACGCTGTTTGTCGTTATCTTCGCCGTCAGCTCAAGCGTCTATGCGCAGGAGCCATGTGCGGACGATATTAACGATATCACCGACTGCCCGCAAGAAGGCTGCGGTGAACACGAGTTCGATCCCGAACTGAACAAGGTCAAAAATATCGCCTCTGATCCCCAGCAGCCAGTGCTGCGAAGCTTCCGGTGGATGAAAGGTCTCGAGGATCCGAAAAGTTTCACGGAAAAGAATAAGAATCGAGACGAGCTAAAACAGCTGGGCGAAGGGCAGAAAATAATGGTGGTCGCCTGGGCGCTCGTTGCTAGAAAAGGAGGTAAAGAAACCTGTAATTGCGGACTGAGCGCGGAGAAAGATACAGACAATCACATAGTGTTGGTTGATCCAGCGATAAAGAAGCCGGAGGTGGAGAAGCACGAGTGTTCTTCCATAACGGCAGAGTTTACCCCTCGCGTGCGGTTGGAACATCCAAAGCTCGGTAGAGGCACGTTGAACAAATTGATTGATCCCCGATCGACCAGCACGAGAAAACCGGTGGGAAAGCTGTTGGTGCGCGTGACCGGTTTGCTGATGTTCGACTCGCACCACTTTCTGCAGAGTCCTCTCACGCGGGATAATAACTGGGAGATACACCCTGTTCTAAAAATGGAGTATTGCCCCGAGGACGAAACGTGCACCGGCGAGAGCGACGCCAACTGGAGAAGTATTGAAGACGAGTAAGCGATCCTTGATCGTCTCCGGACGAGTCACGAATGGCGCCACTAATCCGAACAAGGGATGGGTAAATGTCCAATACTTAAAAGTCGAAGAGTAATCGAATTGCTCTACCCTTGTTCGGCGCATCGCCGAGCACCGTGTAGTTCGTGTCAGCGTTGAGCGACGAACTTCGCTTTAGAACAGCAGTCCTTGCCACCGGTTCTTTTCACGGCAACTTTCGACGGCTTCACATCTGGATGGTGACTGGCGCACACTCCACATGTGCCGCCACTTTTGGCACAATATCCGCAATACCGACAATTCTTGCATGCGTTGCAGGGGGTGGCGCCAACGCACGTTGCGCCTAAAGAAGATGAGACAACAACGCCAGCGATTGTGAGGGAGAGGAGAAGTATTTTCATTGCTTAATTCTAGGAGGCCGGGCGCGAAAGGGGAGCACTTTCTGATGAACCGGATGTAGGAGAAATCCTACGTGCGTGCGGGATCGGGCGTGCTCGTCGCATCCCGAGACATACCTGAGAGGCATAGGAGGAAAGGGGTCGGGGGGCCTTCTTCCCCCCAGGTTTTCCAGCCGCCCGACCGAATCAGTTCCCGTGCGAGGGGAACAGAGACGGCCTGAGATTGATTGGTTTGGCTGGAGTGATCAAGGTGAAATTTCGAATCGGCGCCGACACAAAAGCCTCGGCGATTTTTTATCGCGCGCGCCGATGGCGCGTTCTTGCGCGTCACCATACGGAATTAGAGTCGGAGCGGTAATTCCGGTATGGATCGCGAAGCGCTCGTATGCTTCTCGGTTGGGGTCGCCGTTCTCGAGCCGGGGTCTGCCACCAGACTACGCAAGCTTGCCCTATGAAAGTTACGAAGTGATGCAGCCCGTTACCGTCCAATCTGGATTGGCTGCACTATCCTTTGATTTACCCGGATTAGGAGTACAGTTCAAATTGCCGACGTCTGTCCAGGAGTTAATCGACGCAGGAGTGCTCAGAAAAAGGTGATGGCGTGAATGTTGATGCTCTGAAAGATGCCCTGCGGCGCGCTAACATCGATGAGCGGTTTGTCTCACTTGATGGCGACGCTCGCGCCGAATCGCTCGTGCTCGAGCACGATTCTGTGATGGGTTGGACGGTGTACTTCAGTGAACGAGGCCAGCGCACCGGCCAGCGAACCTTCCGATCGGAGGATCAGGCGTGCCAATTCATTTTGGACAAGCTGAGTCGCGATCCGACCATTAAAAGGCAGAATCGTCGTAATTGATAGCAACCAGGCAGTCGCTCCGCGTCATGGCTCTAAAGCCGTTATTTCGCCGATTATTGGGCATCATGGCACTCAAACGAGACATCGTAGAACGTATCGAGCGCGATTTCGGAAGCAATGTGGAGGGCGTGTTAATTAAATCTGAGCAACTCATTGCCGAATCGCCCGGACTGTTCACCGACCGTATCCTGCGGTGTATTATCTTCGCATCCGGAGGTGATGTCTCACGTTTTAAGCACTTTGCAGACGTGGCGAGATATGATCCTCGTGATGCAGAGGGCCAGTGACGCAGGTATTGCCGGGGACGACGTTCGCCTCACGATCTGACCAAAGCCGCATACGGATTGCACCAGCGACCTCCGCGGCGTGCCAGGCGGCGTACGGGTGTATCCGCATGCCGTATGGGAAACCAGTTCTACGAAGCCTCGCGCATCGGTGCGCCGGTAACGTCCGGCCGTGAGGCCCGCGCGATGTCAGGGACAGACCGGATTTCCGTCGCCACTGCACCGCGAGAGAAACGGATTGTCCGGGCCAAGCGCCTTAGCGACCACTTGATTGAACTTATCCAGGGACATTTCGCAGGGATACAGATTAGCGCCGCGCTCATCGCGACAGTTGATATTGAACCGAAACGGAGCCTCGGGCGGCCGCTTGGGATCTCCGCGCATCTGAAGCAGGCTTTGGGCGACGTATTCAATCCGAATGAAATATTTGCCCGCCCGCTGGCGTAATTCGAAGACAAGCGCGCCGGCCGGCAACGCGTCATTACGAGGCAAGTTCGACGTGTCCGGAGGCAAATGCTCGCCAGGGGGCAGGTGGGCATCGGCGAACTGCCAGGACAGTTGTAACAACTCGCCAACGCCGGCGATGTTCGTGTCATGACCTACGAGACCGACGAATTGACTGGCCTTATCCGCCCGCAGGCAGTTGAAATCGATTGGTTCCACAGTTTCGGCCGTCCGCCTGAGCAGGTCGCGAATTTCTCTGATCAGGTTCGAGCCCTGCAAGAAAGCCTCGGAGGCGCTGGATGCGTATGGAAATTGGCCCGGGGGTTCGGCGCCATGTTGTTCGCGTATTCCAGTTCTCGATTGCAAGGCTCCTCCCTGCAACCCACTCAAGCTGGTCGTTGACAGTGTCACGGCCTGCACAGACGGCGCGTGTTCACCAGGGAAATGAAGGTATCTCATTAAGCATTCCGCACCAGGCGATCGGCGATTCGCATCGCCGTAGAGGTCCTCGAAACTGGATTTTAACTTTTGCGCCGCCTGCTTCCGGCCCTTCTCAATCTTGGCGACCGTCGTGGCAAGGGTGTTCTGATCGGGGGTGCCGCATCCGGCTTGAAACGGATGGAAGAGCGGGTCTACATTTTTCGCCGCCAAGTTCGTCGACAAGCAGCGTACCGTGACATCTTGTTTGGGAATGCGGCTCTGCTCGAAGCCTTGGGCCAGCGCATCCGCCGTGTCAACGGTTCGCTGGTCGGTATCGGCCCAGAGATAAACCTTGAAGCCCTCCGGCCATGCATTTTTCTTCCTGTACCAATCGGCATAGTAACTTCCGAGCGCGGTCGCCAGAACTCGCCCGCGAGTCGTCAGGTCACCCCAGCTCCTGTCTGGAGGGACGTTCCACTCTGCAATAGTCGGCCAACCTTGCCCTGAGTACTTGTCCGCCATTGGGGGGGCGAAGCCCGGCAGCGGTGCGCGAACCCCATGACGAAATAGCGCAACCACAAGCTTGAGCTCGTTCTCAGCGGCCGTGGGACTTTGCGCCTTAAGCGAAGGCTGCTCGCCGGGAGAAGGCGCAGGGGATTGACCAATCGCCAGAAGAGACCAGCCGAGCAGGATGAGCGGGGCAAGAACGGTAGCGCGCATGGGTTGAACGCCGGATGACGTAATTGGTTACTGAAATGGCGAATTCGTGTCGAGGTTCGTTTTTATGGATTTCTTCGCAAGCCCGCCGGCTTTCCTGATGGCGGATGCTTCTTCCTGCGGTGCGCCGGGGAGCGGCTTTTGCGCGTCGCGGTTGAGAAATGGTCCGGCCTTGCCTAGAGTTGTGCGTGCCGAAGGAAGAACAGATCGTGACGGAGGGAACCGTGACGCAGGTGTTGCCGGGGACGATGTTTCGGGTGGAATTGCCGGGACAACGGAACGTGCTCGCCCATATCTCGGGGAAAATGCGCAAGCATTTCATCCGGATAGTCCCGGGAGACAAGGTGGAGGTGGAGCTGTCCCCTTACGATCTGACCAAGGCGCGAATCATCTTTCGCGAGAAATGAGAGGAAGGTTGAAGCGTTCAGTCGTTAAAGCGTTGAAACGGTAAAAAGAGTAAGCGCATTGAAGAGACGAGTTTCGTTTCTGGTGAAGAGGTCTTATCATTACGCATGCGTGCGGTGAAAAAAACGCAGCGAAGCAAACGACCGAAAAAGAATCCACAGGACAAAATCATGGCTGAAGAAAATAAAACGACGCAAAGTGGAGGGGGCGCCAGCTCGGCCTCCGCCGAGAATAAATTCGAGAGCAGCAAGACGCATGTGCGCAAGGCCGCGGAGGATCTTAAGTCCGCCGCAGGGGCGATGGCTGGCGACCTGAAGTCCGCCGCCGGTGCGATGGCGGATGAATACCGCGACAAAGCCGAGCAAGTGTGGGGCGATGCCCGCGATCGTGCCCGGACGCTGCAGGAAGATGGCGAGCAATACGTCCGGGAGAACCCCACCAAAGCGGTCTTCACCGCGCTCGGGATCGGGTTCGTCCTCGGCTTGATTTTCCGCCGCTAAAGATAGGGCTGCATGGCTGGCGAAACGATGCGGTTCCGCAACCCCGCGGGACACGCCGGCTTGCTCCATAGTCTG
>Ga0190275_10001215_pt1 | contig 19522 bp, 15 predicted proteins | sample Popmic550T_FD_133745 | JGI IMG/M metagenome (GOLD analysis project Ga0190275, IMG submission 133745) | Populus adjacent soil microbial communities from riparian zone of Yellowstone River, Montana, USA - 550 T | ecosystem: Environmental > Terrestrial > Soil > Riparian zone > Trees stand | place...
CCGGTAGTCCAACGCGCGGTGGAGAACCTGCAGACGATGCTCGAGGAGAAGGGGGGGGAAGTCAAAGTCGGGCCGCTGCCCACGGTGCTCGGGGACGAGACCCAGCTCCTCCAGCTGTTCCAGAACCTGTTGGCGAACGCGCTGAAGTTCCACGGCCAGGCGCCGCCGCGGGTGGAGATAGCAGCCGAGCCAAAGGGGAAGGATGGGTGGCTCTTTACGGTGAAGGACAATGGATTGGGAATCGACAAGCAGTACTTCGATCGAATCTTCATCATCTTCCAGCGCCTGCACGGACGTGAGGAGTATCCGGGGACAGGGATTGGACTGGCGATCTGCAAGAAGATCGTCGATCGCCATGGAGGACGCATTGGGGTGGAGTCCCAGCCAGGCGAGGGCTCCACCTTCTGGTTTACGCTGCCAGCGGTGCCCACCGAGGCCACGGCCACCCAGGGCTCACAGCCATGAACTTCGAAGAGCACGGCAGACCCATCGAGATCCTCCTAGTGGAGGACAACCCGGGGGACGTGAGGTTGACCATCGAGGCCCTGAAGGAGGGCAAGGTGCGCAACAACCTCTCGGTGACGAAGGATGGGGTGGAGGCGCTGGCCTTTCTGAGGCGCGAAGGGAGCTTCGCGAGCTCGACGCGGCCGGACCTGATCCTGCTGGACCTGAACCTGCCACGGAAGGATGGGCGCGAGGTGCTGGCGGAGATCAAGGAGGATGCGGTGCTGCGGCGCATCCCGGTGGTGGTGCTGACGACGTCCAAGGCGGAGGAGGACATTCTCCGCACGTACGATCTGCACGCCAACTGCTACATTACGAAGCCAGTGGATCTGGAGCAGTTCTTCTCCGTGGTCCGCTCCATCGATGACTTCTGGCTCTCGGTGGTCCGGCTGCCCTCGAAGTCATGAGCTCCATGGCCCTCCCGGAACAACCCCTGAGACTGCTGCTAGTGGAAGACAACCCGGGAGACGCCCGGCTCATCCAGGAAGAGCTGCGAGAGGTCCCCTCCGTGCGCTTCGAGGTGGTGCACGTGCTGCGGCTGGCAGAGGCGGAGCGCGTGGCGCGCGAGGCGAAGCTGGACGCGGTGCTGCTGGACCTGTCGCTGCCGGATGGCCACGGACTGGGCAACATCTCGAGGCTCCTGCAGGCCGCGCCGGTGGTGCCGCTGGTGGTGCTCACGGGCACGGACGACGAGCAGCTCGCGGTGCAGGCGGTGCACCAGGGAGCACAGGACTACCTGGTGAAGGGACAGGTGACGGGCCCGCTGCTGGTGCGAGCGCTGCGCTACGCCATCGAGCGCAAGCGGGTGGAGGAGGGGCTCAAGCGAGAGGAGTCCCAGCAACAGACGGCGCTCTTCCGCGAGCAGTTCCTGGCCATCCTCGGGCACGATCTGCGCAACCCGCTGAGCGCCATCTCCGGCAACGCGGGCTTGCTGCTGCGCTACGGGGGGCTGACGGAGCCCCAGCGCAAGGCGGTCAACCGCATCTCCATCTCCTCGGACCGGATGGCGCGGATGATCAATGACTTGCTGGACTTCACCCGGGCGCGGCTCGGAGGTGGCTACCCGGTGAACCGGGCGCGGATGAATGTGCACGACGTGCTGCGACAGGTGGTGGAGGAGCTCGAGGTGGCGCACCCTCAGCGTCGCTTCGAGCTGAGCCTGGCCGGCAACGGCTGGGGAGACTGGGACGCGGACCGCATTGCCCAGGCGGCCTCGAACCTGGTGGGCAACGCGGTGCAGTACTCGCCCGAGGACAGCCCGGTGAAGGTGTCCGCGCAGGACGAAGGGGAAGGCATCTGCGTGCAGGTGCACAACCTGGGGTTGCCCATCCCCGCGGGGCGGCTGCCCCACATCTTCGATCCCTTCGTGCGCGGAGTCGAAGGCACGCGAAGCACTGCGCGCACGGGGCTGGGGCTGGGGCTCTACATCACCCACGAGATCGCCCGCGCCCACGGAGGCACGCTCCGAGTGACATCCACGGAGGCAGACGGCACGCGCTTCTGGATGAACCTGCCGCGCCACGCGACGACCGCAGCTTGAGTGTTCTCTGGAAGGAGAGCTCAGCCGCCGAGGACAGGGGACAGCCGGATGTAGCGCCGGGCCTGCACCTGCTCGAGCATGAACGCGGCCACATCCGCCCTGGAGATGCCCTCGGGGACTTCCGCCCAGCCGACAGAGACCTGGTAGCTTCCACGGGCGGGTTCATCCGTGAGCCGCGTGGGGCGGATGAGCACCCACTCCAGCGGGAGCCCGCGGATGGAGTCCAGCTGCCGCTCCCAGACATGGGCAGCGGGGGGCTTATTGAGAAACGAAGCGAGGAACCTGCCCAGCAGCCCTCGTCGAACCCAGCCCTCCTTGGCCGGTGGAGGCGCCAGGCAGATCAGCCGATGGACCCGGTACTTCTGCATGGCGGCCACGATGGTCTCCGTGGCCCTGAGCAAGGCCTCTGTCCCTCCGCGGCCCGAGAACCCTAGCGCGGACAGCACGGCCCGCTGACCCAGCATGGCCGCGTCAACCGCGTCCGGGTTCAAGACATCGCCCTCGATGACGTGCAGCTTCTTGTTCCTCTCCAACTCGGCTCTGAGCTCACTGTACAACTCCGACAGGGCGCTGCGCTCGCGCACGAAGGCCGTGACCGTATGTCCTGCCGACAGCGCTTGCTTGACCAGGTGGCGTCCGGTACGCCCAGAGGCGCCAAAGATGAGCACCGGAATCGAGAGCTCCTCGGACTTCTGCTCTCGCGTCGGTCCGTAGGCGACGGTGTTTCCGCGGCCGATGACGGAGAGGGTGAACATGTCGTCAGGCTTGTCCATGGTGAGGCCCTTTCATTCATGGCACTACGGCCGGACCTCTGCGGTCCGGGGAGGCTGGGCGGGTTGGGACATGAGCTCCGCGGGCTTCTGCAGGGGCAGGGGCTCCGTGGGCTTCTGGGAGGACGGTGCACTCTGGAGCTTGGCCCCGGCCTGCAGCTCCGGCTCCATCAGCTTGACCCACAGCGAGGGGGCTGTCCCCACCAGCCGGGCATCCTTCACCTCGAGCACTCGCTGGGCTTGAGCACGCCGATACAGCAGCGGAGGCATCGAGGGCTCGCGAGGATCGAGGTTGTGCATCACCACCTGCTCATCAAGCACGACGCCCTCCGGCTTCACGGACAGCGTGGAGGTGAACTCGACCTTGCGGTGCAAGCCATTGGGTAGCTCGAGCACCTCCTCACGGCTCAGGGGAAACCACGCCGGGCCCAGACAGCCTCCATCACCGCTGTTCGACACGGCCTCGGCGAAGAAGCGGCCCTGCCGCAGTGGCAGCACGCGGGCCATCCGGCGGCAGACGGGAGGCCCGTCATCCGTGCAGACATCCCCCTCGGCGACCAGCACCTTGAAGTTCTCGTTCTCCTCCAGGCGCAGCCGGGCCTGGCGAGGATAGGCGCGCAGGCTTCCAAGCGCGCGGACGACGAACCCTCGCGGCGTCCGCTCCACCAGCCCCACAGGTCCCAGCCCCTCTCCGTTTGAGAAGCGGCGCGAGACGACCCAGACCAGCCGCTCATCGGCACGCACTGTCTCCAGCACGAGGTCCTCCGCGGTAAGGCGGGCGGGCGGCGGGAGCGCTTGGGCCTCGGGGCCCGGCTCGCGGCACTCAGACTGCAACGGCTCCTGCCACACCACCGGCACGCCCGAGCAGTCTACGGTGGGCGAGGCAGCCACTCCCTGTTCGCGGTCGAAGCCATGGAGCAGCAGGGCGAACCAGTCGTCCGGAGTGGGCACGACGCGGTCGGACATGGCGGCCTCGGCAATGCACAGCCGCGGTGGCTGCGTGGCGCAGGCTGTCAGGAGGGCACACAGGCTTGCACTGATAACGAGTCGCTTCGAACTCATGAGGTTCTCAAATCTGGAGAGGGGGGATCCAGCCCGTCGGCGGTGGGCGCTCATACGGCCCCCGGGACGGTCAGTCGGTTCTGCTGGTTCGTGCCGAGCCAGGTGTCTCGCCCAAGCTTCGAAGACCAGCCGGTGCTGAGGCTGAAGGTGTGGGAGACGCTCTCGGCGAGGGTGAGCTCGAAGGTGTACTCCAGTGGATCTCGAACGAAGAGGGAGACGATCTCGCGCGCCAGGGGGTACAGATCTCCGTCCGCCATGAAGCGCCGCCAGGCGCGCGGAGACAGCGGGCCGATCTCCACCTGGAAGCGCCCCATGCGGTCGTACGCCCTGCCACCCAGCAGCATGTTGCGGCCGAGCAGGTTGTTGGCAACTCCGAGCTGCGCGCGCGCGTCGATGTCCACCCACCGGCCCACGAACTGCCGGACGGTGACGCGAGCACCCTCCAGCTCCTCGGCGAGCACTTCCTCCAGGGCGATCTCCAGCTTCTCGGCGGTGCGGACGCGGCTGGTCAGCAGGCAGGCGATCCGCAGGAGCCGCCACGGGGGGAGGATCCCAGGCCAGGTTCGGTCGTACGTGTCGAAGCCCGCCAGGGCCAGGATGCGGCGGGACCACTGATCGGTGCAGCTCGCTGTCAGCTCGCGGGTGACGCGGTACCGAGACTCGATGCGATACAGCAGCGACAGGAGCCGGTGATGAAACAGGTCCAGGAACTCGCGCTGCGGTGCGTCGTCCGGGTCCTCCTGGGCCACCTCCTCGGCCATGTACAGCGGCAGGGGGGAAGCAGAGCCCGTGAGCCCCAGGAAAGTCGTCGACACCTCGAACAGCGGCCGGCGGGCGGTGACATCGTCCGGGCGGGCAGGCACCTCCCGCAGCACCACCGCGCTGACATCGCTCGAGGAGAAGGTCAGCGAGGGATCGTGCCGGAAGCGGATGCGCTCCTCGAGCACGGGCCCCAGCTCGCCTACACGGGTCGCATCCGAGGTGAGGCGCTCGAGGAAGGCCACCAGCGGGAAGAACCCGGGCCGCTGGGGCGCACGACGGATGACCTCCGACGCCTCTACAAGGTCAACTGGGAGCCGTTCCGGGGGGGCCACGAGTACTCCATTTGTGAAGGCTGGAGGCGAATGCCCAGCTCGTTGAAGGCATTGAGGGTGACGTTCGACGCGAACAGCTCGTCGAGGATGGAGCCGAAGAGGAACGCGTCCCCCGCTCCCAGGAAGTTCGTCTCATCGAGCGCCACCGTGACGCGGTTGCCGCGCAGGGGGCTTCCCTCGAGGAAGCGCGTCCCCGGCCGCACCTCCACGGACCGGATGGCGTTGATGCGGAGCCGGGTGGCACGCGCGGTCAGGTCGTCAGTGAGCGCCTTGAAGTTATAGAGCTCGAGCAGCCGCCGCAGCACCTCCACGTCCGCCAGGGATTGCTGGTTGACGGCCAGGTGCGAGAGGAGCCGCCAGTGCAGCTCCGTGCCGAGAGGAGCACGCGCCGGCCGGCACACAGGGGAGATGTTCTTGAAGCGTGCGTTCGTGGGAGAGGTGACGGTGGGCAGGTGGACGTCCCCCACCTGCAGCCGGGTGGGGAGCGAGCGGTGGGTACAGGTGAGCCCGATGGACAGTGTCTCATCCTCGATGGATGGCATCACGTCCCGCGGTGTCTCCAGCGAGAGGTACGTGTCGAGCCCGTCGTCGATGGGGGAGGAGGTCCTGCGCAGGCGGTAGAAGGACGGCTCCGCGCCATCCCCTGCGGCATGGGCGAACTCGAAGAAAGGACGATAGTTGCGTCGCTCGTTGGCACCGGCCTGCAGGCCGACCACCGAGTCCACCGAGAACACCTCCATGTGTCGCGGCTCGACACCCTCCGCGCGCAGGAGCTGGTCGTGGGACAGCACGCTGTGGCGCAGGGGGTGCGCGGAGGCAGAGAAGAGGTTGATGGCGGGCGCGCAGTAGAGGCGGAACATCTCCTGGCCCACGCGGGCCTCCAGCGGGGGAGGACGCTCGAACTGGAAGGCCAGCTCGAACCGATCGCTTGCGATGTGCCGCGCGGCATCCAGCCCGCGCACCTCGAAGAAGAGGAACTTCTCGGGCAGGGTGAAGTACTCCTGGAGCTGCCGGTAGCCCTCGGCGGAGCGGGGCCAGGGCAGCAGGCGGAAGTGGGGGTCAAACCCCAGCGGGTGAATCGCCCGAGGCCCGAGCTGGACGGACTTCCCGTAGTCGTTGGTGACCTGGACCCCGCGGCAGTACCGCAGCAGCCAGAGCAGCATGAGCGCGCTGGTGGCCAGCTCTGCGTGGATGAACAGCCTCAAGCCTGCCGGCCGGAAGATCTCCGGGTAGATCTGCTCGTGGGCCTGGAAGAAGAGCCGCAGCACCGGTGCAGTGACGGACGACTTGTCCAGCAGAGCCTCCTCCAAAGTCAGGGGAAGCAGATCCACGTCGGAGGTGGTGCGGAAGACGCACGAGGTGCCATCGAGCGGACGCGCCGCAATCTCCACGCCAGCGGGGATGTTGGACCGGCCGCGCATGGCCTTCACCTGCGGAGTGAACTCGATGACGGTCGAGGCGGGGACAGGCCGCAGGTAGTGCGGCAGCAGCAGGTCCGTCAGGACATGGACCATCTCGGGCACGTCGTCATCCACGCGCTCGCGGATGCGCGCGGTCAGGAAGGCAAACCCCTCGAGCAGCCGCTCGACGTCCGGATCCGCGCCGCGCTCCACCAGCATGCCTGCGACGCCTGGGTTGGCCAGACCGAACGCGCGCCCCATCTCTCGGAGGTACGCCAACTCGCTCAAGAAGTACTTGCTGAACATGAAATGACCTCGGACAGCTGTCTCACCACAGCTCGAGCTGGTTGCTTCTGCCCAGCCGGGTGAAGAAGCGGATGGGCCGACGGGAGCCCCGATGCACCAGGTTCGCGGAGACCTCGAACTTGAGGCTGGTGGGATCCAGCTCGTCGGGGACGTGAAGGACGGCGACGTTCTTCAGGCGAGGCTCGTACTCCTGGATGGCCTGCCGGAGGGACAGCTGCATCCGCTCGATGGCGGAGGGAAACGTGTGGATGATGTCGTTGAAGTCCATGATCCCAAAGCCTGGAGTCGACACGGACTCCCCCTTGCGGGTGTTGAGCAGCACGCGCAGGTGCTGGGTGACCTCCTCGACGGGATCCCCCCGCCGCGAGGCATGCACATCGCCACTCTTGATCCGGGAGAAGAGCCCGCGGTTCGCCATGATGTGAGACCCCCGGGGGGGCGCCCTCTGCCGAGACGGGCGCCCCCCCCTGACGCGGAGCTGCTAGCGCTGCTGGCTCCAGGAATCCTCGTGCGTCACGCCACCGTTGGTGTACGTCCACCCGATGGTGTGGAACACGAAGGTGAGCTCCTCGAGCGCCGGATCCTTGGAGGTGGCCGGGACGATGGTGTCCGGAACCACCTGCTTGATGGTGTTGATGCGGCCCTGCTTGAAGTTCACCGTGTAGAACTGCTCCGTGGTGCCGTCACCCGTGGGGTTCGGGCGGAAGAACTTGAAGCTCGCCTCGATGACCTGGTTCTCGCACAGCGCCTTCATCAGCAGCGGCGTGGACTTGTCGATGCGCTTGCGGATGAGCAGCGGCTGGTACTGGCGCCGGCCCGTCGCGAGGCCGGAGCCGGACTCACGCGCGGTGATGACGCCCTGCTCGTAGTAGACGCACTCGATGGAGCCTTCGCGGCCCAGGCTGACCTGGGTGCTCTCGCCCTTGATGTCCGTCCCGTTTGCCTTCAGATAGAGGTGTACTGTCTCGGCCATTTCTGCCTCGTTTGAACTGCGGGGTGGGGTGTTGAACCGGGCCCGTTTCCGGACCCGGGGCTGAGGAGGACTTCAAAGGCCGCCTGGTGCCACGACGGTCTGTCCTCTCCCGCTCCGGATGGAGCGAGGGTCACTGCTTGTCGAGCTTGCCGACGAGCGACAGGGTGAAGGAGGCACCCATGTACTTGAAGTGGGGCCGGACCTGGATGCTGCACCGGTACCAGCCGGGCTGGCCGTCCACATCCTCGACCGTGATGCGCGCGTTGCGCAGCGGACGGCGAGACCGGACCGCGGGCGCCGGATCATCCATGTCCGCGACGTACTGGCTCATCCAGTTGTTCAGCTCCCGCTCCAGATCGGTGCGCTCCTTCCAGCTGCCGATCTGCTCGCGCTGGAGCACTTTGATGTAGTGCGCCAGGCGGGTCATGATGAACATGTACGGCAGCTGCGTGCCGAGCCGGTAGTTCGTCTCCGCCGCCTTGCCCTCGGGCGTGCCGCCGAAGTACTTGGGGCGCTGCGCCGAGTTGGCCGAGAAGAAGGCCGCGTTGTCCGCGGACTTGCGGAACACCAGCCCGATGAAGCCCTCCTCGGACAGCTCGTACTCGCGCCGCTCGGTGAGGAGGACCTCGGTGGGGATCTTCGTCTGGATCTCCCCCATGGCCTCGTAGTTGTGCAGCGGCAGGTTCTCCACCGCGCCACCGGACTGGGGGCCGATGATGTTGGGGCTCCAGCGGAACTTGGCGAACGAGGAGGCCACGCGGGTGGCGAGCGCCGTGGAGGCGTTCCCCCACAGGTACCGCTCGTGGTGGCCGACGACCTCCTCATTGAAGTTGAAGGCCTTCACCGGCACCGTCCCCTCGCCATAGGGCAGGCGCAGCAGGAAGCGCGGCACGCACAGACCCACGTAGCGCGCGTCCTCGCTGTCCCGGAACGACTGCCAGCGCGCGTACTGCGGCCCCTCGAACATCGCCTTGAGGTCCTTGAGGTTCGGCAGGTTGAGGAAGCTCTTCTCGCCGAAGAACTCGGGCGACGTGTTGGAGAAGAACGGCGCATGTGCCATGGCCGCCACCGAGGCGCACTTCGTCAGCAGCGCCATGTCCTGCGGGCCGGGGCCGAAGTCGAAGTCACCGCACATCAGCCCGTAGGGCTTGCCGCCGAAGACGCCGTACTCGTTGGAGTAGACGAGCTTGTAGAGCCCGGACTTCACGGTCTCGGGTGCATCCTCGAAGTCCTTGAGCAGGTCCTCCTTGGAGACGTTCAGCATCTCCACCTTGATGTTCTCACGGAAGTCCACCTTGTCGATGAGGAACCTCAGGCCGCGCCAGCGCGACTCCATGGACTGGAAGGTGGGGTGGTGGAGGATCTCGTTGACCTGGGCGCTCATCCGCCGGTCGATCTCAGAGATCATCGCATCCACGAGCGCCTGGTCGATGCGCTCCTGGGGCCGGTTGGGCGCCAGCATCTCGGTGATGAAGGCCTGCACGCCGCGCCGGGCAATGTCGTATCCCTCATCGCGCGGCTTGAGCTTGGCCTCGGCGAGGATGGTGTCGAGCAGCGTGCCAGTGCTCTCCACCGTGGCCTTGGAATCGTTCTGGAGCAGGTTCTTGTCGGTATTCATGGGTGGTTTCCTTTAGGGGGCTACTGCTTCGGCTCGTTCTTCTCGTCAGCCTTCAGGCCCAGCTCGCGCATCAGCGTCTGGCGGCTGTCGGCGTCGTTGAGCAGGTCCTGGAGCCGGCGGCGGAAGGCGGGGATGTTGCCCAGGGGGCCCTTGAGGGCGCTCAGCGCGTGCCGCAGCCGCAGCAGCTTCTCGAGCTCCGGCACCTGATGGACGACGTTCTCCGGAGTGAAGTCCGTCAGGTTGCGGAACTGCAGCGTCACCGGCAGCGAGGTGCCCTCCTCCTGGGAGAGCTTGTCCGGCACGGACAGCGACACCTGGAGGTTCTGCTGCGCCATCACGTCGTTGAAGTTGTCCTTGTCAACGTTGATGGGAGCGCGCTCTTCGATCGGCCGCTCGTCTGGCATTCCCGTGAAGTCCCCCATCATGAGGATCTTCAGCGGCAGCTCGACCTGTTCCTGCCCGTTCCCGGTGCTAGGCTGGTAGACGATGTTGATGCGCTCAGTGGGGGCTACGGAGGTTTCCTTGCTCATCTGCGGCCGGTCCTTTTGTTGCGAGGGTTGGGTGCTGACTGAGGTACGACGGGTGAAAAGACAGACGTGGGGCGTGGCGGCGCGCGGTGCGGCCGTTCGGGTGAGCTTCAGGTGCTGACGCGTGACCCTAGGGAGAGGTCTTGGCGGTCACGATGGGCGGCGGGCAGCTCTGCATGGCCTGAGCAATGCCGGCGGGAGGTATGAGCTGCTTGTCTCGAAAGATCTCGAAGAGCTGAGAGGTGTTGGTGCCTGAGGTTCCGAAGAAGGGGTTGGCGAGGCGCTCCGGACGGATGTCGATGGAGACCTGGGCGTTGTTCAGGTCTCCGAGCTCCCAGGTGGCGGTGAAGAAGCGGCCATCCGTGCTGGGCTCGATCGTCTTTGCGCGCTCCAGGAGCCGGAAGAGCCCCCACTCGCCCGGTGCGTCGAGATCGGCGCTGTTTCCCGCGGTGCCCACGACGTGAAGGTGCGCGCCGAGCTTGCCCGCCGGGCCCGGCCAGATCAGCGGCCTCCACCGGTTGTCCGGTCCATTCCGGTAGATCTCCTCGGAGCCATCCAAGGTCAGCGTGATCGAGGCGATGTCCGAGGGAGAGGTGTCAGCGGAGGCGCCAGGGCGCATGCGCACGTTGAAGCGGACGAGCGGGTCCGCGGTGTCGCCAGGGAACAGCGTCGTCGCCAGGGCATTGACACGCTCCAGATAGGTGAGCAGCTCCTCCTTGTACATGCCCTGGCCCTTGGCCGACTTCACCGCGAACTCCCACCGTCGGCCATCGGGGAGCACCTCTCCGGCGAGCTGGGACTGCACGAACTTCCTGACCGCGCCCAGGGAGGGGTGGATGAACTGGGTCAGCTCGGGCAGAGGAGCGTCCATCAGCGCGTCCTTGTTGAATGGGTACCGGTTGGCCATCAGGGATGTGAAGGGACGGAAGATCTCTTCACACCACTTCAGGCTCTTCTTCTCGGAGACACCGCGGGAGACGACCCCCTTGATCTGATTGAGCGGCGGAAGAAGGAGCTGGTTGAAGAGGGCATGATCCGTCTCTTGGCTCTTGATGAGCATCTCGACTTCGTTCCGGGTCGAGGCAATCTTCTCGAGGAACACTCCTGCCTCGCTGGGCTTGTCGCGCACCTCGCGCAGCGTTCCCATCACCAGCTCGAGCTGGTCCTGGTAGGAGTCGAGCTGCGTCAGCTTCTCCTCGCCGTCTGGGGTCGCTGAGGCCTTGGTGCTGAACTCCAGCAGCGTGCTGAAGCGCTTCGCTACATCCCCTGGGGTCATCTCGGTCTGGCCCGTGGAGGATCTGCGATCGATCAGCTGGGCGGGAGGGGGTGGAGCACTGTCAGGCTTGCTGAAGGGATTGCTCAGCGAGCCCAACATCCTGCTGGGGGTGCTCTTGGGGAGCTCCAGCTGGACGTTGTATGCGAGCGTCCGAAAGAGCTTTCCGATGGGAGGTGGCTTGCCACGGGTGAGGCTCTCCAGGAGCGCCTCGCTCTGATCCCAGTTCTTGGGCTCGTCCACCTTGATGGAATGAAGGAAGCTCTCCCACTCCAGGATGTAGCGCTGATAGTAGCTCGTGCGGAGATCCCTGCGGTTTGTCTCCTCATCCTCCTCAGCGTCACGATCGAGCACCCAGGCCTCGGAGTCCTGGAAGGCCTTGTCCATCCTCGTGCGGATCGACTCCTCCCAGGCCCGCCGCGTGAAGGCGCCGCCCACCCGCTTCGTCGCATGCATGAAGGGGACGGTCCCAACGGACTCTCCCAGAGATACACCGGGATAGTCATTGTTGGCTTGCGCGACGATGCGCTCCAGCTCCAGCGTGGTGAGCGGAACTTCATTGAGCACTCGGCGAGCGACGCGGAGGACCTGGTCATCCCGAGGGAAGGCCAGCTGATCGGGGTCCGTCGCCAGCATGGCGATGTAGGTGTTCGCATGCTCGGTGATCAGCTCCATCAGCTTCACCTGGCCATTGTTACGGAGGATGTTCTCCCAGTGCCTGGTCATCTGACCGACGAGCCACCGCTGATGGGACTCATCCAGCAGAGGCTCTCGACGAGTCCGCGGCGAGGTGATGAGCAGGTACATCTTCAAGTCGTCGAAGTGTCTGCCGTAGGACTCGGTGCTGTGCTTCCGGTTCGCTTGATCCGGATCCACCGAGACCCCCTCCAGGCTCTGCTTGATGCGGTCATGCTGGCGGCCGAGGAGCAGCCCCTTGAGCCGGTTGTTGTAGAAAGTCTGTGCCAGCAGGAAGAGCTGATCCCCCTGATACAGGCCCATGCGCATCCACACTGGCACGCCTTCCGCCCGGTGCCGGTGCAGCTCCGCGAGGTGTTTCTGCAGCGGGCTCAGGTCCTGGATGCGGCTGATGTCACCTTGAGAGCTGATGTCGTCGGTGGCATGGGGCTTCACTGCCAGGAGGGTGTCCCGGACCTCGTGGAGCATCCGCCGGTTGTTGAAGAAGGAGAGCGTGGGCAGCACCAGCAGCACCACGGTGAGCGCCAGGCACGCCCCGGCCAGGGTGTAGCGGCGCCTGCGCTGGCGGATCTCCTCCATGGAGCTGCGGACCGCGAGCTTCTGGTCCTGGAACATGATCTTGGTGAACACGTCCCAGATGAAGAAGCTGCGGCCCTCTGTGGCTGGCTCGGCGGTGGAGCGTGAGGCGGCGAGCAGCGAGTCGCCAGAGGCGGTGGGCTGGCGCGCCTCGGTGGCGCGCAGCTCCTGGGCGCCGCTGGTGAAGTAGACGCCGCGCATCACCGGCGTGTCCTGGAAGACATTCTCCAGGAAGAGCGGCTGGATGAACTCCGAGAGATTCTTGCGGATGGAGTCGAAGCGCTGGGGAAACTGATAGATGCGCTCTCGAGCCTCCAGCCGGCGCTCCTGGCCAATCCTTCGGACGGACCGCTGCTCCACGATGGAGGTCATCTCGTCGAAGCGCTTGAGCAGCAGCTCCGTGGGCGCCTCGGGCTGGGCCATCAGGGGCACGGTGAAGCCCCAGATCTGCCCCCGCTCGGACCGCGGCAGGTCGGAGAACGTCTCCACGAATCCAGTGAGCAGATCACACTTGGTGATCATCACGTAGATGGGGACCACGGTGCGCAGCCGGGACGTCAGCTCATCGATGCGCTCGCGGAGGCGCTGCCCCAGCTCGCCGGCAGCCTGAGGATCCGCCCCCATCAGCTCGCTCACGCTCACCGTGACGATAAGGCCGTTGAGCGGCCGGTGAGGCCGGTGCTTGCCCAGGACATCGAGGAAGGAGAGCCACTCCTCCCGGTCCTCATCGCCGGTGACATAGCGTCCCGCTGCGTCCAGGAACACGGCTTCGTTGGTGAGCCACCAGTCGCAGTGGCGTGTCGGGCCCACGCTCCGGCCGCCTCCGCCACCCCGGTTGGTCAAGTAGGGGAACTTGAGCCCCGAGTTGCGCAGAGCCGTGCTCTTGCCGGACTCGGGCGAGCCGATGACGAGATACCAGGGAAGGACCGAGATGGCATCGCGTCCGCCACGGGACAGCTTGGACGTCTTGAGTGCGAGGACAGCTCGTGAGAACTCTGCCTGCATGGCCTGGAGCTCGGGGCGGAGCTCGGAGCGGGCCCCTCTTGGGGGCTCTGCGGAGACTGCTGGAGGCTTCTCCGGAGGCTGCTCCGCCTTCTTCTTCTTGGAGCGCGCCCGCAGGCGGCGGACGAGCGCTACCACCAGGAGGAGGAACAGCGTCGCGCCCGTGGTGACCAGAGCGATCTTGGGGGGCAGTTGGAAGTGCCAGGTTGCTCCCCAGACGGCACCCAGCAGGAGCATCGCGAGGATGAAGAGCGCCATCACTTCGCCTCCTTCGTGAATTGGGTCATGTGGTCTTTGATCTCGGGGAGGACCGTCAAGGCCGTGCGATCGAGCGCCAGATAGAGGCCTCCGTAGAAGAGGAGCGCGACGGCGACCGCTCCCAGGGCCGCGGAGGTCAGCGAGAGCCGGCGCTTCGCCAGGGCGAGGTTCTCTGCCGGTCGCTCACCGTGAGGAGCGAGCACGTCGAAGTCGGAAGGCTGCGCCCGCTCCAGGTCCTTCTGGACGGCATCAATGAGGCTCAGCAGCTCCAGCTCGCCACCCCGGATGCGGTAGCGGCCCTGGAAGCCGAACAACAGACAGAGGTAGTAGACGCGGAGCACCTCCGCACGGTGCGGGTCCTTGCGGATGGCGTTGATGCGGTTGAAGAAGTTGTCGCCGGCTCCGGTCTCGTTGAAGTAGTGGAGCTGCAGCAGGTTGCTCATCCAGAACTGCCGGTACTGGTCGGCCTTGTGGAGCACGAGCTCGTCCATGAGGGCCACCAGGGCGTAGCCCATGTCCTGAGCGTCCTGATGGCTGAACCCCAGGACCGCCGCACGCCGGAGCACCTCGTCAACGGCGCCGCGAAGGCGGTGGTTCAGCACTTCGGGTGGAGGAGTGTCGGCGGCCTCCGCCTGTCGGAGCCGGATGAGGAGGTCGAAAGAGTCCTTGGTGGCTTCGTTGACGCGATCCATGAGAGTTCCAGAGTTGCTTGCGGGGGAGAGACGCTCAGCGGCCCACCGTGGGAACGGCGAGCAGCTCCACGGAGGTGTGGCCTGTGGTGAAGGTGTGCGGCAGGTAGAGGGCGACGGCGTGCTCGCGCAGCACCGTCCGCCAGCCGCCATCCTGGGAGGAGAGGGAGAAGTAGGAGGCGCCTGGGCGCACGGGCACCTCTGGCGGAGGCCTGTAGGTGACTTGCAGCGGGACGCCTGGGGTGGTGGCCCGCACAAGCCCCTGGATCTCCGACCAGCTCCCGAGCTTCGAGAGCTTGGGGAGCTGATCGACGACGACCTGCTCCGGCAGCTCGCTTCGGACCATGAGCAGGAACTGCCCGCAGCGCTCGATCCGCTCATCCTCCAGCTTCGCCCGGTACAGGCCATCCTGCCCCAACGCCAGGGGCACGGTGATGCACTGCTCCAGCGCCACCGAGTGCATCAGCTCCGCCATCCGGTGGAACAGCTCCTCGAAGGTTCCGCGGAGGTTGGTGAACTGGAAGGGCGGCATGGAGGAGGGTTCCGCGCTCGCGGAGAAGGTGCAGAGCTGCCCTCCGAGCCGGCTCAGCATCAGGTACAGATCATGCGGGCGCATGTTGCCCGCATCGATGACGTGGGAGAGGAACGGGATGGCGCCGTTGAGCGCGTGCAGCTCCAGGAACAGCGTGACATCCGAGGCGGTGAACTCGAGGGAGGACTCGTCCCGGTGCCGCCGCCGGGAGGCGATCTGGCGCTGCTTGGCGACGATGAGCCGCAGCAGGGAGCGCAGCTCATTCATGATGAACGGGGAGGCGCTGATGCGCAGGCACGGGGGGATGTAGCTGTCGACGAGCACCAGGCTCCCCGACTTGTCGCGGGTGAGCTCGGCGATCTTCAGCGCGTCGAAGTCGTCCCGGGGCTCGTCGCCGAACAGGAGCTTCATGTTGCGCTGGGCGAAGGAGAGCTGGACGACGGAGGTGGCGGCGTGCAGATCTCCCACGGGGCGGCTTCGGGGCGAGAAGCGAGGGCTGGCTCCCAGCTTGCCGGCGGCCCCGTAGCTCTCGACGTCACTGCGCTCCTTGGGAATGCCCAGGTAGACCTCGAGCATCTGCTGCGTCGGGCGGAAGTGGCCCTCGACAGGCCGGGACGAGGGGGACTCCTCCTGACCCGCATCGAAGGCGACAGGCAGTCCGTCGGGCAGGATGCCGAAGAACTCCAGGAGGTTGACCTGGCCTGCGCGCAGGGCCTCCATGTCGAGCTGCATGGACACCACGCCCCAGGAGTAGAGGCACACAGAGCCCAGCCGGCTCTCCAACAGGGACTCGTGATACAGGTCCAGCTGCTGGAGGTGATGGGGACTCATGAACATCCCCTCGGACCAGATGATGCGCTGCGGGGCCTTCATTGCTTTCTCCTCGAAGGGCGCAAGTAGTCGATCTGGTAGCCCTGGAGCTTGAAGCGGAGCTGGGTGTCTTCGGGACGGGGAGAGTCTCCGCGGTCGCCTGCGGGCTGCTCCTCACACTGGCTCGCGGAGACGGCCGGCAGTCTGGCCACGGTGAGCCACGAGTAGCCGAGTGGCTGGCGGAAGATGCCGACCGCAGCCACGAACTGCGCCTTGGGATCACGCTGCACCCAGTGCTTCACTTCATGGCCTGGGGCCACGACGAACTCCACTGTCTGCAGGAGATCGTCTCCCAGCAGGGACTTGGGCTCATCCGAGAGTTTGTAGAAGCTTGCTCGCTCCAGCTTGGTGCTGTCCTTGACCTGGAGGAATTGAACCACTGTGGGGAGGGAACGGCCGTTCGAGTCCGGATTGATGTCGTCAGCCGCTTCGATCCGGGCGAAGAAGGGGGGAGGTGCATCGCAGGCGGCCGCCTTGCTCGTGGCACAGCCTGGTAGTGTCAGCAGCGCGCAGACAGCCGTCATCATCCCGAGAGGTTTTCTCTCGGGATGGGGGCCCCGCACGCGATCACTGCAAGAAGTCGACATGTCCCGACTCATCACTCGTTTGGATGGGATGGATTGTTCGGCAGGGCGGATGGATAGCTAAATCGCTCACATTTGTGAGTACCACTTAGGTGGTACGCGCAATCGCCTGATCCTCATGTACCAGTGCTGTGGATCAGGAATGAACCGTCAGATGGAAACCAAAGACTGGCCGGTGAGCGAGCACCCGGGGGTTGCATGAGTCACAGCAGGCTTGCGAGCAGAGCGTATGGGATCGCGCTCGTGCTCGTTTCATCCGTGGCCTTCGCGCAAGAGAGGAACATTGGCTTCGAGCTGGAGCGCATGGATCTGAATCCTGGCGCTGCGGGCTCGCTGGTGCTGGGGACAGGGGAGTTGATGCCTGCGGGGGATTTCAGAATCTCTGCCGTGGGGCATTACCAGCACAACCCCCTGGTATTTTCCCGCGCGGGGAAGGCGGTTCCCATCGTGGGGAGCCGGACCACCCTGCTCCTGGCAGCCGCCTATGCTCCGTTCTCCTGGCTCGAGATGGGGGTGCAGCTCCCGCTGGTGGCGTTTCAGCAAGGGGCTGATCTGAGGAGTGAGGGCATCGCACGCCCAGCTCCCTTTGGCCTGGCCACCCCATTGGTAAGCGCTCGGGTGGGACTGCTCTCCCAGCTGGACGGAGCCTGGGGAGATCTGGCGCTGGAGATGGGAGTGGGGGCTCCCGTGGGGAGTCTCCCGGGATTCGCTCGGGATGAGGGGCTCCGTTATGCGCCGCGGATGATGATGGGGCGGCGGTTCGGCTGGTTTCGAGTGGCCCTGGATACGCGGATGGTGGTGCGCCCCGCGATCGCGGCGTACTCGGACCGTGAGTTCGCCCGTGGGCCCGTGGGCAACGAGGCCCAGCTCGGGCTCGCGCTGGCGATGGTGGGCCAGCGCCTGAGGTGGGAAGTCGATCTTCGCGGCACGATTCCCCTGGTGGATCAGCCGAGCTCAGCGGAGCTCCTGCTGGGGCCTCGGTATCTGGTGAACCCGTCGCTCGAGGTGTTCGCGCTGGCCGGTGTAGGGGGAGGAACGGCACCCGGCACTCCTCTGTTCCGGGTGCTGATCGGGGCGGCGTTTGGCCGGGTGATCCCGCCGCGGTTGCCTGACGAGTCCGCGGTGAACTGTGCGCCGGAACTCGAGCACACCGTGGAGGAGTGCCCGGAGCTGGATGAGGACGAGGACGAGGTCCCCAACGGAATCGACCAGTGTGATGACGAGGCCGGGACACTGGAGCGCCAGGGCTGCCCGCGGAAGGACAGCGACGGCGATGGCCTTGAAGACAAGCTCGATGCATGTCCGAGCCTCGTTGGGACGGCTAGCTGGCAAGGCTGCCCGATGCCGGATGACGACAAGGACGGTATTGAGAACGAGCGGGATGCCTGTCCCTCGGTGCCGGGAGTCGAGAAGGCGCGCGGGTGTCCACTCAAGGACCGGGACAAGGATGAGATCGAGGACGACGTGGATCAATGTCCTGATCTGGCCGGCCCCGTGGAGCGCCAGGGGTGCCCGGAGTCGGACTTGGACAAGGACAACATCCCCAATGTGTTTGACACCTGCGCCAACGAGCCAGGCCCGGCGGAGAACCGGGGATGTCCCGCTCATGAAGTGCCGCTCGTGGAGCTGAAGCGGACGCGGATCGAGCTGTCGGACAAGGTTTACTTCGTGCCAGGGCAGCCGCGGATCCTGGAGCGGTCCTTCGAAGTGCTCAACTGGGTGGCGAAGGTGATGCGCGAGCACCCGGACCTGCCGCTCGTCATCGTGGGAGGACACACGGATAACCGGGGGAATGCGATCGACAACCTGCGGCTGTCGCAAGTGCGCGCGGAGGCGGTCCGGCAATACCTGATCCAGCGGGGGGTCCCAGCCGAGCGGCTTCAGGCCAAGGGCTACGGCCAGGAGCGGCCGATCGCGAGCAATTCAACGTCCATCGGGCGGGAGATCAACCGCCGTATCGAGTTCACCATCGTCGTCCCCCTGTGAGAGCGGGGTGACAGAGCTTGAGGGAGATCCCATGAGAAATCGATGCAGCCTGCCATTGTTGATGGCCCTGATACTCTGCGCATCTACGGCCGTGGCCGAGCCCGATACATGGGGTCTAGGGACAGGGCGTGAGGGTGTACTCACCGTCACGGAGCCTCAGACGGTCATCAACCGATACACACAGGTGACGGGCCCTCTTGCTCCCGGCGACACGGTCTTGTTCGTCTCTTCGACGAAGGGATTTTCGGCGGGCGACCTGGTGATGGTGTTGCAGACGACGGGCATCGTCCCGGAGCCTGCACGGGGAGATCCGGGGCCCATCCATTTGAGCAACGATCCGGTGGGACGCTGGGAACTGGCACGCGTGACTTCTGCCAGCGGACAGGAGCTGATGTTGGCAGCGCCACTCCTCCACTCCTACGCGGGTTTGGTCACCCAGATCATCAGGGTTCCAGAGTACACCGACGTGACGGTCAAGTCCGGGGCCAGCCTTGTCGCGGCGCCATGGGATGGGAGCCGCGGCGGAGTTCTGGCGTTTCTGGTCAGCGGGACCATCCATAACGAGGGGGAACTGCAAGCGAGCGGCGCAGGGTTCCGAGGAGGGCTCACGGGGCAGGAGTCCCATGACTTCATCGCGTGCGCCAACCTTCCCGCCGCGATCAGGCCTGGTGCCGGCAGAGGAGAGGGGATCTCCTTCCTGGACTTCGGGGTGTTGGCAACCGGCCTGGAGAATGCGTCCAATGGTGGCGGCGGCGGCATCTGTCCGGCTTCAGGAGGAGGCGGCGGCGGGAACGGTGCGGCAGGTGGACGGGGAGGCGACGCCCTGACTTACGGAGATGGGATCCGAGACATCGGAGGCAGGGGAGGGGCGGGCCTGGTCTATTCGATGCTCGATCACCTGACGCTGGGAGGGGGCGGCGGACGAGGGTACGGGATGGGGAGTCATGCCCAGGCTGGCACGGGGGGCGGAGCCATCTTCGTCCGTGGGCAGCGCCTGACTGGGAGCGGCTCCATCTTGGCGAACGGCACGGCCGGTGAGAATGCAATCTGGGGCGGAGCAGGCGGCGGTGGTGCGGGAGGAAGCATCTCCGTGAGAGTTGCTGATTCCGCGGCGTGCGCGCTCATCTCGGCTCGAGGCGGTGATGGCGGGAGCAGCTCTGCAGGATCGCTGGAGGCCGCGGGCCCTGGGGGTGGGGGTGGGGGTGGGCGGGTGCTGTATCAGGCCGATCAAACCTCATCCTGTCCCATCGCTGTTGAAGCAG
>Ga0190275_10001216_pt1 | contig 19516 bp, 20 predicted proteins | sample Popmic550T_FD_133745 | JGI IMG/M metagenome (GOLD analysis project Ga0190275, IMG submission 133745) | Populus adjacent soil microbial communities from riparian zone of Yellowstone River, Montana, USA - 550 T | ecosystem: Environmental > Terrestrial > Soil > Riparian zone > Trees stand | place...
GCGCTTCTCCTCGTCGACCTCGAGCACCGAGACGTCCACTTCCTGAGAGGTGGAGACGATCTTGCCCGGGTGGACGTTCTTCTTGGTCCAGCTCATCTCGGAGACGTGGACGAGGCCCTCGATGCCCGGCTCAAGCTCGACGAAGGCGCCATATTCGGTGATGTTGGTCACCCGGCCCTTGAACACGCCGGCGACCGGATATTTGGCGCCCGCGCCCTCCCAGGGATCGGCCTCGAGCTGCTTCATGCCCAGGCTGATGCGCTGGGTCTCGCGGTTGATCCGGATGATCTGCACCTTTACCGTGTCGCCGATGTTGATCACCTCGGACGGGTGGTTGACCCTTTTGTAGCTGATGTCGGTGACGTGGAGCAGTCCGTCGATCCCGCCGAGATCGACGAAGGCGCCGTAATCGGTGATGTTCTTGACCACGCCGTCGACGACCTGGCCCTCGGCCAGGCTCATGATCAGGCCCGAGCGCTGCTCGGCGCGGGTCTCTTCGAGGATGGCGCGGCGCGAGACGACGATATTGCCGCGGCGGCGGTCCATCTTCAAAATCTGGAAGGCCTGCGGAATGTCCATCAGCGGAGTGACGTCGCGGACCGGGCGGATGTCGACCTGGCTGCCGGGAAGGAAGGCGACGGCGCCGCCCAGGTCGACGGTGAAGCCGCCCTTGACCCGTCCGAAGATGATTCCTTCCACGCGGTTGCCGGCGGTGAACTCGGTCTCGAGCTTGTCCCAGGCGGCCTCGCGGCGGGCGCGGTCGCGCGACAGCATCGCCTCGCCCTGATGGTTCTCGACCCTATCGACATAGACGTCGACGACGTCCCCGACGGCGATCTCGGCCTTCTGGCCCGGAGCGGCGAACTCGCGGAGGCTGACCCGGCCTTCCGACTTCAGCCCGACGTCGATCACGGCCATGTCGTTCTCGATCGCGGTGACCGTCCCCTTGACGACCTTGCCCTCGAAGCCCTCATTCTCGCCGCCGAGGGTCTCGTTCAATAGTTTCGCGAAATCGTCGCGGGTCGGCATCGCCGTGGTTGCCATAAGCTTAGGATCCTTCGTTGCTTTTATTCCGGCCAGGGGTTGTCTCCCCCGGTCTTCAGAACGTGAGTACCGCTGCGGCCCCATGCCGAAACGGCGTCCTGCGAGGCGCTGAATGCGCGAGCGAAGCGTCGGACAACAAAAAGAGCGCGGCCCGGGCGGGCGTCTTCGCCTCTGTTCCCGTCGCGCTTATCCTGAGCCTCCGCAGGCGCAGGGCGCCCGCCGGACGGAGGGGCCTATAAGGGAAGGGCGGGAGAGGGGCAAGCGGGTTCGTCCTGGCAGGCCGGTCGAGGGCGCCGCTCCCTCCGGCCCCCCGATCTACGGAGCATCCGGTGCTTTGCCTTCATGCGGGGGTACGAACTCAATTTTGTCGGAAGGCACGAAGGCGCAAAGGTACAAGTATATCTGAATTTTAGGTGCTCGAAGCGGCGCGTACACGACCAGATGGCTGCCTGCGACAAACTCCCGCGTTCGATCTTGAGCTATAGCACTTGGTGCTATATACGCACCGTTCGCAGGAGATATGACGATGGACGGGCGTACGAGACGAAGGTGCCGCCCCTTTGAAGCATTTCTACCTGCTGAAGGAATTTGCCCGGGCGGCCCGGCGGAGCGGAGTGACTGATGATGCTTTGCGCGAAGCTGTCGGACGCGCCGAGGCTGGCAAGATCGACGCGGATCTGGGCGGCGGCCTTATCAAGCAGCGCGTTGCCCGGCCGGACGAGGGCCGCTCCGGCGGGTTTCGGACGATTATCGCTTACCGGCGGGGCAAGCGGGCGATCTTCATGCACCTGTTTGCCAAGGCGCGGCAGTCGAACATCGGTCCGGCCGAGCTCGAAACCTATCAGAAGCTCGCCAAAGCTTATCAAGCGCTGGACGATACCCAGTTGGATAAACTCGTAAGCCGTCGGGGATGGAGGAAGATCGAGCAGGATGATGACCAGGAAGCGCACATATCGTAGCGACGTCCTGCGCTCCGCCCATCTGGCTGCGCAGGATCTCTACGCGGTCGGCGCGATCGACAAGGCGACGATGCGAGAGTTCGACCGGTCGTGCCTGACCGAGGTGGAGGAATTGGCCCCCGCCGCGATCAAGCGCATTCGCAACAATGCGGGGATGAGCCAGAGGGTTTTCGCGCTGACCTTGAACGTGGCGCCGTCATTGGTGAGCCAGTGGGAGCGCGGCGAGAAGAAGCCGAGCGGGCCGTCCCTCAAGCTGCTCAACCTGGCCGATAAGAAGGGCGTGGATGCCATACTCTAGAGGGCAAACGGACGGTCATGTAACTGCGGCCGGCAAGTCCGTGCTCGACGATCTCCAGCTCGATCCGGCCTTCGTGGTCGAGGCCAAGCTTGCCATTCGCATTCAGAAATCGATTGCAGAGATGGACCTTACTCAGCGCGAGGCGGCGGCGCGGATGGGGATCACTCAGCCGAAGCTGTCGCTGATCGTACGAGGCAGGCTGGACGACATCAGCCAGGCGAAGCTCGAGGCCTGCCTGCGGGCGCTCGGGCACGACATCGAGATCGCCATCGGTCCGCGGCACAATGGGGTCGGGGAGATGACGGTTCGGGATGCAGCCTGAGGGACTAGCCCTTTGAGGAGACGAACCGTGCCGACCGTCTATTATCCCGCGATCATAGAGAAAGGGCGACGAGGCTACGGCGTGTTCTTTCCCGATCTGCCGGGCTGCACATCGGCCGGCGACACCGTTACCGAGGCAGCGCTGAATGCCGAGGAGGCGCTGGCGGGGCACCTCCTCGTTTCCGAAGAATATGGCGACGAACTGGGCGAGCCGAGCGAGCTCGACCAGCTCGAGGTGGATTCGGATGTCGAGGAGGTCGCGCGAATTCTCGTCCGAGGCGAGCGCAAGGGGAAGGCCTTGCGGATCAACATCACCCTGGACGAGGGGCTCGTCGCGGCGATCGACAAAGTGGCGGGGAACCGGTCGGGATTCCTCGCGGAGGCGGCGCGCGCGGCGTTGGCGGCGCGCAGGGAGAGGCTGCGCGAGTGAAAGCAAGGCCGCCTGATCGACGGTCATCCAACTGCGGGACTCTTGGGGCCAGGCAACGAGGAAAATCGAAGATACCTGACTCTTTGGTGCCAGGTGCCGAGGAAAAATCGAAGGTGCCTGGCACGCGTGGAATCTATGGTGCCAGGGACCAAGGAAACTTCCTACGCCCGATAGGCACGTGCCAGGCACATCCAACTTAGCAGCTTATCATTTGCCACAATCGGTTGTGGTAGACGGGCTAATGCTATACAAGCAGTAGCTATGGCCGACTCGCGTAATCCCTTTGAAAATCCCCTTAGAACCGGGTTGCTAGGGACCAGCGGTTTCAATTCCGCAGGCGTCTTTGCCGGTGGGCGGCCAGATGTTCTCGCAGAAGCTATCGCCGACCTGATGCGGGCGGCTCGGCAGCCACCCACCCCTTCTCAAGAGCCCACTCACAACGCCCTCGCTGGGCTGTTTCGCCCAAGTGGATCCGCAGCTAATGTCCTCGATCCCTGGTTGACTGTTCCTCAGGCGCTCCCATCGCTTCCACCGGTCCCGTCGCTCAGGCAACGGAGGGTTTTTTACTCGTTTCACTTTGACGATGTTAATCGCGTCAATGTTGTGCGGAATTCAGGGAAGATACGGCCGATTGATCAGGAGCGTCGGAAAACAGTCGCTGATCAGAGCCTCTGGGAACGCAGCAGGAGCATCAACGAAGAGGTATTGAAGCGGTCGATTAATAGAGCGCTTGTGGGTACGTCTGTGACCTGCATCCTCGTAGGTGAACATACTTGGTCACGGCCATGGGTGCGCTATGAGATTGCCCGGAGCCTTCTCATCGGGAATGGCATCTTCGCTGTTCGGATCGACTGTCTCCGGTGCATGAATCAAGGCTACGGCCGTTCGGGACCAAATCCGCTCGACTACATTGCCGTAGGCCGTGACGAGCGCGGCCGTATCCACGTTTATGAGCATAACGGCCACGCTTGGCAGCGGTTCGACAAAATGCAGCTACAGCTACGCCGCTGGCCAAAATGGTTGGCAGACGTGGCCAGGGGCTACCTCCGGCCAATCGCGGCGGGTGCGATGACCTATCATTATGAGACGGAGCGCGGATCCGATCGACTGCTGATATGGGCGAATGCCGCCGCCAAGGCCGCAGGCAAATAGCTGTCGAATTTAAGTCGACACCGTCAACCGTTGCGCAACATCACCGGCGATTCCCTGGTGCCAGATTCCCTGGTGCCAGGTACCGAGGGGAAATCCTAGCGGAGGCGGCCGGAGCGTTCGGCGGCGCGCAGGGCGGCGTGGTCGGTTAAACAGGACAGTATACATTTAGCGCTGAGGCAGGCCTCCGGCCCGCTTTGACCAGTAATATATACTGTCACTCTTTGAGGGAGATGATGGGTGCCAGGCACCGAGGGGAAATCCTAGCGGAGGCGGCCGGAGCGTTCGGCGGCGCGCAGGGCGGCGTGGTCTTCGGAGTCGAGGCCCTCGTCGAGGAAGGCGCGCCAGTCGTCGATTCGCTCCCGGGCCGGGGAGAGGTCGGTCAGCGGGTCGGCGGCGAGGCCGAGATGGGCGCGGGCGCTCGACCAGCGCCAGCCTTCCGGCCGGCCGCACAGCCGGGCGCGCACGGGATTCAGCTCGACGTAGCGGAAGCAGACGTGAAGACGCCGTTCGTCGAGCGGAACCGAGCCGAAGCGGCCCTGCCAGAAGGCGCCGCACCACCCCTGGCGCTGGTTGATCTCCAGGGCGTAGCGGCGGTGCGCCCGGCCGAGCGCGGCGGCCAGGCCGTCGGGACTCGCCGGCACGAGGAGCAGATGGACGTGGTTCGGCATCAGGCACCAGGCCCAGACCGCGGTTCCCGCCTTCGCGCAGCCGTGGCGGAGCAAGGCGACGTAGCGGGCGTAATCGTCATCCGAGTAGAATGTCGGCTCCCGCCGCGCGCCGCGCGCGGTGACGTGATGCGGGATCCCCGGCAGGACCAGTCGAGCGGGACGCGCCATGGCCCAGATTATGCGGAAAAGAATGGCTTCGGCAAGGGTGCTCAACGCTAAGCGTTGGGTTTGGTGCGTGCACGAAAGGGTAGTGCAGGCCAGCCAAGGCTGACCGACGCATTGGTGCCAGGCACCGAGGAAAAACCAAAGGTACCTGGCACCAGGGTAATCCCTGCATTGGTGTCCGGCAGGGTGCTCCACGTTAAGCGTTGAGTTTGGTGCGTGGGCGCGAAGGTTGTGCCGGCCAGCCAAGGCTGGCTGACGCATTGGTGCCAGGCACCTAGGAAAAGCCAAAGGTACCTGGCACCAGGTTGATCGCCGGCGGCTGCGGAAGAGGGGGGTGCCCAGGCGTCGAAGCCGCGTCTTGGTGAACTTAGTGGGCTTTGTGCGAACAACCCCTTTTTTGTTCACGCGAAGGACGCGAAGCACGCGAAGGAAATGCAGCGGTCGGGTGCAGTTGTTCTCTTAATGTTCTTGCATTGGCCGATGCACTGTGCTACGAATCGCGATGCTGCCGGAAGTTGCGAAGCCGGTAGCGCGAGGCTCGTCGTGAAGGTCCCGAGTGGACCGCGTGGCGATGCCGAAACGGCCTTCGGGGCCGTCCCTGGGGACGCCTTTTCCGTCCGCCAGCCCAAGCAGGACCTCGCGGGGAACGGGCCCGCGCTGACGCGGCGGGGCCGCGGGGGAGGTGCTGCGTGGGCGACGGGGATTTTCCGGTGGGACCGGAGGGGGATCCGACTTCGCCGGAGGCGTCGGCGGACATGTCCGCCGATGCGGCCGATGGCGAAGAGAATGAGGCAAGCCCCCTTCGGCTGCCTGCCGAAGGCGGCCGCTCAGGACAGGCTTCGACAGGCTCAGGGCGAACGGAGGATAGCGCGGCATCGCGCAAGGCCGCGGTCGACGGGGAGGAGCGCCTGTGCGCCTCCAAGCACCGCGCCCTCCAGATCACCCACGCCGGCAAGCGCAAGCTGTTCGGGAAAAAGCCGCGCAAGGCGTTTCTCGAATGGTTCGCGGCGACCGGGAACGTCTTGTGGTCGGCGCAGAAAATCGGGTTCAGCGACAAGACGGTGTGGAAGCACCGGATGAACGATCCGCGCTTCGCCGAGGCGTTCGACCGGGCGTTCGAGCAGAGCCTGATGCGCAACAAGGCGCGGATGGTCGAGCGCAAGGCGAGAGAGAAGCCGATCGCGATCGACGGCGGGGTCGGCGAGGCGGAGCTCGAGGATTGCGACCTCGAGAAGGCCTGGCCGCTGATCGTCGAGATGGAGCGGGCCAAAGGGCGCAATGGCGGCGGCGGCGGCGCTCCGCTCGGGCGGCCGCGCAATCGCGGACGCGCCCCGCGGGCCGCGTCCAACGCCCAGGTGCGCAAGGCGCTGGAGAAGCGGCTTGGCGCCTTCGGGCGGCGGCTGCGGGCGGAAGGGAAGGCGCCGCCGGCCTGGCTTCCGCCGGTCGAGCCGCGGAAGAGCGCCGAAGCGCCTCCCCGGAACGGGGAGGGGGACCGATGGGCGCAGCCCGGCGGTGGAGGGGCCCCGGAGGCCGAGGATGGTCCGGCGACGCGGGGCCCCTCCACCCCCGCCTTCGGCGGCGGTCCCCCGCCCCGTTCCGGAGAGGAGCAATGACCGCCCCGATCGACAGAGCCGATTTCGTCGACCTGCTGGAGCGGGCGGCGTGGGCGTCTTCCGATCAGGATTGGGAGTGGTTCCTCAAGGGGCTTTCGCCGCCGGTGCGGCGCCGGATCTTCGAGGAATTCTTCCACTGGCAGGCGCATGGCGGGCAGGCGGAGCCCCCGGGGGAATGGCGGGTGTGGTTCCTGCGCGCCGGGCGCGGCTTCGGCAAGACGATGGCGGGGGCGCATTGGGTGCTCGACCGGGCGCGGGAGACTCCCGGGGCGCAGATCGCCCTCGTCGGCGGAAGCGCCGACGAGGTTCGCAAGGTGATGATCGAGGGGCCGGGCGGGCTGCTCGCCCAGGCGCGCTGCGAGGAGCCGGTGCTGTGGAACCCGACGCAGGGGATCGTCCGCTTCCATTCGGAGGCGGAGGCGTTCGTCTATTCGGCCCGGGCGGCGGAGAAGTTGCGCGGGCCCGAGCATCATTTCGCCTGGTGCGACGAGCTGGCGAAATGGAAGAACCAGGGCGATGCGACCTGGGACAATCTGCAGATGGGGATGCGGCTCGGGGAACGGCCGAGGCTGATCGTCACCACCACGCCCAGGACGACGGCCCTGGTGCGGCGGGTGAGGGCGCTCAAGGGAATCGTGGAGACGACCGGGCGGACGGCGGACAATATCCATAGCGCGGAGGCTTTCCGCGACTGGGCCCAGGAGACTTACGGCGGCACCCGGCTCGGGCGGCAGGAGCTGGACGGCGAGATGTTCGAGGAGGTCGAGGCGGCGCTGTGGACCCGCGACACGATCGAGAAGGCGAGGGTGGCGGCGCCGCCGGCGCTGAAGCGGGTGGTCGTCGGGGTCGATCCTCCGGTGAGCGCCCAGGGCGATGCGTGCGGGATCGTGGTGTGCGCGCTGGGGCGGGACGATGTCGCCTATGTGGTCGCCGATTGCAGCGTGTCGGGCGAGCGGCCGGAGGGGTGGGCGCGGGTGGTGGCCCGGGCGGCCGAGGCCTGGGGCGCGGACCGGGTGGTCGCCGAGAAGAACCAGGGTGGCGACATGGTCGAGAGCGTGATGCGGAGCGTCGAGGCCTCGTTGCCGGTGAAGCTGGTCCACGCCAAGGGGAGCAAGGCGGCGCGGGCGGAGCCGGTGGCGGCGCGGTTCGAGGCGGGGCGGGCGAAGCTCGCCGGGCGCTTCCCCGAACTGGAGGACGAGATGGCGGGGCTGACCTATGGCGGCGGCTATGAGGGGCCGGGGCGCTCGCCCGACCGGGCCGACGCGATGGTGTGGGCGATGAGCGAGCTGGTGCGGCCGCGCCCGGAGCCCCGGATCAGTCGGATCTAGCCGGCTTCGGGCCGGTCGGGCTTGTCGGCACTGCCGCCTTTACCCTTGAAAACATTGCGCTTTGCAGGAGGCTGGAACAAGGTTAAGGCCCGCCCAGCCACCGAGGATTCGGTTCCTTCGGCAGCGGGGGCCGAAGGACGATTTTACGCGACCTTCGGCCCTTTCGCCGCCCGCCTCGCGCCCGCCGGGCGTCAGCTTAACGGCGACTGTCAGCCTCGTTCAGACGCTCATCATCCTTTGTGCTGCAAAGGCCCGCTCGCCCTCCACGGCCGGCGCGGAGTCGACGATGTATGTCGCGCGCCGGCCCGGACGGGTCCCTCCAGTTGCGTAACGGGGGCGGGGCCGGCATCCGCAAGCAAGGATGCCGGCCCCGACTTTTCTCCAGGCTTTTTTCGGGCGCTACGGCCGGTTGTCGCGGAGCGGGTCGACCCGGACGTGGTGGTCGGGCCGCTTCCTGAGGCCGAGCAGTCCGGCCAGGCCGAGGAGGCCGAGCAGGCCCCATTGGCCGCCGTCGCCGTCATCGTCGTCGCCATCGTCGACCCCGGTGGCGTTGGCGGCGTCGGCGGCGGCTCCGTCGACTCCGTCGCGGTCGTCGCGGCCTTCGCGCGCCGCCTCGGCGCTGGCGGCCTCGTTGGCGAGCGCGCCGGCCTGGGCCTGGACGTCATTGGCCTGCTCGGCGAGCTCGTTGGCCTTTTCGGCGAGATCGTCCTGCGCCCAGGCCGGCGCCGAAAGGGTGAGAATGGCGGCGGACGCGAGGGCGGTCCGGATCGACGATTTGCGCATGGATTTCCTCCTGTTGCACCCGGCAGATACGCACCGGGCGGCGCTCCAACGGGCGAAGCTCCGGCACTGTTCCGGAAGCGAAAGGGGATTGGCGGGGCGAGGCCGGCGTCGAAAGGCACGGGCCGTCCCGATTTTTTGCGAAACTCGCCGGCCGCCGCGGCGTCTCCCCCCTGACCGAAGGAGGCATAAGCCATGACGCTCACCGCCATCGCCCTCAATTGCACCCTGAAGCGCAGCGGCGGCGAGGATTCGTCGACCGACAAGATGATCGGGCTGCTGGTCTCGGAGCTGAAGAAGAAAGGCGTCGAGTTCCGCGGCACGATCCGGATCGCCGACCATGAGGTGAAGCCGGGCGTGACGTCGGACGAAGGGGAGGGGGACGAATGGCCCGGGCTGAGGGGTCGGATCCTCGAGGCCGACATCCTCATCTTCGGGACCCCGATCTGGATGGGCCAGATGTCGAGCCTCGCCAAAAGGGTCGCCGAGCGGATGGACGCCTTCCTCTCCGAGACCGACGACAAGGGGCGGATGCCGAGCTTCGGCAAGATCGCCCTGGTCGCCGTGGTCGGCAACGAGGACGGCGCCCATTGCGTCTCCGCCCAGCTCTACCAGGCTTTGTCCGACACCGGCTGGACGGTGCCCGCCTCGGCGGTCGCTTATTGGGTCGGCGAGGCGATGGGCGGCGTCGACTTCCAGGATTTGCCGAAGATCCCGGACAAGGTGCAGGAGAGCGCGGCGATGGCGGCGAGCAACGCGGCGCATCTCGCCGGGCTGCTCAAGGCGCGGCCCTATCCGGGGATGGAGTGAGGGGACGAAAGAGAGGGAAGTCATTTGGGCGTTGAAGGCTTGCATTGAATCGCGCCACCGTTCGCCCTGAGCTTGTCGAAGGGTCTTCCTTCTTGTTCTGAGAGGAAAGTAACAGGCTTCGACAGGCTCAGCCCGAACGGGAAAAGGAAGGCTCTGGTGGCTGTCAGTCCTTGTCCCATCTGGGCTCGAGGACGACCATTGACGGCGCCCGCCACTTGTCCGACAAATCGCGCCGCGAAGGGGAAATCGTTGGTCAGTCTGGAGCTTAGCAACGTCCGCAAGGCCTATGGCGAGACTCTCGTTCTCGACGACGTCTCGCTGACCATGGCGGCCAAGGAGTTCGTCGCCTTCCTCGGGCCGTCCGGATCCGGCAAGTCGACCCTGCTCCGGATCATCGCCGGCCTCGAGACGGCCGATGCGGGCGAGGTTCGGCTGGACGGGGAGCGGATCGACCGGCTTCCGCCCGGCCGGCGCGGGGTGGCGATGGTGTTCCAACATTATGCGCTCTACCCGCATATGACGGTGCGCGAGAACATGGCCTTCGGGCTGAGGAACGCCAAGGTCCCGAAAGAGGAGATCGAGGCCCGGGTGGCGGACGCGGCGCGGGTGCTCGAGATCGAGGCGCAGCTCGACAAGAAGCCGGGGCAGATGTCGGGCGGCCAGCGCCAGCGGGTCGCGATCGGCCGGGCGATCGTCAAGAATCCGAAGCTCTTCCTGCTCGACGAGCCCTTGTCCAACCTCGACGCGGCGCTGAGGATGCGGACCCGGGTCGAGCTCGCGCAGCTCAGGCAGCGGGTCGACGCGGCCTTGATCATGGTCACCCACGACCAGGCCGAGGCGATGACGCTGGCCGACCGGATCGTCGTCATGAACGACCGGCGGATCCAGCAGGTCGGGCCGCCGATGGAGATTTACGCCCGGCCCGCCAACGCCTTCGTCGCCCGCTTCGTCGGCTCGCCGGCGATGACCCTGGCGCCGGCCACCCTGGTCGCCGGGGAAGGCGAATTCGCCAGGGTCCGGCTCGGCGACGGGTCCGAGGTCGAGACAAGGGTGAGGCGCGACGGGCTTCCGGTGGACGGGACGTTGCAGCTCGGCCTTCGCCCGGAGATGGTCAGCGTCGCCGCCCCCGGCGAAGGGACGATTGACGCGAAGGTCGAGCTGCTTGAGCGGCTCGGTGAGCGGACTCTCGTCTATGCGCTGCTCGCCGACGGGCTGGAGGTGATCGCCCAGGACGTCGGCGACAGCCGTCTGAAGGTGGGGGACAGGATCGGCCTCAGGCTGAACGGCGCCGCCGCCCATCTGTTCGGGCCCGACGGCGCCGCCTTCCATGCGGAGAGCGCCGAGTGAACGTCGAGCGCGACTGGCGCGGACTGCTGTTCGTCGCGCCCTTCCTGCTGCTCTATTCGCTGATCCTGGTCTTTCCCCTGTTCCGGGGCCTGTGGCTGAGCCTCAACCGGGTCGACCTGTTCGGCGACGGCGAGTTCGTCGGCTTGGGCAATTACGTCCGGCTGGCCAACGATCCGGTCTTCGCGACCGCTTTGGGCAACACCTTCCTCGTCACCTTGATGATCGTCCCGGTGCTGACCGTGCTCGCGCTTCTGCTCGCGCTGGCGCTCAACAATGCCGGCCGGGGGGCGGCCTTGATCCGCGGCATCTTCTTCTCCTCGGCGGTGCTGTCGGTGACGATCGTGACCCTGATCTGGCGCTTCGTCCTCGCCCCCGACGCCGGACTGCTCGGCGAGGCGTGGCAGGCGGCGGGGTGGGAGCCGCTCGCCTTCCTCAGCCATCCGGACCTGGTGCTTCCGGCGATCGCGCTCACCACCATCTGGTGGTCGCTCGGCCTCCCGATGCTGCTCTTCCTCGCCGGGCTCCAGCAGATACCGGGCGACATGTACGAGGCCGCCGCGCTCGACAATGCGAGCCGGTGGCGGACCTTCTGGCGGATCACCGTGCCGTCGCTCAGGCGCACCATCGTTCTCGTCGTCATGCTCCAGACCGCGGCCCAGCTCCAGATTTTCGGCCAGGCGCAATTGCTCACCGGCGGCGGGCCGAGCGGGGCGTCGCGCACCGCCGTCCTGTTCCTGTTCGAGACCGCTTTCGGTCGCTGGGAGCTGGGCTATGCGAGCGCGGCGGCGGAGATATTGTTCCTGATCATCCTGGCGGTGACCCTCACCCAATATTGGGCCACCGGCCGGGCCACGGGAGGGCAGGGTGGCCGGTAGCTGTCTTGGTCCCCTCTCCCGTCCTTACGGGAGAGGAGGGGCCCATCGCGAAGCGATGGGAGGTGAGGGTCTTTTCCGCAGAGTCGGCAAGACCCTCACCCCCCAAGCCTATGGCTTGGGTCCCCCCTCTCCCGCGGAAAGCGGGAGAGGAAGATAATGGAGCGGGGACGCCTCACTCCGCTGGGATGGGCTGCGCTGATCCTTGGCGCGCTGATCATGGTCACACCCTTGCTGTGGACGATCCTGCTGTCGCTGAAGGACAATGCCGAGCTGGTCGGGAATAGCGGCGCGGCGCTGAGCGCCCCCTACACGCTGGAAAATTACGGCGCGATCTTCGGCAATAACCGGACGATGCGCTGGCTGCTCAACTCGGCGATCGTCTCGCTCGGGACGACCGCAGGCGTGCTCGTCCTCGCCAGCCTCGCCGGCTACGGCTTCGCCCGGCTCGACTTCCCCTTCCGCCGGACCCTGTTCGTCATCGTCCTGCTCGGGCTGGCGGTGCCGAGCCAGGCGATCATCCTTCCGCAGCACCAACTCTTCGCCTGGCTCCACCTCCACAACTCCTATCCGGGGCTGATCCTGCCCGGGCTGATCGGGCCGTTCGGGGTCTTCTTCATGACCACCTACATGCGCGGAATCCCCAGGGAGCTGGACGAAGCGGCGAAGCTCGACGGCGCCTCGCGCTGGACGATCTTCTGGAAGGTGATCCTGCCGCTGACCATCCCGGCCCAGTCGACCCTGGCCGTCTTCACCTTCCTCGGCACGTGGAACGATTATTGGTGGCCGCTCATCTCGGCCACCCATTCGGACATGTACACCCTGACCGTCGGCCTCGCCGCGGCGCAGATGAACTATGCGCAGACGTCCGGGCTCGGCTTCCTGATGGCGCAGGCGGTGTTCGCCTCGGTCCCGATCTTCATCGTCTACGTCGTCTTCCAGAAGCAGATCGTCAGCGCCATGGCGGGGACGGCGGTCCGGTGAGGAAGCGGCCCCGGCTCATACCCCTCTCCCGCTTTTCGCGGGAGAGGAAGGGACCCGCGAAGCGGGAGGGTGAGGGTCTGTACCGCAGACTCCGCAAGACCCTCACCTCCCACCGCTTCGCGGCGGGCCCCTCCTCTCCCGCGAAAGGCGGGAGAGGGGGAGCGGCCCTGCTTCTCGGCTTTGTCCTCCTTCTCGCCGGATGCGGGCAGGGGGACGGCAGGACCCACCTCTATCTGCAGCGCTTCTTCGGCGAATGCGGCGCCGAGTTCGAGGCCAGCATCGACGTCGCCAGGGCCGAGGGCGAATGCGGGATCATGACCTCGATGATCAACCGCTTCAACGCCCAGAATCCCGACATCCGGGTCGACGTCAACGTCGTCGCCTGGCCGGGCTACCCGCAGCTCACCGCCCAGATGGCGGCGCGCGATCCGCCCGACCTCGTCACCATGCATGCCGGCGTGATCTCCGATTATGCGGCCAAGGGGCTGCTCGAGCCGGTCGAGCCTTATCTCGATCGGGCGGGGATAAAGGCGGACGGCTTCACCGAGGCGAGCCGGCTGGGCGTGACGATGGAGGGCCGAATCTACGGCCTGCCCTGGGACACCCATGGCGGGCTGTTCCACGTCAACACGGCCCTGTTCGCCAAGGCCGGGCTGATGCGCGGCGGCAAGCCGGTGCTTCCCAATTCGGCCGAGGAGCTGATCGCCCAGGCCCGACAGTTCCAGGCGCGGACCGGAAAGCCCTATCTGATCCAGAGCAACGTCGCCGATCCCGCTTATGCGGCGCGCAACCAATATACCTACATGATGGCGCAGGGCGCGTCGGTCTTCCCGGATTCCAGGCATATCCGCCTCGACACGCCCGAGGGCCGGCGGGTCGCCGCCTTCTTCCGCCGGATCAACGAGGAGCGGCTCGGCACCCTGAACATGGACACTCCGGCGGCGATCGCGGCGTTCATGAGCGGCGAGGGCGGCATCTATCCCACCGGAACCTGGATGATCGGCTCCTTTCAAAAGGAGGCGACCACTCCGGGACGGCCGCTCTACGGCAGCTACGCCGTCTTTCCCTATCCGCGGCTGTGGGGGCAGCGGGTCGAGTTCGTCGGCGGCCACGCCTGGGCGGTGCCGGCCCGCGAGCGCAGCGCGAAGCAGAAGGAGGCGATCGCCCGCTTCTTCCGGTTCATGGCCGCCCACAATTTCGATTGGGCGCGGACCGGCCATATCCCGGCTTTCAAGGCCGTCCTCGACGATCCGGCGTTCAAGGCCCTGCCGCACCGCGGCGACATCGCCCTGCTCGGCGAGATCGGCCGGCCGCTGCCCAGCCACGTCCGCCGCCAGTCGGCGATCGAAGGCCTGGTCGGCGAGGAGATGGCGGCGGCGGTGACCGGGCAGAAGCCGGTCGAGCGGGCGCTGAAGGATGCGGAGCGGCGGGTGAACGAGCTGCTCGGGGAGCTGGATTGAGACGGTCTTCAGGGCCCGCTCATACCGTAATTTTGAATACCCTCCAGCGGCGGATAAGCCAGCGGCCGAAACCCTTTTACTCGGTCGGGACGATAACTATTATCAAGGGAAAGAGAGGACGAGTCATGGCCAGCAGCGTGAATCTGGGCGAGCAGCTCGAGGCTTTCATCACCGAGGCCGTGAAGAACGGTCGCTACGGGTCGCGCAGCGAGGTCCTCCGCGAGGGCGTGCGGCTGGTCCAGGAGCGCGAGGCGAAATGGGTGCGGTTCGATGCGGAGATCCAGAAGGGGCTGGACGACCTTGATGCGGGACGGTCGATGCCCATCGAACAGGTGTTCGATGAGCTCAACGAGTATATCCAGGGCCTGAAGGCCAAGCGGGATCGCAAGGACGCGGCCTGATGGTGATATTCGCCGACGCCGCGCGGGCGGATCTCAAGGCCATCGCAATGTGGATCGGCGGCGACAATCCGGACCGCGCTGCCACCTTCGTGGCCGAAATCCGCCGAGCGTGCGAGACGCTCGCACGCCATCCCAAGCGTTTTCCGCTTGTCGCCGGTAGTCGCCGCGAAGGACTGCGGAAACGCAATGTCCGCGGCTATCTGATTTTTTACCGGGTTACCGGACATGATGTGGAAATCGTCCGCGTGGTGCAGGGCGCACGCGACTGGGCCGCCCTGCTCGACGCGCGCGGCTAGAGCCGCATGCGCTAAATCAGCATCACCCGTCATGCCGGGCTTGACCCGGCATCCACCTTCTTCTTGCAGCGATGGCCAGTAGAAGATGGATCCCGGATCAAGTCCGGGATGACGATTCAGGTTTAGCGCACGATGCTCTAAGCACTTAACCCCAAGTCGATGGATCCGTCCTCGAGAGCCGCCTGCCCTGAAGTCGGAACGGCGACAATCCGACGCCCCTCAGTGAATCGCAATCCCGGCGCCGTCGCCCCGGCTTTCAATATTAAGTTCCGATATGGCCGGCAAAGGCCTTTCCCGGCGGGCGGCGGGGGCTATCAAGGGTGCTTGGGGGCGAAGCGATGGGCGGAGCCTGGCGCAGGCGCAAGGGGGCGGCGATGGCTCGGATATTCGGCGGAACGAGGGGGTCGAACGGACCGCTGGCCAGATGGGCGCCGCCGATCGCCGCCGCCCTGTTCGTGGCCGTCGTGCCTTCGGCCGCCGCGGAAAAGGCGCCTCCGGCGAAGCGTAACCTCGCCGTCGTCCAGCAGATGCATGAGGCCTATGCACGCGACGATTGCAAGACCGTGATCGCGCTCGGCGTGCCGCTTGTCGACGGCAAGGGCGCCGCCAGCCTGCCGGACGAGTATCTCGCCTATGCCTATGACATCGTCACCAGCTGCGAGTCCGGTGCGGACGCCCATCGCCACGCCCTCCAAGGCACGGCGCTCGAGGGCAGCTCCGATTTTCTGTGGCGGTTGCGGCTCGTCATCGAAGTGGACGAGAAAAAGCATGAGGCGGCGGTGTCGACGATCGAGGCGATGGTCCAAGGACGCGGCGCCGCGCTCAATTCCGCACCGATGGAATGGATGTGGAGGCTCGATTCCGATCTCGAGAAAGAGGGCAAGACGGACCTGCGACTCCGCCTCCTGTCGGTGCTCGGCGGCGATTCCTACGCGCCGGAGGAATATTACGGTCCGGCCGGCGGTTTCCAATATGATTATGCCGTGATGCTCGCCGAGGCGGGCAAGACCGACGAAGCGCGCGCGGTCGTTGCCCGGCTGGAGACTCCGTCCTCGCTCGCGTCGGCGTCGCTCGATTCCCGGCTTCGCGCTTTCCTCTCCGGCGATCCCGACATCCGAGCGGCGGCCGAGCGTTCGCTCGCTCGCCATAAGGACGCGATCGCGCGCCATCCCGACCGGCTGGAACCGCTTCTGCTTGCGGCGCGCGACCTGCGTCAGCTCGGCAGGCCGGCGGAGGCCCTGAAACTGCTCGAGCCCGCCGCGGGGCGAATCGACGATCCCGAATCCTTCACCGACCGGGCGAAACGGCTGAACTGGTGGTGGAACGACGTCGGCTATTTGCATTTGCAGCTCGGCCATTACGACCAGGCCGTGGCCGCCTTCCGGAAGGGCGCGGAGATCGTCGAAAGCGGCAGCCCGAATGTCAGCCAGGTGATCAACCTCGCCCAGATCCAGAACAGCTACGGTCGTGGCGAGGAGGCTCTCAAGATCCTGGCCGTCTTCGAGGCTCCCGAGCGAAGCCTCAGTCCCTACGGCCATATGGCGCTGCGCTACAACCGGGGCTGCGCGAATGCCGTCGCCAAGCGACCCGCCGACGCGGCCGCGGACCTGGCCTATATCCGAGCCCACCCGAAGGACGCTCCCGGAATGCTTGGAAGCCTACTCCTCTGCCTCGGCGATATGGACGGCGCCGCCGCCGAGTTCATCAGGCGCCTCGACTCTGCCGACACCCGAACCGCCGCCCTGATCGAGCTGAGCGACTATGACGATCCCCCGGTGGCGGTTCCGCTCGACCCCGCGGAGGCACGCATCCCGGCCCTGAAGGCGCGCCCCGACGTCAAAGCGGCGATCGCCCGCGCCGGCGGCATCCGGCGCTTCCGGGTCCAGCCGGGACGGCTATGAAGGCGGGAGACGCGGCCGATCGCCTTTCCGCCTCGATAGAACCCGGTCCTCAGGCCCGCGCCTCCGCCAGCCGCCGCTCGACCGCCGCGATCGCCGCCGCGACGGACTCGTCCACCCCCATGCCGCTCGTGTCGAGAAGCACCGCGTCCTCCGCCCTCACCAGGGGCGCCGCCGCCCGGCCCATGTCGCGTTCGTCGCGGGCCTGGATGTCGAGCAGGACGTCCTCGTAATGGACCGAGAGGCCCATTCGGACCAGCTCCTCGAAGCGGCGGCGGGCGCGGACCTCCGGGCTGGCGGTGACGAAGAGCTTGGCGTCGGCAGCAGGCGCGATGATCGTGCCGATGTCGCGGCCGTCGAGCACGGCGCCGCCTTGCTGCCCGGCGAAATCGCGCTGCCGTTCGGCCAGGGCGGCCCGGACCAGCGGGTAAGCGGAGATTCGCGAGGCGATTCCGCCGGCCGCTTCGCTCTTCAAGTCGGGATCGTCGAAGTCGGTCTGCGAGAAGTCGCAGGCCCGGGCGGCGGCGAACTCGCTGTCGGGATCGCCCCCGAAGCGAAGCAGGTTGAGGGCGACCGCCCGGTAGAGCAGGCCGGTGTCCATGTGCGGCAGGCCATAGTGGCGGGCGAGCGCCTTGGCGATCGTGCCCTTGCCGCTGGCGGCGGGGCCGTCGACGGCGACGATCATCGGGCGAGGTCCTCGATCAAGGCGGCGAAGCCGGGGAAGCTGGTATCGGCGGCGGACATGTCGGCGACCGTTACCGGCTGTCGGGAGTGGAGGCCAGCCACCGCGAAGCTCATCGCGATACGATGGTCGAGGCGCGGGTCGATCGCCGCTCCGCCGGGCAGCGGCTCGCCGCCGCTGCCGGCGATGGTCAGCCCGTCGCCGGATTCGTCGGCCCGGGCGCCGATCGCTCTGAGGCCCTCGGCCATGGCGGCGAGGCGGTCCGATTCCTTGAAGCGAAGCTCGCCCAGGCCGCTCGTGCGAGTCGAGCCCCGGGCGAAGGCGGCGGCGACAAAGAAGATCGGGAATTCGTCGATCATGCGCGGGGCGATATCCGGCGGAACCTCGATTCCGCTCAGCGGCGAATGGCGGACGATGACGTCGGCGACGGGCTCGCCGCCGCTCTCCCCGCGATTGGCGACGGAGATATCGCCGCCCATCTCGGCAAGAAGCTCGAACAGGCCGGTGCGCGTCCGGTTCATCCCGACCCCTTCGATCCTCAGCTCGGAGCCGGGGACGATGAGGGCGGCGACGGCGAGGAAGGCGGCGGCGGACGGGTCGCCGGGGACGGTCAGCGCCTGGGGCCGAAGCTCCGACTCGCCGCGAAGCCGGATTTCCCCGCCCTCGACCGCGATGTCGGCGCCGAACCGCTTCAGCATCCGCTCGCCATGGTCGCGGGTCGGGACCGGCTCGACGATTCGCGTGACTCCGGGGATGTTGAGGGCGGCGAGGAGCAGGGCCGATTTCACCTGGGCCGAGGGCAGCGCCATGACATGCGTGCGCGGGACGGCGGGGCAGAGGCCGCGCACGATCAGCGGCAGCCGGCCGCCCGGCGCCATGTCCACCTCGGCGCCGATCCGGCGCAGCGGCGCCGCCACCCGCTCCATCGGCCGCCTCGACAGCGAGGAATCGCCGATGAAGGCGGCGGCGATCGGGTGGGAGGCGACGAGGCCCATGAGCAGCCGCGCCGAAGTGCCGCTATTGCCCATGTCGAGCGGGCCTTCGGGCTGGAGGAGGCCGCCGGCGCCGACCCCGTCGACGCTCCAGGCCGCGCCGTCGCGGCCGATCGGCACGCCCATGGCCCGCAACGCGGCGGCGGTGGAACGGACGTCGCTCCCGTCCGACAATCCCTCGAGGCGGCTTCGCCCGCACGCCATGGCGGCGCAGATCAGGGCTCGGTGGGAGATCGATTTGTCGCCGGGGACCCGGATCGTTCCGCGAAGCGGGGGGGAGGCCGCAAACACCGTCGGCCGGGGCCCGCTCTGCGCCGTCAGTCTTGGCATCGGCCTTGGCTTTTGACAGCGGGCATCCCATGTGGCAAGCGCGCCGCTGTCCGGTCGGAAGCGGCCGCCTATCCAATTTCTGGAGCGGGTTCGACCAAGGTCGAATCGCTCCAGGTTTTTAAGCCGCGTTTTCCGAGCCGCCGGCTGTTCCAGCCAGCTCGAAAACGCTCTAGTGGAGTTTTTTCACCGATGGTGAAGCCTGAATGGGGCACGAAGCGCACTTGTCCCAAGTGCGGCGTCCGTTTCTACGATCTCGGCAAGGACGATCCGGTGACCTGCCTCGCCTGCGGAGTCGCCTGGGATCCCGAGCCGGTCCTCAAGTCCAAGCAGCCTCTGCCGTACGACGCGCCCAAGAAGGAGGTCGTCGTCGACGAGAAGGAGGATGCCGATCTCGCCGCCGAGGATCTCGTCATCGACGAGGATGCCGAGGAGAATCCGGACGACGAGGTCGATCTGGGCGGCGACGACGATATCGGAGTGCCCGGCGCCGGCGGCGACGACGAGGAGGTTTAGCTCCGGTCAATCCAGCTCTCCGATGAGAGCTTGCAGTAACAGGGCGCCTTCCCTAAATCCGGCGCCGCGGCCGCCCTCCCAGGGGCGGCGAAAAAAGGTTCGGGGCCGTAGCTCAGCTGGGAGAGCGCTGCAATGGCATTGCAGAGGTCAGGGGTTCGATCCCCCTCGGCTCC
>Ga0190275_10001217_pt1 | contig 19509 bp, 14 predicted proteins | sample Popmic550T_FD_133745 | JGI IMG/M metagenome (GOLD analysis project Ga0190275, IMG submission 133745) | Populus adjacent soil microbial communities from riparian zone of Yellowstone River, Montana, USA - 550 T | ecosystem: Environmental > Terrestrial > Soil > Riparian zone > Trees stand | place...
AGCGCGGCCCGATGCGAAGGGACGATGCCCTCACCCGTGGCAGGTCTCCCTCAACGGAGGCTGTTGGGTGAAGTTGAAGGTGCCGCGCGAGGAGCGCGAGAAGTGTGAGGCGATCAAGGGCTCATGGCTCCAGGGCACGTGCTACGTGCCCGGCCCCCTCCAGGAACGTCACCCCACCTCCCACCCCGTGCGCGAACAGTGAGCCTCCAGCTGCGGCTTCAGGCGACCTTCTCGCCCACGCTCTCTAGCAGCAACCTGCAACCCCGCGATGGCGCCCCAGTCGTGCTGAATCCGGTTCTCAGTTCTCGGCAAGCCAGCGCGCCAGCGCGTCCTCAATGGCTCAACGCAGCTTCTCATCCACCAGCCGGGGCATGTCCACCCGGCGCTGCAACGCGAGGAACTCCGCGGGCGTGCTGACCTCCAGGCGGGCCAGGGCGGGCCACCGGCCGGACTCGCGAGGTGCTGGCGGCGTGCCACTGGGAGCACGGCGCCTCTCACGCGAGTCCGACAGGCTCTATGCGTGTCCTCGTCAGTCTCCCCATGGATCTCGCCGACGCTGCGCGCGACGCCTCGAGCAGCTCGGTGACGTCGTCGAACACCGCAGCATCGCCTGCGTGGACATCGTCGTCGAGGTACGCCCAGCGTCATGGATCACCCGAGGGGTCACCACTCAAGGTCCCTACCCCGGACGTCATCTCTGGCTTGATGCGGCCCGGCTGAGCAGGTACACAAGCATCTGAACCAGGAGGTGCCTGGATCAGGCACTGGAGGGTGGAGGATGGCCCCATGAAACAAGAAGCCTCGCTGCGCACCCTTCCCATGGAAGGGCTCGCTTTGCGTGAACTCGTCATGCAGGGAAATGGGAAGGACGCAGAGGTGCGGGTGGTGTCTGCCGATGGGCGCCGCTTCTGCTTCGAGGTGGGAGGCGGGTCCTTGCGAATCGCCATGAGGGGGACGGTGCTGACAGAGGTGCACTCCCTCGATGACGTATCACTGCGGGTGCGCTACACGGCTGAGCACCTGGTGCTCGCGCGCGCGCGAATCCACTACCCGGGCTCCGAGGCAGAGTAGGAGAAGGACGTGGCGAAGCGCGGGAGTAACGAGTCCCTATCGTGGGTCATCCCCTACACAGACTTGGAGCTGGTGGGGGCGCAGGGCCTGGGGTAGCACCTGGAAACTTCCTCCAGCTCAACATCCCCCTGGATTCGTCCTGAACGAGACGACCTGGTGGAACACCCGTGCCAAGACCTACCTCTCAGGTAAGATAGGTGGCATGGCGGGAGATCGGAAGCAAGCGAAGCTGAAGCGGCGGATGCATCGAAAGAAGAGGGCGGAGGACACGCGCAGAGCTGGAGCCATGCCCATCGTGCTGCTCGGGCCAGGACAGGAGGCTCCGCCGCTCGACGGCTCCAAGATGTCCGACGCGCTGGAGCAGGTGGCCCGGCCCTTGCTGGACGACATGCCGGAAGGGCTGGGGCTCAACGGGACACGCTCCGCCTTGCTGCTGGCCGCTGCCAGCTGGAACGCCGCCGTCACCCATTCGCCCGAGGAGACGGAGTCGGCGCTTCAGGAGCTAGCCCGCATGTTCGCGAAGGACTCTGCGCAGCTTGGAGAGCTCACGCTGCCCTTCCTCCGACTCATGGCGGAGCGCAAACGGCAGCTCTTTCCTCACGATGACCGCCTCGTGATGGACGTGAACGTCGAGGACCGGGGCAACCACTTCTACATCACCGCCGCGAGCGTGCGATGGCCGCATGGCTCCTCCCAGAGGAGCAGGTGATGGCGGGGCAGCTCCCAGCGCATGGCCCGCTCGGGCGCAAGGTGGTTCGCAGCCTCCAGAAGCAGCGCCGAGCGCGTGTGGTGGACCTGCGCGCCTTCGCCGCCGCGAAGCAGACATCTCAACGGCTCGTGGACTCCTTGGGCGGCGACGAGCGCTTCCGCGGGCTCGAGCCAGCCCACGCCGTCTATGTGTACATGCAGAACCACGTCTCGCTGCTGCTCGAAGTGCTGAGCCAGCTGCCAGCGCTCGATCCGTTGGTCCAGGTCATCAGTCGGGCAGAAGCTGAGTACATGCCCGAAGGTCCGCCGATGAGCCCCCTCACTCAGTCCTACTTTGGCATGTGGTCGTACTTCGACGCAGCGGTCGGCGATCCGCCGGAGACCCTGGGGACGTGTCTGCTGGACGCAGGTGCTCTCCTGGAGGCGGACCCCGAGTTCCGACGCCTGCTCCAACAGCTGCAGGACTCGCGGATGGGGATCTTCGTACACGTCGAGGCCCGAGGGTGGGCGCAGGTGCTCCGCGAGCTGGTGACAGGCGAGCAGCGGCCCTACCTGGTGCCCGCCGGCTACATCGGCCGGCCCGGAGAGGTCTGGCTGGCCCGCGCGCTGCCTCCGCCCGCCCCAGAGTTCGCAGAGGGGGTGGTGTTCACGACGCCCTATGTCATGCGGGGGTACGGCGAGCGCGAGTGGCGGGCCTTCCTGAAGCGAACCCTGGCAAGGATCCAGGCACCGGACGAGCCCAGCGCCTACGCAGCGCTCATGAAGTGGGGGTTGTCTCCATTCTACTGGCACGAGTTCATCTTCCAGGCCTATGCCGGCCATGCGCTGGAGGTCGTCTACCTGACCGGCCTGCCTGACTTGCGCGTGAGTCGGCCGCACGGTCAGGCGCCTCCGGCCGAACCTCGTGCGGCGGCGAGGCCGATCAAGCTTCGATAGAAGGGTGCGCGATGACGAAGCCGCCGCGCAAGGAGCCCGCGAAGGCGGGGGGCGAGCGTGTCAGCCCCCCCGTGCACACGCGGCCCTGGCTGCCTCGGTTCGCGACGGCTGCCGCGCTCCTGGCGCTGGGCACCTGGATCGGGTGGCTCGCGCCCAAGAAGTTCCCGGAGCTCTCCTCTGTCTTCAGGCACGAGGCGAACGGGGCCCGCCTGGAAGACGGTGGCGAAGCAGGGCTCGGAGATGATTCGGCGAGCGCAGCCATGGCGGCATCCCCCACTCCCTCTCTGCCAGGAGTGCAGGGCCAGAACACACTCCCCGAGCCGCTCCCGGACCAAGCGCGGCCCGATGCGAAGGGACGATGCCCTCACCCGTGGCAGGTCCCCCTCAACGGAGGCTGTTGGGTGAAGTTGAAGGTGCCCCGCGAGGAGCGCGAGAAATGTTGCGTCGCTCGAGGGAACGTCACCTTGTCGATGATGACGATCCGCTTGCCTCCCTCCTCTGGAGACGAGCTTCGGGAAGCCCGACGAACTCGAGACTTGCGGCCATGACCTCACAGGTCACATAATATCCTGGTGACCAAGGAGGTCGGTTCCAGGCATGGATGAACGCAGGCGCCAGAAGGAGCTGGAGCGCAAGCGCAGGAAGCGAGAGGCCAAGCGTAAGGCAGCCGCGGCCCTCCGCCCCCTGAGGCAGAGAATCGGCGAGCCCGAGTCATGGCTCACGCCGTCTCTGGTATCACGGCTCGCGGCGCCCAAGATGTCCGACACCCTGGTAGCCTTCGCCAGGAACGCGCTGGACTCTCTGCCAGACGACGCGACGGCCGCCCAGGTCGAGACCCTCCTGTTGATTGCCATGGGCGTCTGGAACACGGTCGTCGCCGGCCCCGAGAGCACGCTGGAAGACAGGCTGCGGGAGCTGAGCCGCACGCTCCAGCCTTCTTCCGGCGTTCCCCCTGAACACATCGTCCGCCTGCTGCGAAACCTGGCCGAGCGCAAGCGGCTCCTCTTCGCGCATGACCACCGCCTCGTGGTGAACGTGGCCGTCCAGGACGAGGGCGATCAGTTCCACGTCACGGCGGTGAGTGCGCCCGGGCCCTCTTGAAGAAGAAGCCATGGTGCCCTCTCCCGTCTCGAGCCGCATTCTCAGCACTCCCCCGGGCTCCCTGGTCGACGTGGAGCTGTGCGTCGCGGCCTGGCGCCTGAAGCTGACCGAGCAGTTCGACGAGCTGCTCTGCCTGCCTCACCTGCGCGGAGTGCAGCGCCTCGACTATCAGGTGGAGACCGTCCTCAAGGTGCTCCGGCTGCTCCGCGGGCGGGCGCTGCTGGCGGATGAGGTGGGACTGGGCAAGACGATCGAGGCGAGCATGCTCATCCTGGAGATGCGCCTGCGCGGCATGGCCAGCCGGGTGCTCGTCCTCGTCCCCAGCGCCCTGGTGGGCCAGTGGACCGAGGAGCTTCGCGAGAAGTTCCAGATCCCCGCCCGCTCCACGGAGGAGCCCGCCTTCCGCTCCAAGAACCCCGCCGCCGCCTGGCACGCACCCGGCGTCCTCGTCGCCTCCCTGCACCTGGCCAAGCTGGAGCGCCATGCGCGCTTCGTCGCCGAGGCCCCCTGGGATCTCGTCGCCGTGGACGAGGCCCACCACGTGAAGAACCGCGCCACCGCCGGCTGGCGTCTCATCAACCAGCTCAAGAGCCGCTTCCTCCTGCTCATCACCGCTACCCCCGTGGAGACCGATCTCGAGGAGCTCTACAACCTCATCACCCTCCTCAAGCCAGGCCAGCTCTCCACTCCCGCCGACTTCAAGAAGCGCTTCGTCTCCGCGGGAGATCCCCTCAATCCCAAGAACCGCGAGCGCCTGCGCGCCCTGCTCGCCGAGGTGATGGTGCGCAACACCCGCGCCCGCGCCGGCCTCTCGGTGGCCCTGCCACCCCGCTTCGCGCGCACCCTCGTCGTCGAGCCCACCCCCGCCGAGCTGGCCTTGTACCAGGCCATCCTCGAGGAGGTCCGCCGCCGCGCCACCGCCCCCGCCGCCACCCGGCACCACCTGCGCTTTCTCATGGAGGCCGCCGGCTCCAGCCCCCACGCCGCCCTGCACACCCTGCTGCGCTCCGCCTCTGACGACAGCCCCGAGGAGGAGCCCTCCACGGAAGTCCCCACCCCCGCCACCGGGACACTCCGCCTCCTGGAGCTCGCCCGGGCCGCCGCCTCAGCGCCCTCTCGCAAGACAGAGCGGCTGATGGACGTGCTCGCCCAGAGCCCGGGCAAGGTCGTGGTCTTCAGCCGCTTCAAGGCCACCCTCGAGGCGCTCTCCCAGGCGCTCCAGGCCCGGGGCCTCTCCTTTGTCTCCTTCCACGGCGGCATGAGCGGCCCCCAGAAGGATCAGGCCGTCGAGGCCTTCCGCGAGCAGGCCCGCGTGCTCCTGGCCACCGAGGTAGGCGGCGAGGGCCGCAACCTCCAGTTCGCCAACGTCCTGGTCAACTTCGATCTCCCCTGGAACCCGATGAAGATCGAGCAGCGCATCGGGCGGCTGCACCGCATCGGCCAGCAGCACGAGGTCCACATCTTCTCCCTCTGCAACGCCCAGAGCGCCGAGGAGCGCATCCTCGACGTGCTGGACCGGCGCATCCACCTGTTCGAGCTGGTGGTGGGGGAGGTGGATCTCATCCTCGGCCGGGCCCTGGGTGAGAAGGAGTTCGATGAGCGAGTCTTCGACATCTACGCCTCCACCGGTGACGAGCCCGCGCTCCAGAAGGAGTTCGAGGCGCTCGCCGAGGAGCTCGCCAGTGCCCGCAGGGGCTATGAGCAGGTCAAGGCGCTGGATGAGAAGCTGTTCGCGGAGGACTTCGAGACGTGAGCACCCCTCTGTCCTTCGTCCAGGCCTGGTCCGAGCGCCAGGGCGCCGTCGTCGAGCCCCGAGAGGAGGGCGTGGAGATCCTCCAACCCGCCGAGCGGGCCACGGCCCTGGGGCTCCCCGAGCACGCGCGCTACTCCGAGCAGCCCACGCCCGGAGCGCTCTGGGTCGGCCACGGCGCTCCCGCCCTGGAGAAGCTCCTCCAGGAGGCCACCCGGCACGCCCCCTGGGCCGCGCTCACGCTGGAGCCGCGTTCCTCTCCCAGGGAGGCCACAGCTCGCGCGGCGGCGGAGCGCTTCGTCCTGCGTAACGCCGTCCACGAGCTGGAGAGCTCCCGCATGAGCACTGGCGTGCGCCTGGTGGCGTACGTCCGCTACTCGCTGACCACGGATGATCGGCGCGACGGGCTGGTGGAGGAGACTGTCTCCGTGGGCCAGCGGGTGAGCGTGCCCGGGTTCTGGGAGGCCGCTCGTGCGAGCGGAGCGCTTCGCCCCGTCGTCGCGCCCCCCGCCGGTTCAGATCTGGAGGAGGCCGCGCGCGCCGCCCTGCTCCGCGCCGAGGCCCAGGCACGAGCGCAGTCACGTGCATTCCTTGAGGGCTTCGCGCGCCGCCAGGAGCGGGATCTGCGCCGCATGGAGGAGTACTTCAACGGGCTGCGCGCCGAGCTCGGCAAGCGGGCCCGGCGCGGCAAGTTGGCGGCCGAGGACATTGCCCTCAAGGCAGAGGCGATCGCGCGAGAGCGCGCGGGCAAGCTCCTGGAGCTGAAGGAGCGCGGGCAGGTGCGCTACGAGGCGGCGCTCGCGGCGGCCGTGTGGCTCGAGGCACCCGTCGTGGAGCTCACGCTCCGAGCCCAGCGGCGCAAGGCACAGCGCTCGCTGACGCTCGAGTATGACTTCGTGACGCTGCACCTGCTGGCGCCTGCTTGTGCGGCCTGTGGACTGGACGCTCCTCAGCCCGCCCTCTGCGACGAGCGGCTGCATGTGCTCTGTGTGACGTGTGTCCCGCGGGCGGAGGGGCGCTGGAGTTGCCCCGCGTGCCGGGAGTCCGGCGCGAATGCAGGCTCGGGAAAGGGCGCGGGGCTGGCAACCCAGGAGGCGGAAGCAGGCACTGTTCCCGCATCCCCTCGGCAGTGAGGCGTCTGTGGCTACTGGGGCTTCTTCACGCCGAGCACCTTCAGACGATACGACAATGTCCGCACCGGTATGCCCAACTTCCTCGCGGCTTCCGCCCGATTCCAGCCGCTCGCGGCGAGGGCCTCCTGGAGCATCCTGGCCTCAAACTGGTGCACCTTCTCGCGGGCCTGCTCCGGCTCTGGAGTCTCCAAAGCGGAGGCCTGGCCCGGCCTCGCTTCGGGGCTGCGCCCTCCTGTACGCACTCGCGCGGGCAGATCTTCTGGCCCGATGAGTGCTCCCTGTGTGACGACCACCGCGCGCTCGATCACATTTCGCAGCTCACGCACGTTGCCGGGCCACGAGTAGGCCTTGAGAAGCGCGAGCGCCTCTGGGGAAATTCCCTCGGCCCGGCGGCCATTGGCCTTGTTGGCTGCATGCAGGAACCTGCGTGACAGCGGCTCGATCTCGTCCTGGCGCTCACGGAGCGGTGGGAGCTCGATGACCACGCCGCTCAGCCGGTAATAGAGATCGGACCGGAACGTGCCCTCCTCCGCCATGGCCTCGAGGTCGCGGTGCGTCGCCGCCACGATGCGCACGTCGACCTGGAGCTCACGGTTCGAACCCACGCGGCTGAAGGCACCCACCTCGAGGACGCGCAGCAGCGAGGCTTGCGCCGCGGGTGGGAGCTCGCCGATCTCGTCCAGGAAGACCGTGCCGCCATCGGCCTCTTCGAACACGCCCTTCTGCTGTTGCAGGGCTCCGGTGAAGGCCCCCCGCTCGTGCCCGAAGAGGGTGTTCGCGACCAGGTCCTTGGGGATTGCCCCGCAGTTGACGCGGACGATGCGCCGGCCCTTGCGCGGGCCGCTCTCGTGGATCAACTGTGCGAGCACCTCCTTGCCCGTCCCGGTCTCGCCGTGAAGGATGATCGGGATGCGCGAGGTGGCGACGCTGGCCACCGTCTCGAGCACCGGGCGCATCGCCTGGCCAGCGATGAGTGCTCCCTCCGGGCCCTCCTCCAGGTGGTGGCGGATCACTTCCTCCCGAATGAGGCCCAGGGAGTCCCCCTGGGCACCGAGGGCTTGCACCTGAAGGGCAACGCTGCCCAGGACGATCTCGTCGCCGATCGTGAGCTCGACGCGGGTGACGCGGCCGCCGGCGAAGAAGGTGCCATTCTTCGAGCCGAGGTCCTCTACCAGCACCCGGGAGCCGGAGAGGAGAAACCGGGCGTGCTCTCGCGACAGGGTCGGGTCATCGATGCGCAGCCCCGCGACCGGAGCGCGCCCCACGATGAGCGGCGTGCCAGGTGAGAGCAGGCGCATCACCTGGGTTCCAGCGTGGTTCGAGCTCAACGCGATGCGCAGCCTGACCGCCGGCTGGTACGCACGAACCCGGAGCCCCTCCATGGTCGCGGTCTCTTGAGCGTCGCCCTGAGCAGGTGGGTCCTTCGGCATGAGCTCCCTTCCCATCGCGGACAGGGCTGCTGTCACGGCAGGTGCAGATCGAAGCCGAGCCCTGCCTGGGCTGTGACGGCGAAGCGCTTGCGATCGGGCCGGCTGATGAAGAAGTAATCGGCTCCCAAATCTACCACTCCCACAAGACCGGCTGGCAGCGCGAGGCGCCCACCCAACACGGCCCCTGCGCCATAGATGTTGAGCCCGGGCAGCATGCTGGCATGCAAACCCAGGAAGGGCCTCAAGAGGCCGTAGCCTGGCAGCACGCCGCCTTGGAGCTGGAAGACAGGGGGATCGCTCAGCAGCACGCGGACGCTGCCTTCCAGGGATTTTCGCTGGAAGGCAAGACCCGCTCCCAGGGTCCCCTGACGGTCCACGGCGTCGAAGAGGCCGAGCACCTCGGGTCTCAGCCTGGGAGCGGTACGGCGCCGCTCTTCCTCTCGCGCCTTTTGAAGCTCAACCTCTCGCGTCACGCGCTGTCGCTCGGACTCGATCGGCTTGCGGATGAGCTCGGCGAGCGCCACCAGCTCTGGCGGGAAGCGCGCGGGATCCACCCGCTGCTCGGGGCTCTCGCGCGCCAGCGTCTCCAACGGCTTGCGAGCCTGCTCTACCTGACCCAGGGCGTACAGCGAGGCGGCCAGGTAGATGCGCGCCAGCGCCCGGCTGGCGGGGGAGCGCTGGGGTTGGGCCAGCTCCTGCTCGAAGAGCCGGGCCGCTGCCTCGAAGTCACCCTCCTCGTAGCGTTCAATCCCTGCGGTCTGCGCCCAGGCGGACCCGGAGACGAGCAGGAGAGCCACCAGCAGGAACAGCCCAGTCCGGAGCTTCATGGTGTGGGAGGCGGAGCCTCGGTACCCAGAAAAGCGGTGTGCCGCAGCGTGCCGCCGGTGGGAATGACGAGCGTTCGCCGGTAGGCCGCGAAGGCCGGGTTGCGGAGCTCGAGCTCATGCTCGCCCGAGGCCAGCGTGTAGCTGTGGAGGGGGGGCACACGCCCCAGCTTCCGCCCATCCACCCAGACATCCGCCCAGGACCCTCTCATCACGAGATGGAGGGTGCCGGTGGCTGCTGGCTGCGGAGCGGGCTCCGGTGGAGCGGGCTCCGGTGGAGCGGGCTCCGGTGGAGCGGAGGATGGCTGGACGGAAGCCATGGGCGTGGCAACGGGGGGGGCAGACACAGGCGCCGTCTTCCTGGCGGAGGAGGACGCGGTCGCTCCACGCCTGGCTGACGCCACCGGCGAGGGGGCGGGAGCCAGGATCGGCTCAGGCTCGGGATGCGGTGCGCGGACCCCTGGCTCGGGGAGGGAAGGGCTTGCCACGGGCTGAACCCCGGGGGGCGGCGCGGGGCTGAGGGAGGCCGGTGTCGCCGCCCCGCGAGCCATGACCGTGCCCACCCCCAACACCAGGCTCAGGACGCCGCCTGCCACCACGCCCCACCTCCAGCGTGAGCCGCGCCTGGGAGGCGCCGCGAGTGGCTCTGCCTTGGGGCCCGGCGTGGCCGGAGAAGGCTGCAGGGTCTCCGTGGGAAGCGGAGCGGGCGTCGCGCCCGGTGGCAGCTCGAGGACGGTGAGCGCGTGGAAGTTCCGAGCACCCGAGGACAGGCGGGAGTCTTCCCGTGGCTGGAGCAGGGCCCTGAGCTTGTGAGCCACTTCGCTGGCCGAGCCTGGACGCTGCCGGGGCTCCTTGGCGAGCAGTTGGAGGACGAGCTCGTCGGCTTCGGGGGGCAGCTCCACGAACAACGAGGGCGCGAGCGGCGGCGTCCTCAGGTGGTGGGCGACGATCTCCATGGGGGAGCGGCCGGTGAAGGGCCTCTGCCCTGTGAGCAGCTCGAAGGCGATGACGCCCACCGCATACAGGTCCGTCTGGGGCCCTACCTCCTGGCAGAGGGCCTGCTCTGGAGCCATGTACTGGGGCGTGCCGACGACGACGTCCGAGTGCGTCTGCGCAGCGGTGCCCTGGGGCGTGGTGCTGCGCTTGGCGAGCCCGAAATCGAGCACCTTGATGGACTCGGCCCCGTTGGACTGCCGGGCGACGAAGATGTTGCTCGGCTTGAGGTCCCGGTGGATGACGCCCACGGCATGCGCGGCGGAGAGCGCGTCGAGCATCTCGCACAGCAGCGCGACGGCCTCGCCAAGAGGCAGGGGAGCGCGGGCCTGGAGCAGCTCGCTGAGGGGGCGGCCCTCGAGATACTCCATGACGAGGTACTGGCCGACGCCCAGCTGCTGGCCGAAGCCGAAGATGTCGATGATGCCGTGGTGGCGGATGGCGCCGGCCGCGCGGGCCTCAGCCAGCAGACCGCGGGCCTGGGGCCCTTGGGAGCGCTCCTCGCGGAGCACCTTGATGGCCACCTTGCGGCCGATCGCGAGGTGCTCGCCTTCGTAGACGATGCCCATGCCACCGCTGCCGATATGCCGGCGCACCACGTACTCGCCGAGGTGCTGGCCCACCAGCGCGTCGGGCACGAGCGCTCCATCGTGAGGACACGCCAGCGCTCCCTCGGGCACGGAGTGGCCACAGGTGCTGCAAGAGCGGGATGCGCGCGCACTCATGACGTGAAGAGATCCCCCTCCACGTCATATCACGACGATGCGTCCGCCGAAGGCCGGGCAGGTGCCTGCCCGCCCGGGGTTACTGCCTCAGCGTAACGGACGAGAGCGCGGACGCAGCAGCCCGAACAGGAGCAAGGCCCAGGGCCAGGAGGCCTGCCACGAGGAGGCGTTGGCAGCGCACCCCAGGCGGTAGTTGCCGCGCCGGGAGGTTGAGAAACGCACCTCGGGGAGAGGGGGGCCGGGGTTGCCGGCCCTGTCGGTGGCCAGGGCCGAGGCGCGGTGCGCTCCCCAGGAGAGCGCGGCGCTGGGCACGCCGCTCCAGACGCCTTGGGCATCCGTTCGAGCTGAACTGACCTCGACGCCGTCGACAAGGAGGGTGACCGTGGAATCAGGCTCGGCCCTGCCGGAGAAGACAGGCCTGTCCGTGAGCAGCGTCTGGCCAGGGGCGGGCTCCAGGAGAGCGGGCTCCCCGGGTGGCACGGTATCCACCGTCTCGGGCGGCTCCGTGTCCAGCGGGGGTGTCCAGAGCTCGGCGCTGGAGAGCGTCTTGCCGGGGCCGTCGAAGTTCATGATGTGGCCGCCCGCGACGAGGACCTGGCCCGAATCCAACAACGTGGCCGAGTGCTGGAAGCGGCTCTCGCTCAGCGTGGCGTCGAGGTGCCATTGGTTGCTCGAGGGATCGTACACCTCGGTGCTCTGATTGACGTAGCCAAAGGGGCCTTGCCCCCCCACGACGAGCACCTTGCCATTGGGCAGCAGTGTGGCCGTATGTTGAGAGCGGTAATCGTTGAGCTGGCCTGCGGCGGACCAGGTGTCGGTGGCCGGGTCGTACAACTCGCTGTCCTTGAGAAGATAGGGGACGCGTTCAGTGGCCGCGCCCACGAAGAGCACCTTGCCATTGGGCAGCAGCGTGGCCGTATACCCTCCTCCATAGGAATTGAGGGGCGGCCTCGTGAAGGACCAGGAGTCGGTGGCCGGGTCGTACACCTTGCCCACCGCCCCGCCCACGACGAGCACCCTGCCATTGGGCAGCAGCGTGGCCGTACGCCCGAAGCGGGCCTCCTGGAGCGAGCCAGCGCTGGACCAGGTGCGGGTGGCCGGGTCGTACACCTCACAACAGGAGCCAGAGCTGCTTCCGCCCGTGACGAGCACCCTGCCATCGGGCAGCAGGGTCGCCGTATGTCCGGAGCGGGTCTCCTGGAGCGAGCCAGCGCTGGACCAGGTGCGGGTGCCCGGGTCGTACACTTCGCTGGAGGCGTGGACGCCGGAGGGGCTATACCCGCCCGCGACGAGCATATACCCGCCCACGACGAGCACCGTGCCATCTCGCAGCAAGGTGGCCGTGTGACCTTCCCTGGCCTGTTTCAAGGGGAACACCGGGCTCCATCCCGGAGAGTCGAGTATGGCCCCCTGCGCGAAGCTGACGGCTGCGCGCTCCGGGTCCAGTGTGGAGGAGCGCTCTGCGACCGGACCGCAAGCCATGTGAACGAGGCCCAGGGCTGCCACGGCCCGCGCCGGGAGGACTGTCTGACGAGCGCGCGGGCGCAGGAGTCCGAGCAGCAGCAAGGCCCAGGGCCAGGAGGCCTGCCATGAGGAGGGGCTGGCAGCGCACCCCAGGCGGTAGTTGCCGCGCCGGGAGGTGAAGAAGGGCACCTCGGGGATGGAGCCGCTGCTGTTGTCGGCTCCGTCCGTGGCGCGGACCGAGACGCGGTGCTCTCCCAAGCTGAGCGCGGAGCCGGGAACGGCACTCCAGGCGCCCTGGGCATCCGCTCGCACCGAGCCGACCTCGAGGCCGTCGACGAGGAGGGCCACGGTGGCGCCGGGCTCGGCCGTGCCCAGGAAGCGCGGCCTCGTGCTGAAGAACTCCTGGCCGGGTGTTGGCTCCTGGAGAACGGGCGGCTCGGGCTTCACGGTGTCCACCTTCCAGGAGTACCCGGCGGGGGAGCCGACATTGCCTGCCTCATCGCGCGCACGGACGGCGAGCTGATGAGGGCCGTCATTTAGCGAGGGGAATCCATCCGAGCACTCCGCGAAGGGCGCCCCATCGAGGCTGCACTCGAAGGTGACGCGTGGCTCCGTGGCGGAGAACGAGAAGGCGGGGATGGACAGGCGCGTCTCGGGCTCGGGAGTCGAGGCGAAGCTCGCTCCAGGGGGCACCGTATCCACGGTCCAGAAGTACGTGGCGGGGATTTCATCCACGTTGCCCTCCGCGTCGCGCGCCCGGACATACATGGAGTGGGAGCCCTCGGAGAGGCTCGGGGTCATCCACGGCGAGGTGCAGGGCTGAAATGCCGCCTCATCCAGACTGCACTCGAAGCCGGCTCCGGTCTCGCTGGTGCTGAAGGCGAAAGTGGCAGGGGTCTGGTTCGTGGGGTTGGCGGGCACCGCGCTGAAGCGCGTCTTCAGTTCCTGGGGACTGAACAGCCAGACACTGGAGAGATCCGTGATGGGGTCCTTGAAGCCTTCGACTCTCTGGCCGCCCGCGATGGCCACCTGCCCTGAGTCCAACACCGTGGCCGACTGAGCGCAACGGGCCTCGGGGAGCCTGGCGCTGGGGAGCCATTGGCGGGTGGAGGGGACATACACCTCGGTGCTGCTGTTGCAATACAACCAGTAGTAGGAGGCTCCCCCCACGACGAGCACCGCGCCATTGGGCAGCAGCGTGGCCGTATGCCCAGAGCGGTTGCCGCCGAGCGAGCCGGCGCCGGACCAGGTGTGGGTCGCCGGGTCGTACACCTCGCTGCTGGAGAGAAAGACGTTGGGGTCGTTGCTGTTGAAGGGTTTGCCGCCCGTGACAAGCACCGTGCCATCGGGCAGCAGGGTGGCCGTATGACCCACGCGGCTGGAAGCCCCGGGCGGGCCCTTCAGCGGCGACGAGATGCCAGTGGCCGGGTCGTACACCTCGCTATGGATCGTGCCCGCGCCCACCATGAGCACCGTGCCATCGTGCAGCAGCGTGGCCGTATGGCCACTGAGCGCCTCGCCGAGCGAGCCCGCGGCGGACCACGTGCGGGTGGTCGGGTCGTACACTTCGCAGGAGCCGGAGTTGTTTCCGCCCGTGACGAGCACCTTGCCATTGTGCAGCAGGGTGGCCGTATGCCCAGAGCGGCCATCCCTGAGCGAGCCAGCGCCGGACCAGGTGCCGGTGGCCGGGTCGTACACCTCGCTGCTGGAGATGAAGACGCTTGGGTTGCTGATGGAGCGGGTCCCGCCCGTGACAAGCACCGTGCCATCGCGCAGCAGGGTGGCCGTGTGATGGTCACGCGCCACCGAGAGTGCGCCGGTCGTGCTCCAGGCCTGGGTGACCGGGTCGTACAACTCAGCGCTGCTGGTGGTATCCGTACTTCTCGAGTATCCACCCACGATCAGCAGCCTGCCATCCTGCAGCAATGTGGCTGTATGAACAGCCCTGGGCTGGCTCATGGGGGCCGCAGGGCTCCATCCTGAAGTGGCGAGTGAGCCCGCCTCAGCGAGCCTGACGGCTGTCTGCTCCTGTCCCGGCTCGGGGGAGCGTTCCGCGGCCGGACTGCAAGCCATGACAACAAGGCCAAAGACTGCCACGGCCCGCGCCGTGGGCCGCGTCAGCGCGAGTGCCAGCAGATACTGCGCAGAGTCTCTCATGGGCAATTCTCTTTCTGTCCAGTTCACCAGGGTCAGGGGAAAACGTCCACGCGGCGCCGGGTGCGGACCACTCCCGAGCTGTGCCTTTGAGGCGAGCCCTACAGGGGCAAGGAGCGCGCCAGCGAGGCCGTCGAGCGGCCCGCGTGTTCACCTCAAGCGGGTTGGGCAAGAACTTGCCGGGGCGGGCAAGAAGTTGCCGGCGAAGCCAGCAGCACGCGGACGCTGCCTTCCAGGGACTGGCGATGGAAGGGACTCACAGCGCTGCGCTCTGACAAGGCATGGCTCGGAGACCTGGTACACGACTTGCTGATGAGCACCGCTGTCCTTGAGGGCGGCTTGCTGAGTCGTTCTCCGGGACGTTCCCAGGGCCCTTGCTTCTCACGAGAACGTGAGGGCCAAGCCCTTCTTCGGAGACAATTCCATGAAGCATCTCGCGAAACTGTTCCTCTATGGCGCCCTGGCATGTGGCACCACGCTCGTGACCGGGCAAGCCCATGCAGCCCTGCTGATCAACGTCGACACTGCGGGCTGCGACACCAACGTGGCCATCAACAACGCCATCGGCCAGAGCTTCCGCGTCAACGCGGCCACGAGCCTCGAGAGCATCGAGATCTGGATCAAGCCCAACCTCTACTACACCACCTCGTACACCCTGGAGCTGTATGAAGGGGAGGGCACCAGCGGCACCCACCTGGGCACCTCGGCGACGACGGTGACGCTGGGCTCGCAGAGCGATGGCACACCCTCTGGCTTCCAGGCCTTCTCCTTCGCCAACCCGGGCCTCGTCCTCCAGGCCAGCCACGCCTATACCTTCCGGCTGGTGCGGAGCTCTGCGTACTCCGGCGCGTTCTCCCACTGTGGCAACGTCTACCCAGACGGCAACGAGTACTGGTTGGGTTACAGCTCGGACAGCTCCCACGACGTGGCCTTCAGGCTGTATGGCACGCAAGCCTCGGCTCCTGGAGCGCGGGCGCTCCAGCTGTCGTCCTCGACCGGCAGCTACGTCGATGTCGGCAGCCTGTCCATCCCCGAGAATTTCACCATCGAGGCCTGGGTGAAGCCCGAGTCCGAGGGAACCCAGATGATCCTGACCAAGGACTATGGGTGCGTGGCGGCGAACCAGTTCCGCCTGCAGCTCGAGCCAACCAACAAGGCTGCCTTCATGATGTCGGACGGCGCGGCCGCGGATGGCGGGTTGTGGTCCGCCTCCTTGAGCTACAAGCTCCAGTCGAGCAGCGCGCTTCCCCTCTCCGCGTGGTCGCACCTCGCGGTGACCAAGAGCGGAAACGTCTTCACCCTCTACGTCAACGGCACCGCTGAGGCCACGTACACGACCTCCGTGAACCTGCTTCACTCCGGGACGCAGCCCTTCCAGATGGGCTCCCGCGTCGGTTGCTCGGGCACCGCGCCTGACCTCACCTTCAACGGCCTCATCGACGAGGTTCGCGTGTGGAGCGTCGCCCGGACCCAGGCCGACATCGACGCGAACATGTCGAGCCCCCTGTTTTCGCCGAACCCGGCCTGGCCCGACCTCAAGGCCTACTGGCGACTCGATGACGGTTCCGCCACCGTGGCGCGCGATGAGAGGAATGCCTACCCCGGCACGCTCGTGAACGGGCCGGTGTGGTTCATGGCCAACTGAGAGGATACCCCGCTCTCGTGACTCCTGCGGCGCGTCCACCCCTGGGTGCCGTTCTCGAAATGGAACGCCACTGCTTCGGGTTACACCGCCCCATGCCCCATGCCCCACGCTCCGCGACGTGCAGTCGCTGGAAGAGTGGGGCGAAGCCGTCATGAACCACGGGCATGGCGAGCTCCGGCCGGCACTGGAAGTGAAGGCGCGGCTTTTCGAGTTCTTGCCCGAGCGCTCTTTGTTAGGGTCCGCCCCCCATGCGGAACCTGGTCATCCTCGGAACGATGCTGGTCATGAGTCTCGGAGTCGGGTCGACGGCAGTCGCACAACCTCCCAAGCAGCCGCACGCGGGCGAGATCGCCTCGGGCCTCCGGCGCCTTGGCGTGGTCGGGAGCGTGCTCTACGTGGCGGCCCACCCCGACGACGAGAACACTCGGCTGCTCGCCTGGCTGGCGAACGGGCGCGGCATGCGCGCGGGGTATCTCTCGCTGACGCGCGGGGACGGGGGGCAGAACCTCATCGGCACCGAGCAGGACGAGCTGCTCGGGCTCATTCGCACCCAGGAGCTCCTCGCCGCACGGCGCATCGACGGCGCTGAGCAGCTGTTCACCCGGGCGCGCGACTTCGGCTACTCGAAGACCGCGGAGGAGACGCTGCGCATCTGGGGCCGCGAGGAGGTGCTGGCCGACGTCGTGCTCGCCATTCGCCGCTTCCAGCCGGACGTGATCGTGTCGCGCTTCAGCACCCGGCCGCCAAACCATGGACAGCACACGGCCTCGGCCCTCCTGGCGGAGGAGGCCTTCGCGGCCGCCGCCGATCCGAAGCGCTTCCCGGAGCAGCTCGGAGAGCTCAAGCCGTGGAAGGCGGACCGGCTGCTGCAGAACGTCGCGACCTGGGGCCTCCCGCCGAACGCCGACATGTCCGCGTACCCGAAGGTGGATGTCGGCGGCTTCGACCCGCTCCTCGGGCGCTCCTGGGGGGAGATGTCCGCGGAGAGCCGCAGTCAGCACAAGAGCCAGGGCTTCGGAGTGCCGGCCGAGCGTGGGCCACTGCTGGAGTACTTCCAGCCCCTGGCCGGGACGCGCCCGATCTCGGATCCCTTCGAGAAGCTCGAGCTGACGTGGAAGAGGTGGAGCGGCACCGAGAAGCTCGCCCAGGCAATCGAGGAGGCCTCGCGAGGGTTCAATCCCCGCGCACCCCACCTCAGCATCCCAGCGCTCCTGCGCGTCCATGAGGCCCTCTCGGCCCTGCCCGAGGACAACCCGTGGAAGGCGCTCAAGCTGCGGGAGACCGAGGCGCTCGTGAGCGCCTGCGCCGGCCTGTTCCTCGAGGCGCGTGCCACGGAGACCTCGGCCGTCCCGGGTGGCCCGGTGGCGCTGAACCTGGTGGCGCTGAATCGCTCGCCCGCCTCGCTCCGGCTGGTGAGCGTGACGCTGCCGGGCGGCGAGTCCGTCGCGGCCGGCACCGAGCTGGCCGAGCACACGCCGTTCAAGCTCTCCAAGACGGTGACGCTCCCGGCCGAGGCGGCGATCTCGACCCCGTACTGGCTCCACAAGCCCGTCGCGGGGGCAGGCCTGTACGAGGTGGCGGACCGCGCGCTCATCGGCCGTCCCGAGGGAGATCCCGCCCTGGCCGTGGCGTTCGTCTACGAGACGGGGGGCAAGCGCTTCACCGTGGTCCGGCCCGTGGTCTACACCTGGGTCGACCCGGTGCGTGGCGAGCTCTATCGGGCCTTCGAGATCGTCCCGGCCGTCACCGCGACGCTCGAGCGCGAGGTCATCATGTTCCCCAACGGCGCGGCCCAGCCCGTCTCCGTCGTCCTGGCCGCGGGCAAGGCGGACGCCGAGGGGAAGGTCTGGCTCGAAGTGCCGCAGGGCTGGCGCGTGGAGCCCGCGGAGGTGCCCTTCCAGCTGGGAGCGCGCGGGGATGAGCGCACGGTCCAGTTCCGGCTCACCCCTCCCAAGGGGGCCACCGAGCGGGGCCTCCTGCGCGTCCTCGTCGAGAGTGGGGGGCGCACCGAGTCGTGGCGGGTCCGCCAGGTGAAGCATGAGCACATCCCTCCGCAGGCCGTGCGCCAGCCCTCCGAGGCGCAGCTGGTGCCCTTGGCCCTCACCACGAAGGTGCGCCGGATCGGCTACATCCCCGGGCCGGGGGATCGCGTGGCCGAGAGCCTCGCCGCCGTGGGGTACGAGGTGACGCTGCTCCCCGAGGAGCGCCTGGCCACCGAGAAGCTCGAGCGCTTCCAGGCCATCCTGGTGGGGGTGCGCGCCTTCAACGCCACCCCGCGGCTCGGGCTCCACCGCGAGCGGCTGTTGCAGTACGTCGAGCGGGGAGGGCGGCTGATCGTCCAGTACAACACCAACAGCCGTGTGGGACCGCTCAGCGCGCTCATCAGCCCCTATCCGCTCGAGATCGGTCGCGATCGCGTCACCGACGAGACCGCGGTGATGAGGCCCCTCTCCCTGGCAGAGCCGCTCATGAGCGCCCCCAACCGCCTCGGGCCCGCCGACTTCGAGGGCTGGGTCCAGGAGCGGGGGCTCTACTTCGCGTCGAAGTGGGACGAGAAGTACCGGCCCGTGTTCGCCATGAGCGATCCCGGCGAGGAGTCCCTCAGCGGAGGACTGCTCGTGGCTCGCCATGGCAAGGGGAGCTTCGCGTACACGGGGATCGCCTTCTTCCGTCAACTGCCCGCCGGCGTGCCCGGCGCCTACCGGCTGCTCGCGAACCTGCTCGCCCAATGACCTCTGGACCGAAGCCTCCTGAGCCGGCCGCCGTTCCCACGGCGCGCCCCGAGCTCGACGATGCGCCGCCCGTGCTCGGGTCCTGGCGCAACATCTACTTCCTCGTGCTGGGCTGCCTCGCCCTGCTCGTCGCCCTGTTCTGGGCGCTCACCCGGGCCTACGCGTGACCCTGCTCGACTGGCTGGTCCTCCTCGGGACGACGGCGTTCATCGTGGGGGTGGGCATCTGGAAGACGCGCGGTGCGAGCACCGTGGAGGGCTACCTCCGCGCTGACTACGAGCTGCGCTGGCCCACCGTCGCGCTGTCCGTCATGGCCACCCAGGCCAGCGCCATCACCTTCCTCTCCGTCCCAGGCCAGGCCTACGAGGACGGAATGCGCTTCGTGCAGTTCTACTTCGGACTGCCGCTCGCCACGGTGATCATCAGCGCCTTCTTCATCCCCATCTACTACCGGCTGAAGGTCTACACCGCCTATGAGTACCTGGAGTCCCGCTTCGATCTGAAGACGCGCCTGCTGGGCGCGTTCCTCTTCCTGATCCAGCGGGGGCTCGCGTCCGGCATCACCATCTACGCCCCTGCCATCATCCTCTCGACGATCCTGGGCTGGCCGCTCGAGCCCACCATCGTCGGCATCGGGGGACTCGTCATCCTCTACACGGTGACGGGCGGAGCCAAGGCCGTCGCCCAGACCCAGAAGCAGCAGATGGTGGTGATGCTCGGGGGCATGGTGGTGGCCGCGATCGTCATCGTGTGGCGGCTGCCCGAGCACGTGCCGTTCGCCAGCGCCGTGGATGTCGCGGGCGCGTTCGGCCGCATGAACGTGGTCAACTTCGACTTCAACCT
>Ga0190275_10001218_pt1 | contig 19507 bp, 11 predicted proteins | sample Popmic550T_FD_133745 | JGI IMG/M metagenome (GOLD analysis project Ga0190275, IMG submission 133745) | Populus adjacent soil microbial communities from riparian zone of Yellowstone River, Montana, USA - 550 T | ecosystem: Environmental > Terrestrial > Soil > Riparian zone > Trees stand | place...
GCGGCCCATCGCGTCGTAGCTGGTCACGGCAATGCTGTGCGCCGTGAACGCGCTCCAGCTGGCCGGCGCCACCGCCTCGCTCTGCCAGGCGGGGAGCGTTCCGCTCTCGACCTTGATCAGCCGGCCGGCGGCATCGTAGCTGTTGCGGACCGCCAGGAACGGGTTGCCGCCCGCCCCGTCCGGCTCCGCCGAGATCGTGCCCGTCACCCGGTTTCCCGCGTCGTAGCGGGTCGACGAAGTGAACGGCATCGCGCTCGTCGGCGGGCCCGCCGGGCAGCTCGCCAGATTGGCTTCCGGCTGGGTCTCGCTGATCCGCCGGCCGAGCGAGTCATAGGCGTAGCAAGTGCGGAGCGTCGTCGCGACGCCGGCACCTGCCCCGGACCCCGATCCGGGGTCGGTCGAGGTCACCGCCTGCCCGCGCAGCAGCAGGATGTTCGGGCCGCTCTCAGGCCCGTAATCATATTGGGTCAGCACCTCGTCGCCCGCGCTCGCGCAGGGGCTGGCCTCATTGCCGGTCGCCGCGCTGGTCCGGCAGGTGCTGGTCGCGGCCAGCACCCAGACCGGCGGAGCGGCGCTGCCGTCGGCGAGCCGGGCGGAACGCTGCGCGTAGATGTGCCGGGTCTGCGGGCGCACTCCCCCCGCGGCGGGCGCCGGGCCGGTCTGCGTCAACAGCCCGCCATGCGCGGGGGCGTAGGTATAGTTGGTGGTGTTGCCGCGCGCGTCGGTCATCGACAGCGGCTTGGACGCGGATCTGGGGTTGGCGGTGTCGTAGACCGCCGTGGTGACGATCGGAGCGAGCCCCGAGGGCGAGCCGGGCCGCGGATGCCGCGTCACCCTGGTGATGTTGCGGTTGCCGTCATATTCGAGCGCGGTCAGCGCCCCTTCGGGGTCGGTGAACGAGACCAAAGGCACGACGACGCAGCGGTTCTGCTCTTCGGGCGGCAGTTGCTGCATCGGGATCGGGTCGCAATAATCGAGCGTGGTGGTGCGGCCCAGCGCGTCAATGATCTCCACCGGCCCCGGCGTCTGCTGATAGACCCAGTTCAGGAACCCGTCGGGCGGCTCGAGCGGGCAGGTCTGCGGATAGCAGGAGCTGCCGGGATTGCCGGGCGTGTGAAGCAAGGGCCAGGCATAGTTGAGGACCGCGCCGCGGCCCAGAGTGCCGGCAAAGCCGCCGCCGACGATCGCCGGGTTGGGATTGGCGGTGGTGATCGGGGCGGTGGTATAAGTGTAGCTGGTGCTGCTGCCGTCGGCGAAGCTCTGCTGGCCGACCGCCTCCTGCATCATGCCCTGCTCGTCCTGGTGCAGGAACAGAGTGTTGGTCAGCCACGGCGCGCTCTCCCCTGCGCGGGTGAAGCTCATCGTGTTCGTCCCGTAGCCGAAGCCCTGGGTCGCGTTGTCCGGGCCGGTGACGCTGACCAGCCTGGCGGCGGTGTAGGGCGTATAGGCATAGATCGCGCTCGCCAGCCCGCCCGCCGCGCAGCTCGCCGGCAGGCTCGCAAGCGCGAGGTTGACCACGCAGGCCCTGGTGACACGGTTGCCCTCGCCGTCGAACAGCAGCGCATAGCCGCGCGAGCTGGTGACGCTGCGAAGCCGCTGGGTGCCGCCGCTTGCGCCGCTCGCCACATAGGCGAGGGTCAGCACGGTGCCGTCCGGCTCGACGATCTGCGAGGCATAAGCGCAGCGGCGCTCGGGCGAGCAGTCGCCGCTGCCCAGCGCGCCGAGCGTACGGAACGTCACCACCGTCCCGTCCGCCGCCTGATAGCTGTAGGCCACCGACGCGCTCGCCCGGTCGCCCGTGAAGGTCAGCGGCGCATGGCCGCCGCTCGATTCCTGCTGGAAGCCGACATGATTGTAGCGCGACTTGTAGGTCTGCGAGCGGCCGCCATAATGCACGAAGATCCGGTAATCCTGGCCGGATTGCTGCGAATTGTCGTAATTGACCCGCATCTCGCTGACCATGACGTCCCAATTGTGCGAGAAATTGCCGAACGGATTGCCGTGGCCCGGCACGTCCGCGCTGAGGCTGCGGGTCAGCGCCAGCCCGCCGCCCTCCGGCCCGATCGAAAGGTCGGTCTCGCTCGCCGCATAGCGCCCGGTGCGCATGTCGACCCCGCCCGGCGCCATCGCGAACTTCTCCGCAGGCGTGCTGATCAGCCGCGACTCGCCCGACTGCGCCAAAGCGGGCGCCGAAAACGCCAAGCCGGCGAGCCCGCCGGCGGCGCCAAGCAGCGCCCGGATCAGGCGCCTCGCGTTCAATTGGGTGAAATCACGTTGACGTTGGTGCGGTTGTCGCCCTTGTCATATTTATATTCCGCCTTGACCCCGTTATTGACGCTGCCGCTCCGCTCGACCTTGATGAGCCGGCCGCGCGCGTCGTAGGTGTAGGTGATCGTCTCGCTCGCCAGCGCGGCCGCCGCGGCCGTCAATGCCGCCGCCGCAAGGACGAGCTTCCCGCCGTGCCCCGTCATGGCCTCCCCTTCGCGGCCGATTCGAGTCGGCCCTCTTCCTATTCGTAAGGAATTTGGGCGGCCAAGGCCACTTTTTCTTTCGTCCTACTTTGAGAATGCGTAAGTCTTTGATCCGCAACTTACCGCCATTTCGGATCATGAGGGTGGACCAAAAGCGGTAATATTGCGCGACTATCCTGCAAGCGGAAGCGGATCGCGGCCCGGCGCGTCAAAGCAGACCGCCGGCTTCGCGCGCCTAGAAGCGGCTGCCAATGGTGAAGGACAGACGGGGATCGGGATCGTCGTTGAAGAGCCCGTCGGTGAGGGGCAGGCCCAATTCCAGGCCGGCTTCGAATCCGTCCACCAGCCAGGCCCTGACCCCGCCGCCCGCCGAGGCAAGCGAGCCGCCGCCGAAACCGCCGCGTATATTGGTCACCCGTCCGGCGTCCGCGTAGAGATAGGGCTGGAGACGCCTCAGCGGTCTCGGCAGCCCGCGGGCGATGTCGTAGCGAACCTCCGCTCCGGCCGCCGCGCCTTCGTCGCCGGACAGCTGCCAATAGTCGAAGCCGCGCAGGAATTGCCGGCCACCGAGGCCCATCTCTTCGCTGGCCAGCAGCGGGCGCGAGGCGATCTGGCCCTGGCCGCGCAGGTCCATGCTGAAGCCTCGGCCCAGCGGCCGCTCATATTGCGCCCAGAATTCGACCTTCGAGAAGGGCCCGCCGCCGTCCCGGCGCGACGCCAGCGGATCTCCGCGCACGGTGGCGCTCAGCGAGTCGAGCCCCTGGACATAGCTCAGCCGCGTGCGCAGGCGTCCCCCGCCGAAGCGGGCGTTGCCGAAGAGCGTGGCGGTGGCCGTGACGATGCGGTCGTCGCGCACCCTCGCGGCGCCGCGATCCAGCCGGCTGTCGCGAACGGTCAGGATCGCGGTCGCCCAGAGGCTGGCGGCGCGGCTGCGCAAGATGGGATGGGAGACCAGGGCTTCGAGCTCGGCGCTGTCGCCGGCAATGTCCTGATCGCGCAGGCTCGCGCCCGGATCGCTGTGGCCGACATAGCCGCGCACCGACGCCTCGGTCCCGCCGCGGCCGATCGGGACCGTGTAGCTCGCCTGCGCGAGCTGGAACTCGCGCGGCTGGATCGGCGTCCCCGCGCCGCCGACGGAGAGCCGGTCTCCCGGGACCACGAGGCTGTTGAAATCGGCGCCGAGCCGCGCGCGCACCGGCCCGACCGCGGGCGAACCCGAATTGTCGATCGTGGCGCGGCCCTGCACCCGATCCAGGCCGGCGCGGGCCTTGAGGATGTTCCGGCCCTGCCGCCGCTCGATGCGCGGGCGTCCGACCGAAACGCCGGCGAGGTCGCCCGCCAGCAGCAATCGCCGTTCGAGTTCCGCAGTGCGCAAAGGGCGGCCCGTGGCGAGGGGCGCCAGCCGGCGCTCGACCGCCTCGCGGCCGCCGCCCTCCACTTCGACATCGTCTATCCGGCCTTCGTCGACTACGACCCTGAGCACGCCGGTGACGAGGTTCTGGCTGGGAATCCAGGCGGTGGCGAGGCCGAAGCCGGCCGCGCGCGCCACCGCCGCGACATCGCGGGTGAGAGCGACCAGGTCGTCCGGACCCAATGGGCGGCCCAGGTAGGGCTCGATCGCGGATGCGAAGGCCGCGGGCGGCAGCTCGGTCGCGCCCTCGATGCGGATTGCGCCGGCAACGACCATCTCGGGGGGCGCCGCGGCATCGCGCCGCCGCGGTGCCGCCGGCAATGCGGTGTCTGGGTCGGATTGCGGCTGGCGCTCGTCGGCACGGAGTTGTTCCTCCACGACGGACGGGTCGGCCTGATCCACGGGCGTTTGGGCGGTCGCGGCAGCCGGGACGGCCAGCAGCAGGGCCGCGGCCAGGGACAGGGCTCCGCGAGCAATTGCGAAGCTAGGGATGACAATCGGTCTCATCCCTCCTCCACTAGCGATGCCGGGTAAATATTCCTTTTAGGGATCAGCGAATTACGCCGCGGTTAACCCCGCTCATTGAGGGCTCCGCAACACGTCCCTGCTATGCGGCATGCTCGTTTTGGTGTTTTTGGAAGGCAGCCTTGTCATGCGCATGTTCCTCTCGGCTCTGGTGGCGCTGTTGTTCGCCGCGAGCGCACCGGCTTTTGCGCAGACTGGGTCGTGGCGGGTCAGCGAGGCCAGCGGCGAGGTTCGCATCATCGAGGGCGGCCGCAGCCGTCCGGCGACGCGCGGCGCGCTGCTCTCCGGCGGCTCGGTGGTGGCGACGGCGCAGCGGGCCCGCGCCGTGCTGGTGCGCGGGCGCGATTATGTGATCGTGTCGCCCGCGAGCCGGGTCCGGGTGCCCACCGCCGAGCAGGCAGGGAGCAGCAGCCTCGTACAGATCATGACCGACGCCGGCACGGCGATGTTCCGCATCCAGCATCGCGCGAGGCCGCATTTCGCGGTGCAGACGCCCTATCTGGCGGCGGTCGTCAAAGGCACCGTCTTCACCGTCACGGTCAGCGAGGCCGGCGCATCGGTCCAGGTCACCGAAGGCGCGGTCGAGGTCTCGACCGCCGATGGCGGCGCGGCGGAACTGGTCCGGCCCGGCATGATCGCAACGGTCTCGGCCGCCGATCTCCAGCAGCTCAACATCCAGGGGGAGACCAGCCGCTCGATCCGCTCCAACGGCGCCCCGGCCGCCGGGGTGGTCACCGTTCCGCCGTCCGAGGCGGGAAATTATCAGGGTCCCGCGGACGGCCAGGTCGTCGCGGTCGCCTCCGTGACGGAAGAGCCGGTCGCGCTGGCCGAGACGACCGGCGGACTGGTTGAGGGAAATGCCGGCATCGACCTTGCGCTCGTCGACGTCCGCGATGCGGTGCGCCCCGACGCCGGCTTCAGTGGCGAAGCGGGCAATGCCGGCAACGGCACGAGTGGCCCCGGCACCGCCGCCGGTGACAATGGCGACGAAACCGCCACGCCCGGAAACGGCGGCGACGGCAATAATGGCCACGGCAACGACGACGATGGCGACGACGCCGGCAACCCCGGGAACGACGCTGGCAACGGCAACGGCGGCGGTAACGACGGCGGTAACGACGACGGTAACGACGACGGCGGCAATTCCGGCAACGGCAATGGCGGCGGAAACGGCAACGGCAACGGCGGCGGAAACGGCAACGGCGGCGGTAACGGAAATGGCGGCGGCAACGACGACGATGGCGACGACGACGGCAATTCCGGCAACGGCAACGGCGGCGGCAACGGAAATGGCGGCGGAAACGGCAATGGCGGCGGCAACGACGGCGACGGGGACGACGGCGGCAATTCCGGAAACGGCAATGGCGGCGGCAACGGAAATGGCGGCGGCAACGACGACGATGGCGACGACGACGGCAATTCCGGCAACGGCAACGGCAACGGCGGCGGAAACGGCAACGGCGGCGGCAATGGAAATGGCGGCGGAAACGGCGACGACGACGACGGCAATAACGGCCACGGCAATGACGATGACGGCGACGACGACGGCAACCCCGGCAACGGCGGCGGCAACGGCAATGGCGGCGGCAACGGAAATGGCGGCGGCAACGACGACGATGGCGACGACGACGGCAATTCCGGCAACGGCAATGGCGGCGGCAACGGAAATGGCGGCGGAAACGGCAACGGCGGCGGCAACGGAAATGGCGGCGGCAACGACGGCGACGGGGACGACGGCGGCAATTCCGGCAACGGCAACGGCGGCGGAAACAGCAACGGCGGCGGCAACGGAAATGGCGGCGGCAACGACGACGACGGGGACGACGACGGCAACTCCGGCAACGGCAATGGCGGCGGCAACGGTAATGGCGGCGGCAACGACGACGATGGCGACGACGACGGCAATTCCGGCAACGGCAATGGCGGCGGCAACGGAAATGGCGGCGGCAACGACGACGACGGGGACGACGACGGCAACTCCGGCAACGGCAATGGCGGCGGCAACGGAAATGGCGGCGGCAACGACGACGGGGACGACGACGGCAACTCCGGCAACGGTAACGGCGGCGGCAATGGCGGCGATAACGGCGGCGGCAACGGTGGCGGCGACGACGGCGATGATGACTGACCCTCGTCAGTCAGTCGCTCATTGCTAAGCTGACGCCCGCATGACCCTTGCTTTGCTCGATCGGATCCTTGCCCGCCGGCGCATCGTGGTCGCGGCGCTGGCGGCGCTGACGGGCGTGCTCGCGCTGAGCGCGGGGAGCGGCGAGGGGATAGACCGCCTGTTGCGCGGCGTGCGCGACTCCATCCGGGCGCATCCGGCGAGCGGCCAGGTGCACATCGTCGAAATCGATTCACGCTCGCTGCGTGAAATCTCCACCTGGCCCTGGCCGCGCCGCCACCACGGCGCCCTGGTCGACCGCCTCCACTCCGCCGGAGCACGCTCGATCGCCTTCGACGTGGATTTCTCGTCCCGCTCCACCCCGGCGGACGACGCCGCTTTCGCCGCGGCGCTTGCCCGCGCCGACGGCGGCGTCATGCTCGCCGTCCTGCGGCAGCAGGCCTCCGCGGGCAGCGCCGAGGTGGTCGAAAACGTCCCCATCGACATTCTGCGCGATCACGCCTTTCTCGCGGCGGTGAACGTGATCCCGGACGAAGACGGGAACGTCCGGCAGATGCCGCTCGGCATCGAAACCGGGGGCGTGCCGCGCCCTTCTCTCGCGGCCCTGCTCGCGGAACGCGAGGCGGCGATCGACGGCTCCTTCGCGATCGACTATTCGATCGACCCGGCCACCATTCCCAGGCACAGCTTCGCGGACATCGTGGAGGGCCGCGTGCCCGCCTCGGCATTGCGGGGCAAGCGTATCCTCATCGGCGCGACCGCGGTCGAGATCGGCGATCGCTATGCCGTGCCTGGCCACGGCGTCATCCCCGGAGTCGTCATCCAGGCGCTCGCCGCGGAAACCCTGCTCGCGGGCCCTCCGCCGGTCGTGGCCGGCGGCATCTGGCCGCTGCTTCTCGCATTCGCGCTGATCGCCGCGACCATTGGCAAAGGGCGGCGCGCGGTCAGGGCGGCCGCCTTCGCCATCGGCGGGCTCGCGATCCTCGCGCTGCCGCTCGCCGCCGAGCAATGGTGGGCCTTGTCCTTTCCGCTCGCGCCGGCGCTCTACGCATTGGCGACTGCCGCTCTTGCCGCGCTCGGCCTTTACGGCGCCGTCCGTTTCCGCCAGCGCCGCCTCTTCGACAACGCCACCGGTCTTCCCAATGGCGAGGCGATCACGCTGGCCGCGGCGGACGGCGATACCGCCGTCGTCGTCGCCCGGATCGATCGCTTTGCCGCAATTTCCGCGGGGATCGGGCCGGAGGCCACCGCGGCCCTCGTCCGCCGGATCGCGGAGCGCCTGGGCTTTGGCCGCGACCGGCCGGTTTATCGGATCGACGAGGCCCATCTCGCCTGGATCGAGCTGCGCGACGATGACGTTCCGCTCGAGCAGCGGCTGGAACGGCTGGCCGCCCTGATGCGGGCACCGGTCGAATGCGGCCGCCTGATCGACGTCGTTCTCGCCTTCGGCGTGGCCGATCCGGTCGCCGATGGACCGCCCCAGCAGGTTGCCGATGCAGCCCTCGCCGCCGAGCGCGCCGCCGCCCGCGGCGCCCTCTGGGAGCGCTTCGCCGGAGGAGACGAGGAGGCGGACTGGCATCTTTCCATGCTCTCGGAGCTCGACGCGGCCTTGGTCCAGGGCCATGTGTGGAATTCCTATCAGCCGAAAATGGACATCGCGACCGGCCGCATCGTCGGCGTCGAGGCCCTGGTGCGCTGGGACCATCCGGAGCGCGGTCCGATCGCGCCCGACCGCTTCATCCCGCAAGTGGAAGCCCACGGCCGTGCAAGCGATCTGACGCTCGCGGTGCTCAGCCGCGCGCTCGAGGATGCGGCCCGCTGGCGGGACCAGGACATCCACCTCGACGTCGCCGTCAATATTTCGGCGACGCTGCTGCTGGATGCCTCCTTCACCATCCTGCTTGAGCGGGAAATCGCTGCCGCGCGCCTGCCGGCCGACTGCGTGACGCTGGAAGTCACCGAATCCGCGGCGATGAAGGACAGCGAGCAGGCGATCGCCGCGCTCGACAGCTGGCGCGCGCTGGGCCTCAAGATCTCGATCGACGATTACGGCACCGGCCAGTCCTCTCTGGCCTATCTCCAGAACCTGCCCGCGACCGAATTGAAGATCGACAAGAGCTTCGTCGCCGACCTCGCCGCCAATCGACGGAACGCGATCATGGTCCGCTCCACCATCGCCATGGCGCACGAACTTGGCATGAAGGTCGTCGCCGAGGGGATCGAGGATGCCGAGTGCCTCGCGCGCCTCGGCGAAATGGGCTGCGATACGGCCCAGGGCTGGCACATCGGCAAGCCAATGGCGGCGCCGGATATCGTCGCTTTTCTCCAGCACGAGGATCGCCGCGCGGCTTAGAGCAGGATCGGCTCCCGATCCCGATGCCATCTTTGTAAAGGGAGTGCTGCCTTTTACATCACCCCGGCGAAAGCGGGGTCCAGCTCAAACTGCTGAAGAAGCTGGATTCCCGCTTACGCGGGAATGACGTGAAACCGAACGTCGATACAGCCCGGTCTAATAAAAATTGACTGATGGGACCTAATCCAGGCCGCTCGGCTCGGGCCGGCTCACGTCGGCGTCGCCGATTTCACGGCGATAGGCGTCAACGAAAGCCTGGTTTATCGGACCGTCACGACGTTCCTCGATCTCGGCGAGCAGCGCGCCATGGGCCTTTTCATATTCGGTCCAGCACAAATTGGGGCGCGATTTGAGAAAGCCGCCTTGCCCCGCGACCCGCCCGGAGATCGACGCGGGGCTGGCGATGTCGAGCACCGTACGCATCGCCGCTTCGAAACCCGAGAGCGTGCCCAGCATATGCATCTTGATGTCCTCGTAGGACGCCTTGATCGCTTCCGGGCCGCAGAGAAACCCCGCTTCGCGGCCCGCGAGCAGGTCGATCGCCAGCCGCCGCCCGGGCGCCCATTTGAAGGGATTATTGTCCTGGGCCGCGATCGTGGTCCGGTCCATGCTGAGGTCGGCCTTCGCGCTGCTTCGCGCGCTGACCAGATCGCTCAGACCGAGCACCATCTGGCGATAGATGGCGCCCGCGCGCCGCATGATTTCGGCCGGCTCCTCGCCGGACAAAGCGGACACGTCGAGCTTGGCCCCTTCGCAAAAGGCTTCCAGAAGCGAGCCTTCGTCATGGGCCTGAATCCCTGCGTCCGCATCGTCCCAATCGCTGCCGATGTCCCGGCCGCGGCCGAAGGGAGCGGCGAACACCATCGTTCGCTCGAACGACGCACCGGAGCGCGTCGCGAAGGGAACGGAATCCACCACCATCCGGTATTTGCCGAAGTCCAGCGCGTCGCCGAGCACGACCGGAACATCCTGATTGTCGGGGAGCCGCTCGCCGGTGTCGCTGCGGAACACCCCATTCGCGCCCAGCGGACGCAGCGCGAGCCCGCCGTCAGCGAGGACGAGCTGGAAATGGTGCCGCGAAATCTCGCATTCGGGATCCGGAATCGGCCAATCGGACTGGGGGTCGCGGCCGACCTGGGTAACGCCTTCGCCGAGCATGTGCGCCGCGACCGGCTGGGCCGGATCCGCCTTGTGGAAGAGCCGCAGCAAATACATCAGGCGCTCCGCCGCAGCTCGTCGATCGGCAGCGGACCGATGCGGGTCGCCTCGAGCGAGACTGGTGGCGCCTTACCGGGCCCGTCGGCCTCCCGGTCCAGCGATTCGGCGAGGCCGTTAAAGGCATCGAACAGCTCGCCGAAGGCGTCGGAACGCCGGTGGGAAATGCGGAAATCGCGATGCCCGGATGCCGCATCCGCCAGGGCGCGGCGCAACCGTTCGACAGGCCGGGCGACAGACTGTCCGATGACGTAGCTCAGGCCGAGGACGACCAGGAACAAGGCGATGCCGAGCCCGATCAGCAAGGTGCGGGAGCTGGACGCGGCGGCGTCGAGCGCGGCATGATCGGTGACCACCTCGACCTTGCCGAACGGTTGGTCCGCATAGCGGATCGTCCGCACGAACCGGAAATCGCTGTCGCTGGTCGCCGTGATGCGCTGATCGCGTTCCTCCGCGAGGCTCCGCTCGGCGTCGGCCGCGCGATAAGGCCGGCCGACCCGGGCGGCATCGGTCGAGCCGCGCACGACGCCGCCTGCGTCGACCACGACGATCTGCCTGATCCCCGAATCGCGCGATGCCGAAGCGACGAACGCCTGGACCGGCGCCCAATCCTGTTCCGATGCCGAAAGGCCGGCATTTTCAACCGTGCGCACGGCGACGTTGTTGGCGACGAAGCTGGCGATGGCCGTGCCCGAGGTCAGCGCCATCTGCTCCATCGCCTTATATTGGCGGTCGAGCACGGTGGCGATGCTGATGAGGAGCGCGATGCCGACGACCGTGCCCATCAGCAGGGTCAGGCGCACCTGCAGGGGCAGGCCGCGGCGGCCCTCCTTGGCAAGGTTCGCTCCCTCATATTCGCGCTTCAGCGCCTTGGCGACCTCGGCGCCGCTGGCGAAGCGCTTGTCCGGCTGCTTGGCGAGCAGCTTTTCGACGACGTGCTGCAGGCCGCGGGGGCACCCGGCGACCACCTTGCCGAGCGGCTCGGGCTTGCGCTGGGTGATCTGCAAGGCCAGCGTCGCGATGCTGGTGCCGGCGAAGGCGGTTTGGCCGGTGATCAGCTCGTAGAGCACGACGCCCAGGGAAAACAGGTCCGACCTTTGGTCCAGTTCGAGGCCGAACGCCTGTTCGGGGCTCATGTAGCGCGGCGTTCCGAGCACCTGTCCGAACTGGGTCCGCGCCGCCGTCGCCTCGGCGCCGGCCTGGTCCGACTGGGCCATGCGGGCGATTCCGAAATCCAGGATCTTGGCGGTCGCGGAGCCCCTGCAAAGCATGATGTTCGACGGCTTGATGTCGCGATGGATGACTCCCGTCCTGTGCGCATAATCGAGCGCCTCGGCGACCTGGGCCCCGATTCTAGCCGCATCGGCGAACGCCATCCTGCCGTGCGAGCGCAGATGCTCGTCGAGCGGCACCCCGTCGAGCAGCTCCATCGCGATATAGGGGAAGCCGTCGGCCTCGCCGACGTCATAGATGGTGACGATGTTGGGATGGGAGAGCGCCCCGGCCGCCTTGGCCTCGCGCAGGAAGCGGCCGACGAGGCCGAGATCCTGGCGGAACTCCGCCTTGAGAACCTTGATTGCGAGGATTCGGTCGATGCTCGGATCGTGGGCGCGATAGACATCGGCCATCGCGCCTTCGCCGATCCGCCGTTCGATCACGTACCGGCCGACGCTCTGCACTCAAGACTCCCCCATTTACCGGATGATCCGAGCGCGCATCCTAGAGCGACAAGGTTAAGGCTTGGTTGTCTATTCTCAGCGCCTTGACCGTACCGTGCTCTGGATGCGCTGCGCCCGGCCGAGATCGTTCCTGATCGCTGCGTTGCCGGGATCGAGCGCGGCCGCCCGGCGAAGCAAAGCGACCGCCCGGTCGACCGCGCCCGCATTCAGCGCGGCGAGCCCCTGGGCCCGCAGCCGGGCCGCCTGGGCCGGATTGCCGCGCGACGGCGCGGGTCGAGGCGCGGGCGCTAGCGTCTGCGGCGGCGTGGCACGGGGTGGGCGTGCGGGCGCTCGCGGTTCGGGCCGCGCCGGCGCCGAAGTTGGCGGCGGCGCCGGGCGCCTGCCGGGTATCTGGATGGTCTGGCCGGGCATCACCGAGGACGGCACCGCGATATCGTTGTAGCGCGCCAGCGCGTAGAACAGCATCGGGTTGCCGAGCGTCCGCCCGGCCACCGTCGACAGGGTCTCGCCCTGGCGCAGCGTATAGCTGTAGCTTTGCGTGCCCAGCAGCGCCCTGGGATCGGTGTCGATCTGGGAGAGCAGATGGCGGGCGATGCTGTTGTCGGGCTGGCGCCGCAGGATTCCGCTGAGCTTCCGGCGCGCGGCGGCGGCGTCGCCCCGGTTCAGGTCTGCGATCACGTCGCGCACCTGCTCCGCCCAATTGCCGCTCGGCGACGGCGCCGCTCCGGCTGGAGCGCGCGCGCGCTGCACCGTGCCGCAGCCGGCCAAAGCGAGCGCAAGCACCGCCGCCAGCGACGCGGGACCGAACAGCTGTGCGCGGAACGAAAGCCCGGTCATGCCGACATCCTGCCTTCCATCTCGCCGGTCCCCCTTTTGGGCCGCTCGAGGGGCCCGCGCCATAGTGGATCGAGAGCGATTTCCATGAATTGATCTGAATTAACCGGCTCGGAAAAAACGAAACCTTGGAACGTGGTGCATCCCAGATCGCGCAGCATTTCGACTTCGTCCCAACTCTCCACGCCCTCGGCGAGAATAGAGAGGTCCAGGCCGCGGGTCAGCTCGACCAGGCTCCTGCAGATCGCCTGGCTGTCGCGGCGCAGGTGGACGTCGACGACGAATTCCCGATCCACCTTGAGCTTGTCGAACGGGAGATTCTTCAGATAGCTGAGGCTTGAATAACCACTTCCGAAATCGTCGATCGCGAGCCCGACGCCGAGCGCGCGCAGCGCCGCGAACAAGGCAAAGGTGCGCTCGGCGTCCTGGGTCGCGGCGGTTTCGGTCAATTCCAGCTCGAGCGCCGAGGCGTTCAGCCGATGCCGCTCCAGCGTGCGCTGGACGGTCAGCTTCAGGTTTGGATCGCGCAATTGCGTCGCCGACAGATTGACCGCGACCTTGAGAGAGCCGAGGCCGCGCTGCTGCCACCTGCGCATCTCCCGGCAGGCGGCGTTCAGCGTCCACCGGCCGATCTCGTCGATCAGGTCCGCATCCTCCAATATGGGGATGAACTTGGCGGGCGAGATCATGCCGGCCTCGGGGTGCCGCCAGCGAAGCAGCGCCTCGGCGCCGATCACCCCGCGCGAAAGCTCCACGACCGGCTGGTAGACCATCTCCAGCTGCTCGCGTTCGATCGCGTGGCGAAGATCCTGTTCCAGCGAGAAACGCTCCCGCGCGATGTCGGCGGACTTGCCGGGCGCGGATCGGCCGCTCCCCTCGCTGCCGGGGCGCGCGAGGGAGACGATCGCGTGATTGATCAAGGCAGCCGGGTCCCGCGCGTCCTGCGGATAATAAGCGATCCCCACCTCGACGTCGGGCACGACCGTGAGCGTCCCCGCTGCGATTTCAGCGCCAAGCGCGTAACAGATCGCCTTCAATTCGACGGCGGCGGCCTCGGGGCCGACGCCTCGGAACCATATCGCGAAGCAGTCGCGATCGACGTGGGCCATCGGCCGCGCCTTGCCGAGGGTCGCGATCAGGCGCTCGGCGAATTGCTGGAGAGCCGCCTCGGCGGCCTGGGGATCGAAAGCCGAGAGCCGGCCGAAGTCCGCGAACCGGATCGCGCCCAGCAGCACGGGCCGATCCGAGCGCGCCAGATCGTCGGCGATCGCAACGGTAAGAGCTTCGCGAACGGGAAGGCCCGTAAGGCCGTGCCGCCAAGCCCAGCGGTGCTGGCTCGATTGGATTCGCCCGGTGAGGTGAGCGAGACCCCGGGCGATTGTCGCGATGTCGCCGAGCTTGTCGAAGGAACCGGCGTCCGCGCCGTCCTTCACGGCGAGCGCCCTCAATTCCCTCGCGGTCGAGGATATCGGCCGCAAGAGGCGCGCCATCAGCAGCCAGCAGGCGATCGAGGCGGCGCAGCATAGGACGATCGAGGTCGCCGGCTGATTCGCGCCACCGAAGATCAGGGGGGACAGCGCCCAAGGCGCGACACCGAGCGCGGCAAGCCCCACCGCCCTTGTCCAAATCTGCGCTCTCGACGAGAGTAGAAACACGGCCCGCCATCTTTCCGCCCGCCATGTCGGCGTGCCGGCGTCCGCTCTATCCTATCGAAATTGCCTATTTATTAAGCGCGTATCGCCGGCGATCGCCAACGGCCTTGCCTTCGGGATTACTGCCTATAGGTTGCCTAGGCTGCTGAGCGGCAGGATCAGGCCGACCGCTGGCTGCTGCTGGTGCTTTCGGCTTGTTGGTGGCGCGCTTTGCCTGGCAGTCGGCGGGATAAGGGGGCTGAATGCTTAGTCGGCGGACCATGATCCAGGCGGCGGCCGCCGCGTTGCTCGTCCCATCGGCTGGGGTTGCGGCGCCGCTGCCGGCGCGGCGCAAGCCGCCCAGGCTCCGGCGCGGCGACACCGTCGGCCTCGTGGAGCCGGCCTACTTCACGCCCGACGCCTTCGACCTCGAGCTGGTCCTGGAGACGATCCGCGCGATGGGGCTCGTCCCCAGGCCGGCGCCCAATATTCTCAGCCGCTACGGCTATCTCGCCGGCCGGGATGAAGAGCGGGCCGCCCACATCAACGTGATGTTCGCCGACCGCCAGGTGCGCGCCATCTTCGCCGTGCGCGGCGGCTGGGGCTCGGCGCGGGTGCTGCCGCACCTCGATTTCGAGCTGATCCGGGCCAATCCGAAGCTTTTGATCGGCTTCAGCGACATCACCGCGCTTCACCTGGCGCTCGCGGCGCGCACGGATTGCCCCAGCATCCACGGCCCCAATGCCGCCAGCGCCTGGGGACGGCTGTCCTGGGACTCCTTCCGCCGCCTCGCCTTCGACGCGGAGACGCCGACCTGGGTAGCGCCGGCCGGCGCCGAAGACCGCCTGGCGCAGCGCAGCGGGCGCACCCGCACCTTCCGCCCGGGACGCGCGTCGGGACCGCTGCTCGGCGGCAACCTCACCGTCCTTTCGGCGCTGGTTGGCACCCCCTATCTACCCAGCTTCGACGGCGCGATCCTGTTCCTCGAAGACGTCGAGGAGGCGCAATATCGCATCGACCGCATGCTGACGCAGCTCGCCCTGGCCGGCATTCTCGGACGCGTTGCGGGCGTGGTCTTCGGCCAATGCACCGACTGCGTTGCACGAAACTCGTCATCCATCGGCGGCTTCACTTTGTCCGAAGTCCTCGCCCAGCACCTCGCACCGCTCGGCGTGCCCGCCTTCCAGGGCGCCCTCTTCGGCCACATCGAGAACCAGTTCAGCCTCCCCGTCGGCGTGCGCGCCGAGATCGATGCGGCGGCGGGGACGATCCGGATGCTGGAGCCGGTGGTCGCCTAGGGATCGCGCGCGACGTGGTGTCGGGCTCGGCTTACCGACAGGTGCGGGCGAGGAATGCGTGGATGTCGGCCGCCCATATCGCAACGCCTCGATATGGGAAGGCGTGTCCATCGCGAGTCGTGTCGCCGTAGGGCGGGTAGATTCGGATCTCGGCCGGCTTGCCGGCCTGCCGCATGGCTGCAACCAGCATTTGGCTTGGCGCGAGATCAAAGTCGTTCCGAGCCTGCATGAACAGAACGGGGGCCCGGGCTCGCGAGGCCGCTTGCGTCATCAGCGCTCGGACCGCAGGCGCGTCTGCCCAGCTTTCGGCAGCGCCCGCGGCATCCACGGTCGCGCAGACGGCGAGCTTCTCTGCGCTCAGCAGGGCAATGATTCCCCCGAAGGAGTTGCCCATCACCGCTATCCGGCGCGGAACCGCGAAGGGCTGGCGCGACAGCCAGGCAAGGGCCCGGGACTGGTCATCCATATGATCCGTCGCCAACACGCGCGCCAGCCTGGCTTGGGCCTGGTCGGCGCCGCCTGCGCGCCGCGCCGCGGCGATTTCATCCCTAACGAACGGCCCCGCATCCCGGCTGAGACCCTGCCCTCGCCGGTAAGGGGCGAAAACGGCCCAGCCCCGGCTTGTGAATGCCGGGGCGACGGCCTCGAATGCCTCGTTGCTCAGCGAGCCCGGCGCGCTGCCGTGCGCGTAGAGCAGCACCGGGAAGGGTCCAGGCCCTTCGGGCAGGTATAAGGACTCCCCTGAGGGGGCCGGACGGCGTGCGCCCATATTCGACGACCGAGCCGGTGAGCGGCGTTTCCCCGCCGCTGGCCTCCTGCGCGCAAGCGCCCAGGAGCAGAGCGATGGCTGCCAAAGCGAAACGGGCGCTGCGCGATCTCACCCGCTCAGGATGCCGGTTGACGCGCCTCTCCGCAATCGCCCGCGTCCCGGGGAAGCGTCAATTCGCCACTACGAGGCGATAGCCGCAGTCGAGTTCCTTGAGGTCGAGCAGATGCGAATAGCGCCGGGCCCAGGCGCCGCTGGCCAGGTCCCGCTCGAGCTTCCCCAACGCCTCCGAGACATCGCCCAGCGCCCAGAAGGACGATATGGCGGCGCGGATCCGGGGATCGAGATAGGCCGCGGGCCGCCGCCAATAGGCGCACAGGAAGCCGTCCGAACAATCGTGCGGAATCGGAACCGGGGAAATGTCGACCGATCCGAGCCATGCTTCGTAATCCGCCAGCTTCGGCATCTGGGCTTCGTCCAGGTCAACCAGTTCGGGCAAGTAATCCGCAAGCCAGAACCCGCGGAACGAGGGATCGTAGGTCAGCACAACGACCCGGCCGCGCGTCACCCGGCGCATCTCAATGAGGCCCTTCGCCCTGTCGGACCAATGATGGACCGTCAGGATCGCCATCGACGCATCGAAGCTGTCGTCGCCGAACGGCAGGTCTTCCGCGCGGCCCTGAATAGCGGGAGCCGCGGCGGCGGGGCGCAGCCGGATCATCTCCATCGAGGGCTCCAGGGCGGTCACCTCCCTGTCGGCGGGCTCGTAGGACCCTGCGCCGGCCCCGACATTGAGGATGGTCCGCGCGCATCCCAGAGCCTTTCCGATCGCGGCTTCGATCCGCACATCGGGTTTCCTCAGCCCGGAGTAATTCACTCCGATCCTGTCGTAGAGGGTAGCCATGGGTCCGGCTTAATGCATTGCGGGCGGGCCTGTCACGGAATGGCGGGCTCTCCGAGCCGCCGCGCCGCAGGACCGGGCAGCGAAATAAAGTCCATCCAGCGCTGTTGAGCCGTGGCTCCGCCAAAAGATTCCTGTGGACTCGAAGTTTCGGGGGCGTCACGTTCCCAGTTCAGGTTCGAAGTGGGACGAGTCGCGTGTTTGCTCCGGTCCCGCCTGCGATATCGCAGTGCATTGGGGAATGCAGTTTGGCCAACAGTGAATTTGCGGAGACCAATTTAAGGCGGGCGCTGGCTCCCCAATCTCGATTCAATTCACTTATCACTGCCGTTTGCGATCGTTGAGAGAGACAAGAAGAGGAGAGGGGCCGTGTCCGACAACATCACCTACGGAACCAATGGCGACGACATTCTGTCGGGTGGCAACGGCAAGGACACCGTCTACGGCGGCGACGGCGACGACATCGTCTACGGCGGCAACGGCGTCGATAACCTGTTCGGCGACGCCGGGAACGACCAGCTCTATGGCGACAACGGCAGTGACCATCTGACGGGCGGCGCCGGCGACGATCTGCTCGACGGCAAGAACGGCTTCGACACCGCCTACTATACCGGGTCGATCGGCGAATATTCGTTCCTGGCCGTCGCCGGCTATCTGCACGTCCTCCATCTCGGCGGCGCCGGTCCCGATGGCCACGACCGCCTGATCCGCGTCGAGCGGCTGGTCTTCGCCGACCGCGTGATCGACATCGGCAGCGGCCACAACGCCCCAATCGCGGCCGACGATCATGTCTCGATCCACGAGGACATCGGCACCTATTCGAGCGGCTCCGCGAGCGTGAAGGACAATGATTTCGACTTCGACGGCGACGCGCTCACGGTCAGCGGCGGCGTCTTCGTCGGCACTTACGGCACGCTGACGCTGAACGCCAACGGCACCTACAGCTACACCTTGTCCGCCTCCGCCCAGGCGCTTGCTTTGGGCCAGGAAGTGACCGACAGCTTCAACTACACCGTCTCGGACAATGACGGCAGCGACACCGGCATGCTCGTCTTCCACATCGCCGGCCTCAACGATGCGCCGGTCGCCAATCCCGACAGCGACACGACGAGCGAGAATGCGGCGATCCTGATCGACGTCCTCGCCAATGACACCGACGTCGACAATGGCGCGGTGCTCATTGTCACCGCCGCCTCCGCTCCTCCGGGGCAGGGCAGCGCCAGCGTCGTCTCCAACCAGGTCCAGTTCGATCCGGGCGCCGATTTCGAGGATCTGGCGGTCGGCGAGAGCGTCGATGTCGTCGTCGGCTATGACATCGAGGACGAGCATGGCGCTTCGGCCTCATCGAGCGTGACGATCACGGTGACCGGCACCAATGACGGGCCGGTCGCCAATCCCGACATCGATATGACGAGCGAGAATGCGGCGATCCTGATCGACGTCCTCGCCAACGACACCGACGTCGACAATGGCGCGGTGCTCACCGTCACGGCCGCTTCGGCACCGCCCGGGCAGGGAATCGCGTCGGTGGTCGGCAACCAGGTCCAATTCGATCCAGGCACCGATTTCGACTATCTGGCGGTCGGCCAGAGTGTCGATGTCGTCGTCGGTTATGACATCGAGGACGAGCATGGCGCCCCGGCCTCATCGAGCGTCACCATCACCGTGACTGGAACCAATGACGGACCGGTCGCCAATCCCGACAGCGACACGACGGGCGAGAATGCGATCCTGGTGGTCGACGTCCTCGCCAACGACACCGACGCCGACACCGACGCCATTCTGACCGTCATCGCCGCCTCGGCGCCTCCGGGCCAAGGGACGGTGAGCTTCTCCGGCACCCAGGTCGAGTTCGATCCGGGCAGCGATTTCGACTCTCTCGCGGCCGGCGAGACCGCGGTCGTCGTCATCACCTATTCGATCGAGGACGAACATGGCAGCCAGTCCTCCTCCACCGTCACGGTCACGATCGAAGGCCGCGACGAGGGAGTCGCGACCGCCGGCACCGAGGACGACGATGTGCTCGTCGGCACAAGCGGGGACGACACGATCGATGGGCTGGGCGGCAGCGACCAGATCTTCGGCCTGGCCGGCGACGACCAGCTCAATGGCGGCGACGGGTTCGATCTCCTGATCGGCGGGGCCGACAACGACGTGATCTATGGCGGCAATAACGACGACTCTCTTTACGGCGGCGACGGCAACGACCAGCTGTTCGGCCAGGCCGACAATGACAACCTCTCCGGCGAGAATGGCGATGACGAGCTGTCGGGCGGGGACGGCGACGACGCTCTCAGC
>Ga0190275_10001219_pt1 | contig 19507 bp, 18 predicted proteins | sample Popmic550T_FD_133745 | JGI IMG/M metagenome (GOLD analysis project Ga0190275, IMG submission 133745) | Populus adjacent soil microbial communities from riparian zone of Yellowstone River, Montana, USA - 550 T | ecosystem: Environmental > Terrestrial > Soil > Riparian zone > Trees stand | place...
AGGCGCTCGAGTTCCTGCGCGAGGACGAGTGCGTCGAGGTCACCCCGCGCGCGGTCCGTCTGCGCAAGGTGATCCTCCACGGCACGCAGCGGGCCAAGGCGGCGCGCCGCGCGAAGACCGGCGCGGTCGCGTAACCGAATCGCACACGCACGCGGGAGCACGCTGCTAGCGTCGTTGTGCGTGCAACGACTTTCCGCCGCCACGCGACTTCGCCTCACCCTCGCCGTCTGCTGCCTCGCGCAGTTCATGGTCATCCTCGACGTCTCGATCGTGAACGTCGCCCTGCCGTCCATCCGCGCCGACCTCGGCTTCTCGGCGGTGGACCTGCAGTGGGTGGTGAACGCGTATGCGCTCACGTTCGCCGGGTTCCTGCTGCTCGGCGGCCGCGCGGCCGACCTGCTCGGGCGCCGGCGGGTCCTCATCGGCGGCCTCGCGCTGTTCACGCTCGCGTCGCTCGTCGGGGCGCTCTCGTCGGGCCAGGCGACGCTCGTCATCGCGCGCGCGGTGCAGGGTCTGGGCGGCGCCGTCGTGGCGCCCGCCACCCTCTCGCTGCTCACGACGAGCTTCCCCGAGGGCCGCGAGCGCAACCGCGCGCTCGCCCTGTGGGGCGCGGTCGGCGGCGTCGGCGGGGCCGCCGGCGTCCTGCTCGGCGGGCTGCTCACCGAGCTGCTCGGCTGGCAGTCGATCCTCCTCATCAACGTGCCGATGGGCATCGCGGCGGTGCTCGCCGCGCGGTGGGTCATCGCGCCGGTGCGCGGCACGGGCGGCTCGCTGCGCGAGTTCGACCTCGCGGGCGCGCTCACCATCACGGCCGGGCTCGTGCTCCTCACGCTGGCGATCGTGCGCACCGACGTCAACGGCTGGGGGTCGCCGGCCACGCTCCTCGTGGGCGGCGCCGGCCTGGCCCTCGTGGCGGCGTTCGTCGTGATCGAGGCCCGCCTCGCCGCGCGCCCGCTCGTGCCGTTCTCGATCTTCCGCTCGCGCACGCTCGTCGGCGCCAACCTCGTCGTCTTCACGATGGGCGCCGCCGCGTTTTCGATGTGGTTCCTCGTCTCGCTCTACCTGCAGGAGGTCAAGGGCTACAGCGCGCTGCACGCCGGGCTGGCCTTCCTGCCGATGAATGCGGCGCTCATCCTCGCCTCGAGCCTCGCGGCGCGGGTGAGCGCGCGGGTCGCCCCCGGCGCCGTGCTCGCCGTCGGCATGACGCTGCTCGGCGTCGGCCTGCTCGGCTTCTCGCGCCTGCAGGAGGGGTCGACGTACGCGCTCGACCTCGTGCCGCCCGCGGTCGTGGCCGCCTTCGGCCTCGGCTGGTCGTTCGTGCCGGTGACGATCCTCGCCACGGCCGGCGTGCGCGGCGCGGAGGCGGGCCTGGCCTCGGGGATCGTCAACACGGCGCGCCAGTTCGGTGGCGCGCTGGGGCTCGCCGTGCTCGCCACGGTGGCGACGAGCCGCTCGGCGGACGTCGCCGGCCAGGTGCCGAGCCACGCGGCCGCCCTCGCGGCCGGCTTCGACCGCGCGTTCGAGCTCGGCGCGCTGTTCGCCCTCGCGGGCGCGCTCGCCGCGCTGGTGATGCTGGTCCCGCGTCCCGCGGGGCAGCGACGGTTCGCCCGCGTGGCCTACGCGCTGGGCCGACGCCCGAGCGCGTAGGGCTCGAGGCCCTCCTGCGCGCGGGCGATCGACCACGCGTGGTTGAAGCGGTAGGCGGGCCGCAGCACGGGGGCGAGCCGGCGCAGCAGCGGGCGCTCGATGAGCACGCGCCAGTCGAAGCGCACGTGCGTGCCGCCGGGGATCGGCGTGAGCGTCCACGTCCCCGTGCCCTTGAGGTCGCCCTCGAAGCGCCCCTCGACGAGCCGCGGAGGCTCGTAGCGGGTCGTCACCCCACGCACCTTCAGGTGGTAGGGGAGGCGGCCCTTGAAGCGCTGGTGGGCGACCGTGCCGATGCCGGGCGGCCCGTCGGCGGTCGACTCGAGGAAGACGGGGCGCCACCAGTGCGGGAACGTCGTGGCGTCGGCGACCGTGTCGAAGACCGCCTGGGCCGGTGCGTGGACGTCCCACTCGTCGACGAAGGCCAGCTCGTCGGCGGCCGCCGCCCGGACCTTCCCCGCCCCGCGCTCGGCGCCGAGGATGACGGCGGCGAGCGCCTTCTGGACGGGGAGCGGCGGCTGCGCCGCGTGGTCCTCGTCGCCGAAGCGCTGCACGAGCCGTGCCGCCGCGCCCGGCTTGAGCCAGCCCGTGCGCGTGAGCCCGCCCTCCCGCGACACCGTGGCCACGTACTCGAGGAAGCCCTCGATGTTCCCCGCGGGGCGCATCTGGACGCGCACGTGGGACGGCCCGTCGCCCGCCGCGAGCTGGCGGTGCGGGGTGCCCGGCGGCACCTCCATCGCCTCGCCGGGGTGCAGGACGTGCTCCCGGTCGCCGAGCACCAGCCGCATCAGGCCGGAGATGACCTCGTGGCGCTCCGTCTGGCGCACGTGCACGTGCGACTGGGCGAGGAACCCCCGCGGGCGGCCGATGACGTCGATCTCCACGTACTCGCCGCCGGTCTCGGCGGCCGTCTTGCGCACCACGCCGCGGATGCCGACCTGCGGCATGTCGAGTGTCTCGCCCGTCTGCAGCACGGTGCACCTCCGGTCGGGTCGGGCCGACCCTAACCGGCGGCCGGCCGCGCCGTCTACGCGACCGAGCGCAGCCGCCGCCGCGGCGTGCCGCGCAGCGCCCGCGCGACGCCCTGCACGACCGCCTCGGTGTCGTCGAGCCGGCCGTCGGTGACCGCGCCGACGATGCCGCGCTTGCGGGCGATGAGCTCGCTCATCGTCTCGTCGATCGTGTTGGCGGCGAGCAGGTACCAGGCCGTCACCGCGTCCTGCTGGCCGATGCGGTGGCAGCGGTCCTCGGCCTGGTCGTGCATTGCCGGGGTCCACTCGAGGTCGAGGAAGGCGACGTTGGAGGCGCGCGTGAGCGTGATCCCGTGGCCGGCGACGCGCGTCGCGCAGACGATGAGCTGCGGGCCGCCGGGGTCCTGGAAGGCGCGCACGGCGGCGTCGCGCGCCATGGCGCTGTCGCGCCCCAGCAGGTGCAGGGCGTCAGGGAAGCGCTCGACGAGGAGGTCCTGCACCTCGCGGTGGCCCGCGAAGACGACGAGCGGCTCCTCCGAGGCGAGGAAGTCGTCGATCCAGGCGAGCGCCGGGCCCGCCTTGCCGCGGGCGGCGAGGCGCTTGAGCGTGTTGAGCTGCGCGAGCCGCTCGGCGCGCAGTGCGGCGGCGACCTTGCTCTCGAGCTCGGAGAGGTCGAGCGGCTGCTCGCGCAACCAGGCGATGACGTCCTCCTCGGCGAGCCGGTACTCGCGCGCGTTGTCGAGCGCCACCGGCACGACGACCTGGCGCTTGGCCGGGAGTTGCGGCAGCACGTCGGCCTTCAGGCGGCGCACGAAGCACGAGCGCCGCAGGTGCCAGTGGATGCGCTGCTCGGCGCCCGCGCCCTGGAAGCGGCGGGCGAAGCGCGCGCCCGAGCCGAACTCCTCGAGCCGGCCCAGGATGCGCAGCTGCGGGATGAGCTCGTCGGGGTGGTTCATCACCGGCGTGCCGGTCAGGGCGAGGCGCAGCGCGTCCGGCGAGAGGCCGTCGACGAGCTTGCGCACCGCGCGGGTGCGGCGCGCGCGCGCGTTCTTGACGTAGTGCGACTCGTCGAGGACGAGCGCGCGCGGGCGCCGCAGCGACAGCCGCGCCGAGTGGGCATGGACGATGTCGTAGTTGACGATCGTCACGTCGGCCTTCGCGATCGTCCCGCTCGTCCCCGAGACCACGGCGACCGAGCGGTGCGGGAGCCAGTGCGCGGCCTCGCGCTCCCAGTTGAGCTTCAGGCCGGCCGGGCAGACGACGACCGCGGGGTAGGCGTCGTCGGCCTCGAGCGCGGCGAGCGCCTGGACGGTCTTCCCGAGGCCCTGCTCGTCGGCGAGGAACGCGCGCCGCGCCTGCACGACGTAGGCGACGCCCGCGCGCTGGAACGGGCGCAGCTCGCCGCCCAGCGCCGGCTCGATGGCCAGCGGCTCGCCGGTGATCGCCTTGGAGCGGCGCACGCCGCCGACCGCGGCGTCGTGCTCGGTGCGCAGGCGGGCCAGGACCTCGAGCGCGTTCGGCGCGATCTCGATCCCGAACCGGCGCAGGAAGTGCTCGAGCGGCTCGAGCAGGTAGGGGTCGACGGGCACCGAGCGCTGCTGGGCGTCGCAGGCCGGCAGCTCGAGGAAGGCGCCGATCGTGTCCGGGTCCCAGTTGACGTCGAGCCGGAAGCGCGGCTCGCCGACCGTCTCGATGAGCGACAGCGCCGCGGGCGCCGGCGTGATGTCGACCTGCAGCCGCTGGGCGCAGCGCAGCGCGCGCGGGTCCAGGCGCGCGCCGCCGAGGTCGAGCAGCGCCTCGGCGACCGGCGTCGTGAACGGCAGCCACAGCCGCCCGCCGCGCTCGACGGCCTCCGCGGCGAGGTCGTCGGGCAGCTCGCCGGCGATCGTCTCGCCGACGAACCAGCCGCGGCCGTCGTGGCGGCCGGCCGTCACGCGGCCGACCCACGCCGTGACCGCGCGCGAGAGCCACTCCGTGACCTCCGGGGAGGCGAGCAGCGACGGATGGCGCTCGAGCACGCCCTTCACCCACGGCGCGGTGGCGTCGGCCTGCGGCGCCCACCACTCCTTCGCCTCCCAGTCAAACTTGCGGCCCGGGATGGAGCGCACCGCGGCGACGATCTCGGCGCGGTACGGGAAGGCGAAGACGACGGACGGGTGGCCGTGGCGATCGCGGCGGAGCACGACGTTGTGGGCGGGCTCCACGAGCTTCACGGGACCCTCGAGGGTAGCCGGGCGCCCGGCGCCCCGGTGCGCGCGGTACGGTCCCGCGGGATGCCGCCGCCGCAGATCGACGACCCGCGCTTCGAGGCGCTGCTGAAGCCCGAGGCCACGCTCGAGCGCCTGTGGACGGGCGCGGTCTGGAGCGAGGGCCCGGTCTACCTCCCGCAGGAGCAGGCCGTGGTCTGGAGCGACATCCCGAACGACCGCATGCTGCGCTGGTCGGCCGAGCGCGGCGGCGAGGTCTGGCGGGCGCCGTCCGAGTACGTCAACGGCAACGTGCTCGACCTCGAGGGCCGGATCGTGCACTGCTCGCACGGCGCGCGCGCCCTGCAGCGCACGGAGCCCGACGGGAGCGTGACGACGCTCGTGGACGCCTGGGAGGGCAAGCGCCTGAACTCGCCCAACGACGTCGTCGTGCGCTCAGACGGGACGATCTGGTTCACCGATCCGCCGTACGGGATCCTCTCCGACGTCGAGGGCCACAAGGCCGACTCGGAGATCGGCACCTGCCTCGTGTTCCGCTTCGACCCCGGGACCGGCGCGCTCGAACCGGTGATCGAGGACGTCGAGCACCCGAACGGCATCGCCTTCTCGCCCGACGAGGCGCGGCTCTACGTGTCCGACACCGGGGGCGACGAGGGGGTGATCCGGGTCTGGGACGTCGTCGAGGGAGGCGCGCGCCTGACCGGCGGCGACGTGTTCGCGCACGTCGCGCCGGGCATCTCGGACGGCTTCCGGGTCGACGTCGAGGGCAACGTGTGGACGTCGAGCCTCGACTCCGTACAGGTCTTCGACCCCGACGGCGTGCGGCTCGGGAAGCTCTTCGTGCCCGAGAAGGTCGGCAACGTCTGCTTCGGCGGGCCGGAGGGGACGCGGCTGTTCGTCGCGGGCTCGACGTCCCTGTACGCGATCGACGTGGGCATCCGGGGGGCCACCGCGCGCTAGATGTCCCTCGAGCGCTTCGACCTCGCAGGCCGCACCGCGCTCGTCACGGGCTCGAGCCGCGGGATCGGGCTCGCGCTCGCCCGCGGGCTCGGGCAGGCGCACGCGCGGGTGGTGCTCAACGGCCGGCGGCCCGAGGCGGTCGCCGAGGCGGTGGACGCGCTGCGCGCCGAGGGGATCGACGCGCAGGCGGCGCCCTTCGACGTCACGGACGGCGCGGCGGTGGAGGCCGGCGTCGCGCGCGTCGAGGCCGAGATCGCGCCGCTCGACGTGCTCGTCAACAACGCGGGCGTCCAGCACCGCGAGCCGCTGCACGAGATCCCCGAGGCCGCGTTCCGCGGGGTGATCGAGACGAACCTCATGGCGGTGTTCCTCGTCGGCCAGGCGGTCGGGCGGCGGATGGTCGGGCGCGGCCGCGGCAAGATCATCAACATCGCCTCCGAGATGTCCGAGCTCGCGCGGCCGACCGTGGGCGCCTACGCCGCGGCGAAGGGCGGCGTGAAGATGCTCACCCAGGCGATGTGCGCCGACTGGGCGCCGCACGGCGTGCAGGCGAACGGGATCGCGCCGGGGTTCTTCAGCACCGAGCTCAACCGCGCGCTGGCCGAGAACCCGGAGTTCGACGCGTGGCTGCGCGGCCGCACGCCGGCCGGGCGCTGGGGCGAGGTGGACGAGCTCGTGGGCGCCGCGGTGTTCCTCGCCTCGGACGCGTCGAGCTTCGTCAACGGGCAGCTCCTGTTCGTCGACGGCGGCATGCGGGCGGTGATGTGAGCGGGCTGCTCGCGGCCGTCGTGCACGGCGCGGGCGACGTGCGCGTCGATCGCGTGCCGGCGGTCGAGCCGGGCCCCGGCGAGGTCGAGATCGCGATCGGCTGGGGCGGCATCTGCGGGTCCGACCTGCACTACGTCCACGACGGCCGCGTCGGCGACTTCCCCGTGCGGGCGCCGATGGTGCTCGGCCACGAGGTCAGCGGGACGGTGGCGCGCCTCGGCGAGGGCGTGCGCGACCTCGAGCCGGGCGAGCCGGTGGCGATCGACCCGACCCGGCCGTGCCTCGTCTGCGCGTCCTGCCGCGCCGGACGGTCCAACCTGTGCACGGACGTGCGCTTCCTCGGCTCGGCGGCGCGGGTGCCGCACGTCGACGGCGGCTTCCGCGAGCGGCTCGTCGTACGCGCGGACCAGTGCCTGCCGCTGCCGGACGGGCTCGACCCGGGGACCGCGGTGCTCGCCGAGCCGCTCGCGGTCGCGCTGCACGCGGTGGCGCGGGCCGGCCCGCTGCAGGGGCGGGCGGTGCTCGTGTGCGGCGCGGGCCCGATCGGCGCGCTCGTCGCAGTGGCCGCGCGGCACGCGGGCGCCGCCGACGTGGTCGTGACCGACGTACTCGACGAGCCGCTCGCGGTGGTGCGGCGGCTCGGCGCGACGGCGACGGTCAACGTGGCCGCAGGCAGCGGGACGGCCCCACCCGGCGCGGCGCTGCCGACCACGGAGCCCGACACGGCCCCGGCCGTCCCCGCGGTCGACGTCGCCATCGAGGCGTCCGGCGCGCCGGCCGCGCTGGCCACGGCGCTCGCCGCCGTGCGGCCCGGCGGCCGCGTCGTGCTGCTCGGCATGGGGCCCGGCCCGACGGTGCCGCTCGGCGCCAACCGCGTCGTCACGCGCGAGGTCGACGTCGTCGGCTCCTTCCGCTTCGGCCCGGAGTTCGCCCGCGCGGTCCGGGCGCTCGCGGACGGGCTCGACCTCGGGCCCCTCGTCACCGGGCGGCGGCCGCTCGCCGACGCGGTGGATGCGTTCGCCGCCGCGGCGGATCGCCGCACGGCGATGAAGGTCCTGCTCGCGATCAGCCCATAGGTCGGGGCTTCCCCGCCATGCGGGCCAAGCGGGCGTTGCGGGACGGCCGGTAGCCTTCGCCGCGGTGCACCTGACCCCGTCGGATCAGGAGAAGCTGCTGCTGTCGGTGGCCGGCATGGTGGCGTCGGACCGGCGCAGCCGCGGGGTGGCGCTCAACTACCCCGAGGCGGTGGCGCTGCTGTCGTGCTGGGTGCTCGAGCGCGCCCGCGAGGGGGCGACCGTCGAGCACCTCATGGAGGCCGGGCGCGCCGTGCTCGCGCGCGAGGAGCTCATGGAGGGCGTGCCCGAGATGCTCGACGAGATCCAGGTCGAGGCGACGTTCCCCGACGGCCGCAAGCTCGTCACCCTCCACCACCCGGTGCCGTGATCCCGGGCGAGATCCGCGTCGGTGCCGAGCCGGTCGTGCTGAACGCCGGCCGCGCGACCGTCGAGGTCGACGTCGTCAACGAGGGCGATCGCCCGATCCAGGTCGGCTCGCACTTCTGCTTCGCGGACGTCAACGCGGCGCTCGCCTTCGACCGCGCGGCGGCCGCCGGGATGCGGCTCGCGATCGCCGCGGGGACGTCCGTGCGCTTCGAGCCCGGCGTCGGCCGGCGGGTGACGCTCGTCGCGCTGGCCGGCGCGCGCCGGGTGCCGGGACTGCAGGTGCGGCGGTGACCGAGATCGACCGTGAGCGCTACGCGCAGCTCTACGGGCCGACGGTCGGCGACGCCGTCCGGCTCGGCGACACGGACCTCTGGATCGGCCCCGAGGAGGATCTGTGCGCCGGCGGCGACGAGGTCGTCTTCGGCGGCGGCAAGGTCATCCGCGAGTCGATGGGCCAGGGCACGACGACGAGCGCCGAGGGGGCGCCCGACACGGTGATCACGAACGCCCTGGTGCTCGACCACTGGGGCGTGATCAAGGCCGACGTCGGCATCCGCGACGGCCGCATCGCCGCCCTCGGCAAGGCCGGCAACCCCGACACGATGGACGGCGTCCATCCCGCCCTGCGCATCGGCCCGTCGACCGACGTCATCGCGGGCGAGGGCTCGATCCTCACCGCGGGCGGGATCGACTGCCACGTCCACCTCATCACGCCGTCGGTCGTCACCGAGGCGGTGGCGGCCGGGATGACGACGCTGATCGGCGGCGGCACCGGCCCGAGCGAGGGCACGCGCGCGACGACCGTCACGCCGAGCCCGAGCGCGTTGGCGTGCATGCACCGCGCGCTCGACGGCCACCCCGTCAACGTGCTGCTGCTCGGCAAGGGCAACACGGTCTCCCAGGAGGCGCTCGCCGAGCAGGTGCTCGCGGGCGCCGGCGGGTTCAAGCTCCACGAGGACTGGGGGACGACGCCGGCGGCGATCGACGCCTGCCTGCAGGCCTGCGAGCGCCTCGGCGTGCAGGCGGCGATCCACACCGACACGCTCAACGAGGCGGGCTTCCTCGAGGCGACCGTCGCGGCGATCGCCGGCCGCTCGATCCACACCTACCACACGGAAGGCGCCGGCGGCGGCCACGCGCCGGACATCATCGCGATCGCGGCCGAGCCCAACGTGCTCCCGTCCTCGACGAACCCGACGCGCCCGCACACCTTCAACACGGTCGCCGAGCACCAGGACATGCTCATCGTCTGCCACCACCTCGACCCGCGCTCGCCCGAGGACCTCGCGTTCGCGGAGAGCCGAATCCGGGCGACCACGATCGCCGCCGAGGACCTGCTGCACGACCTCGGGGCGATCTCGATCATCGGCTCGGACTCGCAGGCGATGGGCCGCGTCGGCGAGACGATCACGCGCACGTGGCAGACCGCGCACGTCGGAAAGGCCCGCTGGGGCTCGCTGCCGGGCGACGGGGCGCTCGACAACCTGCGGGCGCGCCGCTACGTCGCGAAGTACACGGTGTGCCCCGCGGTCGCGCACGGGATCGACGGCGTCGTCGGCTCGGTCCGGCCCGGCCTGCTCGCGGACCTCGTGCTGTGGGACCCGGCGTTCTTCGGCGTGCGGCCCAAGCTGGTGGTCAAGGGCGGCGCGATCGCATGGGCGTCGATCGGGGACGCCAACGCCTCGATCCCCACCCCGCAGCCCATGCTGTCGCGGCCGATGTTCGGCGCCGCGCCATCCGCGGCGCCGCACCACTCGGTGGCGTTCGTGGCGCCGGCCGCGCTGGAGGCCGGTGTGGCGGAGCGGCTCGGCCTCGTGCGCGCGCTCGAACCCGTCCGCGACACTCGCGGCGTGAGCAAGGCCGACCTCCCCGAGAACGCCGCGCTCCCCGCGATCGCCGTGGACCCGGAGAGCTTCGAGGTCAGCGTGGACGGCGAGGTCGTGCAGCCCGCGCCGGCCGCCGTGCTCCCGCTCGCGCAGCGCTACACCTTGTTCTGATGGCCGCCGAGGTGCTCGAACTGCTGCTCGCCGACGCGCGCACGCCGTCGGGCGGCTTCGCCCACTCGGGCGGCCTCGAGGCCGCGCTCGCCGCGGGCGCCGTGCGCGGGACGGCCGGCGTGCCCGGGTTCATCGCCGCCCGGCTCGAGACGGTCGGGCGCTGCGACGCGGCGCTCGCCGCGGCCGCCTGCCGCACCGCCGCCGCGTCGCCCGACGGCACGTTGCCCGATGTCACGTCGCCCGGTGTCACGTCGCCCGATGTCACGGCGGCCGCGGCCGTCGCGGCGCTCCTCGCGCTCGACGACGAGGCGCTCGCGCGGATCCCGAGCCCGCCGCTGCGGCGGGCGTCGGGGCGGCTCGGGCGGGCGCTGCTGCGCACGGCGCGGATCGTCTGGCCGGCCGACGCGCGGCTCGCCGCCTACGCGGCCGCCTCCGAGGCCACGCCGCGGCCGGTCGCGCTCGGTGTGGCGGCGGCCGCGGCGGGGATGGCGCCCGCGCAGGCGGCGCGGCTGTCGCTCTACGAGGACGCCGCGACCGTGGCCTCGGCCGCCGTGAAGCTGCTGGCGGTGGAGGCGGCCGAGACGGCCGGCTGGGTCGCCGCGCTCGCGCCCCGGATCGCCGCCCTGGCGGAGGAGGCGGCCGGCGCCGGCGCCCTCCCCAGCACCGCGACGCCGCTGCTCGACGCGCGCGCCGCCCGCCACGACCTCACCGAGGGGAGGCTCTTTGCCACCTGACACCCGCGCGCTGCGCATCGGCATCGGCGGCCCGGTCGGCACCGGGAAGAGCTCGCTGATCGCGGCGCTGTGCGCCTCGCTCGCGGCCGAGCTCGAGCTCGGCGTCGTCACGAACGACATCTACACGACCGAGGACGCGCGCTTCCTGCGGGCGGCCGGCGTGCTCGCCGCCGAGCGGATCGCCGCGGTGCAGACCGGCTGCTGCCCGCACACCGCGATCCGCGACGACGTCAGCGAGAACCTGCTGGCGGTCGAGGAGCTCGAGCGCGCGCACGGCCCGCTCGACGTCGTGTTCGTCGAGAGCGGCGGCGACAACCTGACCGCGGTCTTCGGGCCGGCGCTCGCCGACGTGCAGATCTTCGTGCTCGACTGCGCGGGCGGCGACGACGTGCCCCGCAAGGGCGGCCCGGGCGTGGCCCGCGCCGACCTGCTCGTGATCAACAAGGTCGACCTCGCGCCCTACGTCGGCGCCGATGTCGAGCTCATGCTGCGCGACGCCGCCGCCCGCCGCGACGGCCCGGTCCACGCCGTCTCGCTCCGCGACCCCGACGACGTCGCGCGCATCGCGGCGTGGGTGCGCGGCGCGCTCGCCGAGTTCCGCGCGGGCACGTTGCGCGGCAACGATCCGGGCCCGCCGGTGCCGCACATGCACGTCGACGCGGCCGGCGTCCCGTACGAGCACGCGCACGCCGCCGGCGCCGCGCCGCACGCGCACGCACACGCGCCGTGACGATCGCGCCCGCCGCCGCGGCCCCGCCGCGCGCGGCGGTGACCATCGCCGCAGAGCGGCGCGGCGGTCGCACCGTGCTCCGGCGGCTCGCGGGCACGGAGCCGTGGCATCCGCGGCCGCTCGCGCCCGCCGCCGGCGGCATCGCGCGGGTCGCGCTCGTGCAGAGCCGCGCGTCGATCCTCGGGGGCGACGAGATCGCGCTCGAGGTCGCGCTCGGCCCGGGCGCGCGGCTCGAGCTGGTCGAGCTCGGCGCCACCATCGCCCACCACGCCCGCGACCGCGGGCCGGCGAGGCTGGACGTCGCGCTCGAGCTCGCCGGCGACGCGGCCCTCGTCTGGCGCGCGCAGCCGCTCGTCGCGGCGGCGGGATGCGCGCTCGAGCGCCGCTGCCTCGTGACCCTGGCCGCGGGCGCCCGCGCGTTCCTGCGCGACACGCTCGTCCTCGGGCGCGCCCACGAGGAGCCGGGCGCGGTGCGCTCGCACCTCCGTGCGCTCCACGACGGCCGGCCGCTGCTCGACGAGCAGCTCGACACGACGCGGGTGCTGCGGTCGCCGGTCGTCGCCGGCGGCGCCCGCGTGCTCGACGGGCTCACGCTGCTCGGGGTCGCCGACCCGGAGCCGCCCACGCACGTCATGACGCTCGCCCGCCCAGGCGCCCTCTGGCGCGGCGCCGGCGACGACGCCGCTGCGCTGGAGCGCACGGCCGCCCCGCTCGCGGAGCGCTGGCGGGCCCTCATGCTCGGCTGAAGCCGCCGGCGAGGCGCCGGAGCGCCCCGCCGGCGATCAGACGGTCAGTTGGTCGGCTGCGGCACGATGCGGATGTACGGCCGCGGCGACTCCCACCCCTCGGGGTAGATCTCCTTGGCGGCCTCGTCCGACACCGAGCCGGCGATGATCACGTTCTCGCCCTGCTGCCAGTTGACGGGCGTCGCGACCTTGTGCTTGGCCGTGAGCTGCAGCGAGTCGACGACCCGCAGCACCTCGTCGAAGTTGCGGCCCGTCGTCATCGGATAGATGAGGACGAGCTTGACCTTCTTGTCCGGCCCGATCACGAACACGTTGCGGACCGTCTGGTTCTCCGCGGGCGTGCGCTTCGTCGGGTCGCCCTCGACGTCGGCCGGCAGCATGCCGAACAGCTTGGAGACGTTGAAGTCCGCGTCGCCGATGATCGGGTAGTTCGGCGCGGTGCCCTGCGTCTCGGCGATGTCCTCGGCCCACTTCGCGTGGTTGTCGAGCGGGTCGACGGACAGCCCGATGATCTTCACGTCGCGGCGGTCGAACTCGGGCTTGATCTTCGCCATGTAGCCGAGCTCGGTCGTGCACACCGGCGTGAAGTCGCGCGGGTGCGAGAACAGCACCGCCCACGAGTCGCCGATCCAGTCGTGGAAGCTGATCCGGCCCTCCGTGGTTTCGGCCTCGAAGTCCGGGGCCGTTTCACCGATGTTGAGCGCCATTCCTTGTAATTCCTCCTGGCTTTTGGGGCTGAATTTCAGCGTACCCCGTCTGCCCTCGTCAAGCCACGCTCAGCCAGGCCGCGAGCGACTCGAGGGCGGCCGGCGTGACGTAGTAAGTACGCCCACAGCCCGCGGCGCACGGAGTCGACCACCCCCGCCTCGCGCAGCTTGCGCAGGTGGTGGCTCAGCGTGGGCTGCCCGACGTCGAAGAGCGGCACGAGCTCGCACACGCAGACCTCGCCGGCGTGCCTGCGCAGCACGTCCACGAGCTGCAGGCGGATCGGGTCGCCGAGCGCCTTCGCCACCGCCGCGAGCCGGAGCGCCTCGTCGCGCTCGACGTCGGGGTGGACGATGGGCTCGCTACGTCGCTCGCCCGGCGCGCGCTTGCGCTTGGGCGCGAGTTCGAGATCGCTCGCCATCGCCCTCCATCCTAGGCGATGGCGTTCGATTGAAGTGAAGCCTGTCTATGCAATCAGGTGCGCGCCGGGATCTCGCGCACCATGATGAGGTTCGTGGCGCCCGGCGTCCCGGTGCGCCGGCCGGCCGTGAGCACGACCGTCGCCCCGTCGGGCAGGCGCCCGGCGTCGCGCGCCCGCACCAGCGCCTCGTCGATGAGCTCGTCCACGCTGTGCGCGTACTCCATGACCGCCGGCTGCACGCCCCACTCGAGCGCGAGCTGGTTGGCGACGCGCACCGTGTGCGCGAGCGCGATGACCGGCTTCTGGTAGCGGAACTTCGAGCACGCGCGCGCGGCGCCGCCGGTCGACGTCGGCACGATCAGGGCGTCGGCCTCGAGCTCCTCGGCGAGCTCGATCGCCGCGTGCATCACCGCGCCGCTCGTCGTGCCGGGGTCCCGGGGCGGCATGCCGGAGAGGATGGGCGCCTCCTCGGCGGCCTGCGCGATCTGCGCCATCGAGCGCACGGCGGCCACGGGGTGGCGGCCCACGCTCGTCTCGGCCGACAGCATCACGGCCGAGGTGCCGTCGATCACCGCGTTGGCCACGTCGGCGGCCTCCGCCCGGGTCGGCTCGGGCGCCGTGATCATCGACTCGAGCATCTGCGTCGCGGTGATCACGAGCTTGCCCGCGTGGGTCGCCCGCCGGATCGTGTCCTTCTGGATGAGCGGCACGCGCGCGACGCCCGCCTCGATGCCGAGGTCGCCGCGCGCGACCATCACGCCGTCGGCGACGTTGATGATGTCGTCGAGCGCCTCATAGGCCTCGACCTTCTCGATCTTCGCCACGGTGCGGGCCGGGGCGCCGTGGTCGCGCAGCCGGTCGCGCAGCTCCTCGAGGTCGGCCGCCGAGCGCACGAACGAGAGTGCGACGAAGTCGGCGCCCTCCTCGACCGCGAGCTCGAGGTCCGCGATGTCCTTGTCGGTGATCGCCGGCAGGCTCGGTTGGGCGTGCGTGACGTTGACGCCCTTGCGCGGCCCGAGCGCGCCCGCGGCGAGCACGCGTGCGCGCACCCGGTCGCCGTCCACCCGCTCGCACGCCAGCCGCGGCACCCCGTCGCCGATGACGATGTGCGAGCGCGCGGTGACGAGGTCGGTGAACCCCGCGAACTCGACGCGCAGGCACGTCTCGGCGTCCATCTCGCCGTACGTGCCGACGAGCGTCACCGCCGCGCCGATCTCGAGCTCCTGCTCGGCCGTGTCGGCCGCCAGCCGGATCTTCGGGCCCTGCAGGTCGAACAGGAGCGAGAGCGGCCGGCCCGCCCGCTCACTCGCCGCGCGCACCTCACGGGCACGCCGGCGCAGATCGTCGTGGGTGCCGTGGGAGCAGTTCAGCCGCGCGCAGTCGATCCCTGCGGCGACGAGGCGGTCGAGGACGCCGGGCGGGTCGGTGGCCGGCCCGAGTGTGGCAACGATCTTGGTTCGTCTGGCTGGCATCGCACCGAGCACGCTAGCGCCGGGCGTCGCTCGCCGCACCCAGCCCGTCCAGCGCACGCTCGGCGATCGCCACATGTGCGCGCACCCCTGTATCGAGCGCGGCCTCGTCGATGGTGAACCCGGGGTGATGATGGGGGTGCGGCCCGCCCGCGCCGACGAAGAAGTAGCACCCCGGAACGACGCCGAGATAGGCCGAGAAGTCGTCGCCGCCGAGGATCGGCGCGCCGTCGACGAGCGCGTCGTCGCCGAAGGTCGCGGCGAGCGCGGAGCGCACCAAGGTGGTCGCGGCCGGGTCGTTGACGACGGGGTCGTAGCCGCGCACGTACTCGAGCTCGACGGTCGCGCCGTGCGCGCCGGCGACGCCGCGCGCCACGCGCTCGACCCCGGCCTGCAGCGCGTCGCGCAGGTTCGGGTCGAAGCTGCGCACGGTGCCCGAGAGCTGCGCGCGGCCGGCGATCGCGTTCGCCACCGTGCCGGCGTGCAACTGCCCGACCGTCACCACCGCGGACTGCAGCGGATCGGTGGCGCGCGAGACGAGGTGCTGGAGGTTCGTCACGACCTGCGCGGCGGCCGCGATCGCGTCCGTGGCCTCGTGCGGCAGCGCGGCGTGCCCGCCGCAGCCGACCACCGCGAGCTCGAAGAAGTCGGCGGCGGCCATGAACGGCCCGGGCCGCACGAGGAGCGCACCGACAGGGAGGGGCGCCCACAGGTGACAGCCCGTGATGAGATCGACACCGTCGAGCACGCCGGCGGCGACGAGGTCGCGCGCGCCGCCCGGCGGGCGCTCCTCCGCGTGCTGGAAGATGAACCGCAGCTCGCCGCCCGGCAGGTCGCGCCCGGCGAGCACCTGCGCTGCGCCCAGGAGCATCGCGGTGTGTCCGTCGTGCCCGCAGGCGTGCATCGTGCCGGGGCGCTCGGAGGCGAACTCCACCCCGCTGTCCTCGGTGACCGGGAGCGCGTCGATGTCGGCGCGCAGCGCCACGACCGGGCCCGGCCGGCCCGTGCGCAGGCGCGCGACGACGCTCGTCGGCGTCGGGCGCTCCACCGCGAGGCCCGGCATCGCACCGAGGACGTCCGCCACGAACGCCGACGTCGCGTGCTCCTCGAAGCTCGGCTCGGGATGGCGGTGCAGGTGGCGCCGCCAGGCGACGACGTCGTCGACCACCATGCCGGTGCGCGTTCCCGCTCGGCGCGCCGTGTACACGACGAAGGAGACCCGCATGAAGTTCGGTGCCGCGATGTGGCCGTTCCGCTGGGACCCGCCCTACGACGGCGAGCTGCGCCGGATCGCGGGCCTCGGCTTCCGCGCCGTGGAGCTCATCGCCTGGACGCCCGCCGCGCTGCGCGACTACTACACGCCGCAGACCGTCGCGCACCTGCGCGGCGCGCTCGAGGACGCCGGGCTCGAGCTCGCGGAGTTCGTCGGCACGCCCGAGCGCCTCGCCTCCGCCGACCCCGCCGAGCGTGCCGAGGCGGTCGAGTTCTTCGCCGGCGTCGTGCGCACGGGCGCCGCGCTCGGCGCGACCACGATCAACTCCGTCTCCGCCCACCCGTTCGCGATCCGCGTGCCGCCCATCACCGGGCTGCCGCTCGCCCAGGAGTGGCAGGTCGACTACCCGGCCGGCCTGGACTGGGCGGGCAACTGGCGCGACTACGTCGAGGCGGTCAAGCGCTGCGTGGAGGAGTGCGAGCGGGCCGGCGTGCGGTGGGCGATCGAGCCGCACCCCTACCGCTACGTCGCGAGCACGGCGTCGATGCTGCGGCTCGCCGAGCACGTCGACTCGGAGGCGCTCGGCTTCAACGTCGACCCGAGCCACATGTTCCCGCTCGGCGAGATCCCGCACGCGGCGATCCATCAGCTCGGCGCGAAGGTCTTCAACTGCCACCTCTCCGACAACGACGGCGACACGAACGTCCACTGGCGGCCGGGCAAGGGGAAGATCGACTGGAGCGCCCTCCTGCGCGCGCTGCGCGACGTCGGCTTCGACGGCTGCCTGACGATCGAGCTCGAGGACGTGCCGGGGGTCTCGCGACGCGGCGAGCCGAGCACCCCGGCCTTCGACCGCGAGAACCGGCTCGCCATGGCGTACCTGCGCGGCGTCGCCGAGGCGGACGGGATCGCCATCGACCGGTAGGGTGCGCCCCCGGACCACCGGGGGAGGGGACGAGATGAGGGCGAAGGTGCTCGTGCTCGTGCTGGGCGTCGTCGCGCTGTGCGCGCCCGGCGCGGCGCAGGCGGCGCCGCCGCCCGACATCGAGCAGCGAATCGGCGCGCTCGTCGCGCAGATGACGCTCGCGGAGAAGCTCGGCCAGCTCCAGCAGCTCGACGGCCTCGCCGATGGCACCGCCCGGCCCGAGCACGCGCGGCTCGTGCGCCGCGGCCGGCTCGGCTCGACGCTCAACGTGCGCGGTGCGGCGGCGACGAACGCGCTGCAGCGGGTCGCGGTCGAGCAGTCGCGGCTGAAGATCCCGCACCTGTTCGCCTTCGACGTCGTCCACGGCTACCGGACGATCTTCCCCGTACCGCTCGGCGAGGCGGCGTCGTGGGACCCGCCCGGCGCCGAGGACGCCGCGCGGATCGCCGCCCGCGAGGCGACGGCCGCCGGCGTGCGCTGGACGTTCGCGCCGATGGCCGACATCGCGCGCGACCCGCGCTGGGGCCGCGTCGTCGAGGGCGCGGGCGAGGACCCGTACCTCGGGTCGGCGTTCGCCGCCGCGCGCACGCGCGGGTTCCAGGGCGAGGACCCCTCCGCCGCCGACCGCATGCTCGCCACCGCCAAGCACTGGGCGGGCTACGGCGCGGCGGAGGCCGGCCGCGACTACAACGACGTCGATCTCTCCGAGCGCGAGCTGCGCGAGGTCTACCTGCCGCCGTTCAAGGCGGCGCGCGACGCCGGCGCCGGCTCGTTCATGACGGCCTTCAACACGCTCAACGGCGTCCCCGCGACCGGCAACCCGTACCTGCTGCGCTCGATCCTGCGCGACGAATGGGGCTTCGACGGCGTCGTCGTGAGCGACTACACGGCGGTGCTCGAGCTCATCAAGCACGGGATGGCGGCCGACGAGGTCGACGCCGCGCGGATCGCCCTCATGGCGGGAACCGACGTCGAGATGGTCTCGCGCACGTTCAACGAGCACGGGCAGGCGCTGCTGCGCGCGGGGGCGATCACGGTCGCGCGCATCGACGAGGCGTTGGGCAACGTGCTGCGCGCGAAGTACCGCGCCGGGCTCTTCGCGCGGCCCTACGTCGACCCCGCGCGCGAGCGCCGCGAGCTCCTGCGCCCGGCCCACCGGCGCGCGGCGCGCCGTGCCGCGGCGCGCTCGATGGTGCTGCTGCGCAACGAGGACGGCGCCCTGCCGCTGCGGCGCACGCTCGGCCGTGTGGCCGTCGTCGGCCCGCTCGCCCGCGCGCGCAAGAGCCTCATGGGCACGTGGTGGGGCGACGGGCGCCCGCAGGACGTCACGTCGGTGCTCGAGGGCGTGCGGCGGGCGGTGTCGTCCGGGACGGAGGTCACCTCGGCCGACGGCTGCACCGTGCCGTGCCACAACACCCGCGGCTTCGGCGCGGCGGTGGCCGCCGCGCGCGCGGCAGACGCGACCGTCGTCGTGGTCGGCGAGTCCTACGACCTCAGCGGCGAGGCCGCCTCGCGCTCGAGCCTCGACCTGCCGGGCCGCCAGCTCGACCTCGTCAAGGCGATCGCGCGCACGGGCAAGCCGTACGTCGTCGTGCTGATGAACGGGCGCCCGCTCACCGTCGAGTGGCTGGCGCGCAACGCGCCGGGGCTGCTCGAGGCGTGGTTCGGAGGCACCGAGGGCGGTCCCGCGGTGGCCGACGTCCTGTTCGGCCGCGTGAACCCGGGCGGCAAGCTGCCGATCACGTTCCCGCGCTCGGTCGGCCAGATCCCGATCCACTACGACGCCCGCCCGACCGGGCGCCCGTTCGACAAGGCGAACAAGTACACGTCGAAGTACCTCGACTCGCCCAACACGCCGCTCTACCGGTTCGGCCACGGGCTCAGCTACACGACGTTCGCGCTGTCGAACCTCCGCCTGGGCGCCACGACGATCGCCCCGACGGGCTCGGTCACGGCGAGCGTCACGGTCCGCAACACCGGCCGCCGGACCGGCGACGAGGTGGTCCAGCTCTACGTCCGCGACCGCGTCGCGAGCGTCTCCCAGCCGCTGCGGCGGCTGCGCGACTTCCGCCGCGTCACGCTGCGGCCCGGCCAGAGCCGGCGGCTGACGTTCAGCCTCGAGCCGGAGGACCTGGCCATCTTCGACGCGGACGTGAAGCCGGTCGTCGAGCCCGGGCGCTTCGTGATCACGGCCGCCACCGACTCGCGCGGCGGATTGCGTGCGGGGCTAACCGTCGCCGCAGGGTAGATACTGCGCACATGGGCGAGGACGTCGAAGCCACCGTCTTCAGCCGCGAGGACCGTCAGCGCTACCGAGACAAGGTCAAGCGCAACCTCGACGTCTTCGCGCGCATGCTGCAGGAGTCGTTCTTCGACGCCGAGCGCCGCTCGGTCGGCCTGGAGATCGAGCTCAACCTCACCGACGAGGCGGGCGACCCGGCACTGCGCAACGCGCAGGCCCTCGAGGCGATCGAGGACCCCGCCTTCCAGACCGCGCGCCCGCAGTTCAACGTCGAGATCAACGTCCCGCCCGCGCTGCTCGAGGGCGGCTACTTCGCCGCGCTCGCGGAGACGG
>Ga0190275_10001220_pt1 | contig 19495 bp, 23 predicted proteins | sample Popmic550T_FD_133745 | JGI IMG/M metagenome (GOLD analysis project Ga0190275, IMG submission 133745) | Populus adjacent soil microbial communities from riparian zone of Yellowstone River, Montana, USA - 550 T | ecosystem: Environmental > Terrestrial > Soil > Riparian zone > Trees stand | place...
GTGATGGCAGGCGTCGTGACCGCGTAGGGCGGCGCCGCATCCGGATCGGCGACAAGCCCCTCAAGGATGGCGCGGAACTGCAGAGCCCGAGCCTTGATGTCGCCGACGATCAGGTTCGTCCATTCGGTCCACGTCGGCGTCCCCGAGGGGTCGTCGTCCGTGGCGCGATACTGCATCGTCACTTCCCAGTTGTCTGGGTCGGCCGCTTCCAGTGACGCAAGGTCAGCCAGACTGCCCCATGCCGACATGACGTTGGTGGTCGTCTCGCCCGAGGCCACGATGCGCGCGGTGACGCGGCTGGTGTAGACCGCACCGAGGTCGATGTCCTGATCGAACGTATAGATGCCGGTCGGCTTGACGACGTTCGCCTCGGCCGAGCCCGGCTCATCGTCCAAGCGCAGGATGCCGAAGGCCTCCACGACATCGACCTTTGCACCGAGGAAGTCCGGACCTTCCTCCAGAAGCTCGACGATGTTGAGGTTGGCCAGCGACTCGATGGTCGACACGATGATGGCAGGGCTGATCGAGTAGATGCCCTGCGCAGTCATTGCCTTGATGAGATACGTGCCCGGCCTGGTCGGGACCTGCACGATCGAACCCTCGACATGCAGGACGACAGGGAGCGCCGAGCCCCACGTCACATCTTCCAGCAAGGTGCTGTGCCGGATCTCGTAGTGGCTGAGATTGACGGTGCTCACGCTGGTCCATGACAGCGTGGTCAGGTCGCCGATGACCGAGATGTGGAACCCGTCGACGTCCTCCGGAGGCTGCCGCAGAGCGAGAACCTCGGTGCCGATTAGGCTCGTCCAGCCCGAGCTCGTGCTGTCGTTGAAGAGGGCACGAACGCGGAAGCTATAGAACCCGCTCGGCAGGTTCAGGATCTCGTAGGACGTCATCGGTGCCGGGACCGTGGCAACCGCCCGCCACTCGCCCGCCGCTGTATCGTCCTTCAGCTGGATCTCGAACGCCGTCGTGCGCCCGAAGCGCATTACCGTCCACGAGATCCTGACGGCCGAGACGAAGTCTGTGCCCTCGCGATAGATCGACTCGCGGATGCGGAGATCGGTCGGGCCCAGCGTGAGCGGGTCCACCGGTTGCGTCACATTGCTGTCGAAGGGCGGAATCTCGCTGGTGTCTGCGTCGTAAATCTCGGGCGCGTCGTCGACGAGGGTGAGCTGCGCGCTGAAGTCCTGCTGCGGCCGGATGGTCAGCACCCGCAGCACCACGCTCTCGCTGCCCGACACGCCGAACATCGCGAGGTCACCTACCGCGGGGAGGGAGCCGCTGCCCGTCAGTGTCAGCGTGTCTGTCTCACCGTCGACCGTGGCCACCGTCCGAAGCAGGCTCGAGCCATCGGCAAGGCGGAAGCGCACGGAGTAGCTCACGCCGGAGTCCATGAAGATCACCTCGTCGAAGGTGATGTCATTACCGGCTATCTCCCTCACCCGAGCGGACTGCAGGCCCCACAGTGGAACGTCATGCGTGACACGCACCCGATCGCCGCGGGTGCACATCAGGTGCTCCATGTCGACGCTGAGCGTGTAGGTTTCCGGCCTGAGGCGCGCCTGCGCGATGTGGTAGCGGCCGTGCTTCCAGATCAGATCAGGATCTGTGACGCCGGGAAACTCAATGCTCTCAAATCGGGTGGCGTTACCCGAGTGGTAGCCGTCATCGTAAACGATGCGCTCGTCTTGGACATACCCCTTATCCTCATTAAGAAACCGGATTCGCCAGCCGTGCGGATAGGCTCGATAAGCACGAGTGGAGGAGAAACCCCAGCTGTTGCGGGGAGTGAAGTGCTGGACAACAGGCGCGTCCGATGCATCCCAGACCACTCCCCACTTACCGTCACGGACGATCGGCGCGGCGCGCCCCGAAGCAGCGATATCCACCAGCGTCTCGTACACCGACGAACGAAAGTCCTGCACGATATTGAAGCGGAAGTTCTCGGTGTTGCAGTAAGCCCACCACTCGGCCAGGGAATCCCAGTCGATCAGCGCGTCAGGCAGCGCCTTCACGTTGGCCGGATGCTGCAGACACTGCGCGAAGCAGTCGGCCGGGTTGCTGCTCTCGGTGTTCGTGACCCACGTCGTGCCGTTGTAGGCCTTGCCCCGAGCCTGCGCGATGCCATTGAGCGTATCGACGTTTCCGTTCAGCTGGCCAGTGGCCTTGATGCGCACCGCGGTCCACGCGACCTTCTTGGCTGTCCGGATCGGGCTGCCCGTCCGGAAGCCGCGGATCGCGGTCCACATGATCAGGTTCGCGACGTTGGCGTCCGACGAGTATTCTTCGCCGATGTTGCGGGCGCGGACCTCATACTGCCCGGCCGAGACGCTCCAACTCTGACCGCGTCGCAGGACGTCAGGAGTGCGCTCCTTGAAGCTGACGTTGCCGACGCTGGTCCAGCCGCCTGCGCCGACCGCGCGGTATTGGATCTCGACCTGCACGTCCACGGTGTTGCGCTCACCGGTCCTCTCGTCGTCGTAGATGTAGATGCCCTGAGGGGCAGCGAAGTCGACCGAGATGGCGACCACGTTGGTGGCCGTCGTTCTGGTGAACCAATCGCTCTCCGCGGCGAGTTCGATGTTGAGGTCTTCTTGGATCACCTCGGTCGGATAGAGGCTGGGCTGCGGATCGCCGTCGTAGCCGAAGTATGTCTCGATATCGACGCCTTCGAACGAGCCGATCGCCGTCTCGCCGATCTTGATGTCGGTCACGTCCATCGGGCCGTAGCCCCACACGAACAGCATCCGGAGGAACTGCTCGTCGCCTCTCAGTTCGGTGTATGGCAGCGCGCCATACTTCGGCGAGAAGCGGTGACTGCCGAAGATGACCGGGATAGGTCCAAACGGATCAGCCTCGTTACGGCCGCCACCGATCGAGTGCGTCATCTTCCGCGCACCGTCGCCCTTGTCCTGCTGGTCGGCGAGCTTGGGCTTCGCGACCGGGAACAGGGCGTTCATCATCATCATGCCGCCGACCGAGATCGCGGCACCAAGCATGCCGGACGCGATGGCAGCACCGAATGTGCCTAGGCCAGCGAACAGCGGCGCCGCCAGCATCGGCAGGGCGATGGCCGCGATGGCGATGGCGATCATGCCGATCGAGCGCATCGCGTTCTTCTCTGGCACGGCATAGAACGTCAGCGTCGTGCCGGGCTTCAGCCTGACCTTCTTCCAGTTCTCCTTCGGGATCTGCTCACCCTGGAGGTGAACGCGCAGTTGATTGGCGATCGTGCGGACGCCGTGCTTCGACTCGATCTCCTCGACGATCTCCTCGACACTCAGGCCAGCGCGCACATAGTCGTCGATGCGCGTCAGGCGCAGCGGATGCGGCGAGCCGACGACGCGGACCTCGTTGGTCTTCGGATTGAGGATCTCAAGGAGAGGTCCCTTGGGGCCTGGCGCAGGCGAAGGGGCGGGCAGAGTCTCAGGCTTGCCCTTCGGGTCCTTGGAGGGCACGGTATCGGTAGAAACCAACGACGGAGCGCCGGAGCGCACTGTCGCGGTACCTTTCGATCGTGCTTTCTTGGGCTTTCGAGACATGAAGGACCAATCCCGGTTTGACCACTACACCGATGTGCCGGACGCAGCGGCCTTCCCTCATCAATACACAATCGAGACGCCGTTCCTGCCCTGCAGGGACTTCTATCCACGGCGTTAGCTGATTGGCAATGAGGGCGTTCAACTCCTGACGGTCGTCGTCGGTGGTATAGTCCTCAGCGAAGCTGGGAAGCTCAATACCGGCCAACTCGCGGTAGACCAGCACGATGAGGCCCCAACAATCATACTCCGGCCCACGGCCCTTGGGAGCATACTGAAGGCCTACGTAGCGATCCCACTCCGTCACGCGAACAGGCCAGGGAAGGACGCGGGGTCGAACGAGTGCGCGGGGAACGGCTCCGTGATCAGTGGATCCATCGACAGGCTCAGCGTCATCACGTTGGCGTCGTAATCCACCTTCGTCAGGTCGAAGGCGGGGAACGTGATCTCGACTTCGTCAGGATCGGACACCAAGATGATCTCGATCATCACCGAGGCAGGCAGCACGATCGAGCGCATGATCGCGATGTGCTCGCGCGTGATGTTGCTCAACTCGAGCGAGGCCTGCGGTGCCGTCTCATCGTGGTCGTCTGGCAGGACCAAGCGGAACGGGATGAACAGATACTCCTCGCCGCGGCTCACCGTGCCGTAGACCAGCGGGTCAGTCGTCAGCCTCTCGGTGTTATCGCCCGAGAGCCGGATCGGATCCTCAAGATCGGGATGCGTGATGGTCAGCAGCGCGGCCGGGATTTCACTCGTTTCCTGAGAGTGCATCGCCTCTCTGAAGTTCATCGACACAGAGCGTGGCATTACGGCAGGATCTCCAGCTTCATCGTGACGGTCCAGGCGACCTCGTCATCCATGTAGCCGTTGGGCTTCCAAGTGGGCAAGCCCTCGTTGCCGAAACGCGCGAGCCAAGTGCCGCCACCACGCTGTGCCGGAAAGTCGAATGGCAGAGATCCGCCGAGCGTCGTCGTGTCAACGAAGGTGATCAGGTCCTCCAGCTGCTCGTTGGTCATCTGCATGCTGCCGGAGACGGGCCGAGGATTGGCCGATGTCCGCCGCCGGATCTTCGCCGGACCATAGTCCATCTGAGAGCGCAGCAGGTTGTTCGCTACGCCTTCGGTGTAGTCCGTCTCGTTGAACTTGGTGGGGAGAGTGGCAGGCCATACTTCGGGCATTAGCGCCTCGTCAGGGGCATGCCGCCGCCGAAGGTGCGGACAGCGCGGTGGAGCGGATTACCGGGCTGGCTCGCGCCCTCAGCAGCCGCTTGGTGGATCAGCGTCTTGATGTTGACCTCGCCGTTCTGGCCGCGAGTGACCTCGGTCGTCACCTTGGAATCGGTGTGGTTCTCGATCACCGGATTGATGGTGACGTTGGCCTGCCCCATCGCTGCCATCTGGCCGGGCGTGAACACACCCTCGCCGCGGCGCGCGATGATCGGCACCTCGTCCGGAGCGACCATGCCGCCGCGGTGGAATCGCGGGGCATCATCGAAGTAGGCAGGGTGCACGTTGCGCCAGACACTCGCCTCGCGGCCGACGATGCCGCCAGCGTGGAAGCCAGGACCCGCAGGGGTGGCATAGATATTCGCAGCGCCCATGCCAGCGCCGCCCGTCATACCGGCTCCACCGAACGCGCCCATGACGCCCTTGAACATCTGGTTGATCGCCATGTCCATGGCCATGTCGAGCAGCTTGCCGCCCATGCGATCGAGCGCGTTGTTGAGTGCATCCATCGCGTCGACGCCTTGGCGCAGGTCCTGAACGAAGCCCTTGCCGAAGTCCATGGCGAGGTCCTTGCCAATCTCCAGGGCTTGGTTGACCCGAATCTGCTGAGCGTAGAACTGCGCAGCCTGACCAGACTGGTCGTCGCCGAATATGGGCCGTAGGCGGGACGCAATTGCTGCCTCGCCCTGTGTCCGGAAGATCTGCGACCGCTCGAACAGGATGTCCCGCGACATGGTCGAGTTGCGCAGTTGCTCGTTCAATTGAGCATAGGCGAGGGCCTGCTCGTTGATCTGGCGGATCTGCTCAGGGCCGATCTCCACGAACTGCTGATCGAGTTGGTTGCGCAGCTCGCGCTGCTTGTTGGCGAAGTCCTGCTGAGCCTGCGAGGAGCCGAGGAGCGCGATCTGCTGCTGAATACCGGCATTGTTGATCTGCTCGGTGCGCGTCAGGTTCTGCGTCGCTTCGTCGAGCCTTTCGACCTGATTGAGTTCGCCAGCCATCATGCGGACGCGGTTGGCTCGAGCCTCCATCGAGGCGGCGAGCTCGGCGTTCGTGCGGCCAGGGATGAGAGACGGGTTGGCGCGCGCCGCTCCGGCACCAAGTGTGTCGGCCGCCATGCCACCGGGGTTCTGCAGGACGTTGACCGCGCCGCGGGCACCAGCGAACCAACCAAGGTGGAGGTTGCCTTCGGTGGCAGGCAGGTTGGCCTTGCGCAACGCCTCGGTGATCTCGCGCAGGAGGTTGCCGCCCATCTCCCGAGCCATGGCCGGATCGAAGCGCATGTTCTGCAGTTGCTGAGTGCTGGACGTCTCGACGAGATCGCGCCGATACTGCTGCATCAAGCGCATCCAAGTGCCTTCGGTGAACTGGCCGAGCCCGGCCGCACTGCTCCGGCTGTTGCGCGCATAGATGTTGTTGCTGCTCTCGGCCGCGAAGATACGATTCAGCACCCGCTCCTGGGTGCCCATCATCTGCTGGTTGCCGATCCTGGCGCGCTCCAGAGCTTCGACGTTCCGGCCGATGGCGTCGCCCTCAGGACTGGTCGGCGAGACACCTGCCTCCCGCTGGCGCCGCTGGATGTCCTGCTGCATGGGCGTCTGCAGGAGCGCATCCGTCTCACGGCGGATGTCGCCGATGATGCGGTCGACCGTCTCCTGAAACTTGCGAGCCCGTGCGTCATTCGCCTTGTCGGAGCGCCGCTGAAGCTCCTCGTGCATCTCGGCGAGTTCTTTCAACTCCTGACCATACTTGGTCGCGCCGAGGCCGAGGAATTCCCAGACGTTGCCCATGGCACCGCTGGACGGCCGCTGCCCGAGCTTGCGGACATACTCTTCCTGCAGGCGGATCGAGTCCTCAAGGTTGTCGGTGAACGGGCCCATCACGTCTCGGCCGAGCCACGCCCACGCATCTTTCAGCGAGACGATGACGGACTTGGTGGCCTTGTTCCAGTCGTTGGTGCTCTCCGCGGCGTCCCGCTGCGCCTTGGACAGCCCCTCGATCAGCAGACGCTGCGCGCCAGTGAGGTTGCCATTCTCCTGCAGGCTGCGGATGTTCTCGCGCAGGCTGTTGTCCCAGATCCCGACCGTCTTGTTGAGCATGTCGTAGCCAGCCGTGGGACTGGCCAAGGCAGCGCCGAGGGCCTTCGCGGCGTCAGGTGCTTCCTCCCCGGTAATACGGGCGAAGTCCTTCACGAGGCCTGTGGCGTCCTTCAGCTGCTCGACGAAGACGCCTTCCTTGGCCAATGCAGCGGCGCTGGTGCGGGCCTCGCCGCCGGACAGACCTTGGGCCGTGATGCGATTGACATCGGCTGTGGTCGCACCGGAAGCCCGCGCAACGCCAGCCATGGTGCGGTTGATCTCGTCCTGCGCCGCGGCCCAGTCATAACCGGCCTTGATGGCGGCGGCGCTCATGGCTGTCAGTCCGCCGAGAACCAAGTTCGTCGGCGTCATGAGGCCGAGCAGTCGAGAGCCGAGCAGCTTGAGGCCCTGCCCCGCGCCACCAGGCGTGTCGGCCAAGGCCTGATAGACCTGACCGCCCTGCTGCGTGAGAACCGTCAGCGGCGACTGCCCCATCGCCAAGCCCGAGATGATGTCGTTCATCTGGTAGGCGAGTTGCGTGTTCTGGCTCAGCGTCATGCCGAGCTTGCCAGAATGGTCGCGAGCCACCTTGTCGAAGCGGGCTCGAGCGCGCTCCGCCATATCCGCGGCCTCGACTTGGCTCACGATCCCTTTCTTCGATGCGCGCTCGATTGCGTCTAACTGCTTCGCGAGCAGTTCGGCGGAGTGGGCAGTCGGGTTGAACTCTGCCCTCAGCTGCGTAACCGACCGCCTCAACTCATCGGTTTCGGCCGCGGCCTTGCTGGCCTGTTGCTGCCGGAACGCTGCGACGTGCGTATCGAATGGAGATGCGGCGCGCACCAGGGCGGTCTGCTGAGCCGCGGCAGCCTGCTGTCGCTGCAGCTGTGCCTGCCTGAACGCACTGAGATGAGCGTCAGGCGGATTAGCCGCCCGATACATGTCGCGCTGCTTCCGCAGAGCCTCAGTGACCTGCTCCGAAGCTATGACCGCCTGCTTAGCCGCCAGCGCCTGTGCGTCGGCAAGCTCCTTCGCCGCCTGAGCGGCTGCGTCCGCGGCTTCCTTTTCCTTCTTGGCTCGGTCGGCGGCGGCTTCTTTCGCGGCCGTCGTCTTGGCGATCATGAGGTCGATGTTGCGCGCCTGCTCAGCAAGGCCCATGCCCTGCTCACCAGCCCTCGCCATGACGGTGAATTCGCGCGCCAGCTGCGCCATTTCGCGATGCAGGGGATCGACCCGCTTCTGCATCGCCTCGAATGCGCGCGCCGCGGACTGGGTCTTCTTGTCCGTGGAATCCATGGCGACGCCGATGGCTTCCATCGTGCCTTCATAGCGCTCAAGCGCGGCCTCCAGCTGGGGAAGGCCGCGCTCACTGGCTTCGACACGAATTCGGCGGATCGTCTCAAGGGTCGCCATTGGCTTCCTGTCGTTTTTGCAACCGGTCGAAGACGGACTTCACGCCCTCGATGTCGGTCGCTTTGACCTCAAGGCCCTTCTTCGTTTCCTCAGGCGACGTGAGCCTGCGGAACTCGCTATCCATGGCCCGCATCACAGACACGAAGCGATCGAACTCGTCGATCTCCTCGAACCCGTATCGCCGCGCATAGCAGTCGATCGCGGTGAAAGGGATGCGCCCGATCGCCATCCCGACCTGACGGTCAGAACTAAGCTCCCAGAACGCATCCCAGTAGATCTGATATTCAGGATGGAGCCGCGGGCGCCGGAGGTATTCCGAAGGGACTGGCTTCCCGCGGTCGATGAGATCGTCGAGGTAGAGTGATTTGGAGCCCCACGCCATGTACCAGCGCAGGGCTTCAATCAGTTTTTTGTGGCACTCTCCACGCTGTCGCGGCCCTCGCGGACGACGACGTTGCCCGCATAAACCACGGCGCGCCGAAGGATGGCCATGTCTGGCTTGCGCAGAAGGTCAGAAGCAAGCGCCTTGGAATAGGTCGCGTCGTCGATGCCCTTCCAGTCGAGGAGGATCGTCTCCACCAGGAGCTGCGTCTCGATCTCCTCGTTGACCTCGTCGTTCATGAGGTCGGCCGGACTGAGCTTGGCGCGTAGCTTCTGGAAGAGGCGGTTGTAATCGGAGTTGAAGGTGCCTCGAGCCTTGATCGCGACGCCGGGCAGATTTGGCAGATCCTCCACCCACGCGCCGCTTTCAATCTTCTTCGTCGACTCAGCAATTTCCTTGAGTTTCATGTCGGGTCCTCGGGATGCCGGGATTGTCGGGAAAGTGGGGCGAGGCGGCTCCCGACGAACCACCCCGCCCCTCACTCGCGAGTGATCTCTTACGACGCCGTGGCTTCAACCACAACGATCTCGGAGTTCACCGCGACGTTGAAGGTTGCCCTGACGACGTTGTCGTTGCCGCCAACGTTCAAGCGCTTCGACGTGACGAGGCCCTTGAAGTAGCGCAGTTCGTTCGTGCCACCGACGTTGAGCTTGTTCGGCAACTCAACCTTGAAGGCATAGTTGTTGTAGGTGGCCTCGGCCGCTTCTGCTGCGGCTTGGCCAGAACTGTCGGCGATGTGCGCCACCGTGACAGCGAGAGCGCCAGCGTCACGCGCTCCCTTCGCCTTGCGCTGTCGGCCGTCGCCGAGCACCGCGAAGTTGATGATCGAGGACTCGTCGCCGAACTCGCCGATCGTCTCGACGAAATCGATCTCGGTCCACGAGAGGGCGGCATACGCAGCAGCGTTGGCCGGAGTGGTCGCAACAGAGGGGCCGATGAAGACCTTCGCCCCCGTTGCCGTAAAGATATCACCCATAGGGGCTTCTCCTTAGGTTCACGGCTTGCCCAGAGCCGCAACGGTGGCTCACAACTCCGCTGGGCTGGCGGAGTATCTCGGATTACTTCCGCGCGGCAGACGGCTCCGGAGCGGCGCCAGCCTTCTTAGCGACACCGCCAGGGACAGAGATCGCGCCAGCAATGACAGCGCCCTTGAAGCGAGCACTCTCAGTGTCGACGTCGATGTCCTTCGTCTCATCGGGCTCGATGGACTCCATGACGGGGTGGCCGTCCTTCGGCTTGGCGGTCGTCTTGAAGTTCAAGGTCCCGCGGGTGTTGTTGGTGATCGCGACCATGGTCAATCCTTTCAGTCTGAGAAGTTGAACGTGTAGGGCACGACGACCGAGGTCACGTAGTAGAGCCCTTGGTCGTTTTCGTCGTCGAACAATGGGGTGCTCGGGACACCACACTGGACCCCGCCGAAACTCTGATCGCGGAAGATGTCGGAGATCTCGTCGGCGAACTCATGCGCCTCCGTGTCCCCTGATCCACGAGCGGTGTGGATGACGATCCGGAAGCCGCCCTCTTCACGGTAGTAGCGTTGGCCGACAGGCCATCGCACCGTCTCCGATACCGGGAACTGCACGATGATGAATGGCTCGCCCTCGGTCGGCGTCGTGCCTTGCGAGTTGGCATCATAGATCGCCGCGTCATTCTCATCCCAGTTCGCGGCGAGGCGAGCTCGCACGGCGTCAATCACTTCCTTGCGCGCCATGGCTACCTCGGAGTTATGATGATGGCTGGCTGGCGCCGGAGCCACTCGGCTCGTTGTCGGCCGCGCCTGCCAGGAGAAGGACGTCTTGTTCGGCTGGCCCACTCGTTGATGGGGCCGAAGAGAGGCGTCCTGTAACCAAATCTGATACGCGCCATGTTCCCGAAGCGGCGCTGTGCCATGGTAGCGACAACGGCCATGACGCCGTCTGGAGCCTGCGGCGACTGGCCGAACTCGATCTTCCGAGCATACGGCTGGATATTGACAAAGGTGATCTCCTTCGCGTCGGCCGGGATCGGATCGCCCATCTCGACCACCCGCTCGTCGACGAACATCACGAAGCTCTGTCGGAAGCGGCCAGTCAGAACCGGCGAGTGCCGGATCAGCATCTCGCCGATATCTCTGAGAACGTCTTCGATGAGTTCGAACTCGAACACGATCACGCCGTCCGGACGCACCGCCTCAAGGTTCTCGCTCTTCGTGCCGTCGACGAAGCTTTCGTGTGGGGGCACTCGGCCGAGAACAGCCCGGTTCTGCTCTTGTCCCTTCTTCAATTCCTCACGGGCAATGCGCGCGAAGTTCGCCGACCTGGCCGCGGCCTTAAGCTCATCCCTGAAGGCGACCTCGACGTTGCGTTCGAGCACGTCGATGCGTGACTTGATCGCGGGCATCACAGCCACCACAAGGTGATCATGATGCCCACCACCACAACGATGGCGCTGCTTGTTGCTACGGCGACTTCTGGTCTATCGAACATTGGTTCAACCACGGCCGGAGAAGAAATATAAGATCGCCAGCCTTGTCAGGAAGCGTGTCGCCGAACGCACGGGCGAGACAACCATAATCGTCGTCCTTCTGGCCAGTGTTGACGTACTTCTGCAGGCGATTGACGAGGTGCTCCTCGTCCTTGATCCGTTGACTCCACTTGTCCATCGGCAGGTCGCTGTTGCCTGTGCCGTGCGCTGCGCTCCAGATGGAGTAGGAGTAGGGCCAGCCCATCGCTGCAGCCAGCCAGTGATGCGTCAGGTCGTGCTCGATGCCGTATTGCAGGATGCCGCGGTCATCGTGCGGGTAGCCCATCTCGATCGCGGCGAACACGAAGTCCCGCTTGTAGAGCGGAGGCCAGAAGTCGCTGACCGCGCCATCCACCTTGAACTGCGTGATGACATGCTTCTCGTAAACCCAGACGAACGCCGGGGGGAACTCAAGCCCCTGTTGTGGTTCCTCAGCCGGTAGCGCGGATCTGGATAGCATTCAGTGTGCCTGCGACCCTGTGGGTGCTGTCGTCTATCGCAGCAATCATCATCGCCCTACCGCGCACGATGACGCGGTCAGTGCTGCCTTCCTTCAGTGGGACCGGGAAGCTCTTCGCGACGAGGTCCTCGTAGGAGAGGATGACCTTGCGGTCGCCCTGGTTGATGCCAGAGACGAGCTCGTCCGGATCATAGCCGGTGACGATGGCGCGCACCGTGGCTTGGATCGGATCGTCGTTCGGGACGATGCGGCGAACCGTGATCTCCTCGCCGCGCTGCTCCAGCTGCCGAGCGTAGGTGGCTGGCACCGGAGCCTCGACCAGCGTCATGCGCACGTCGCCATTCTTCACGATCGGCCACGCGATGTTCTGGATCTCGAACTGCAGTCCGTCGACCTCAAGGCGGTCGGATGACGTCAGGGCTCGAACGAAGCGGCTATCGCGCACGGTGACAACGCCAGCCCTCAGGATGAACGGCATGCCCGAGAGACTGCGATCGACCGGCTGCATCTCGCGGAAGCTGCCCCATTGCGGCAGGCCAAGATCGTCGAAGCCTCCACGCGCCGCCCCCACGACAGCGGGGCGCGCGGCGCGCCGAAGGAACGTGACCTTGCGGTTGAATCGGCCAGCAGGCGATGACATCAGCTATGATCCGGTGAAACCCGATAGCGACCGGCAAGGCTCTGCAGGCCGAAGGCCATGGGACTGCCTTTCTCGATCACCATGACCTCGCGGTTCTGGTAGAAGTGCGCCGCGAGAAGCTTGATCGCCAGACGCAGCGGGCTGGGCACCTCGGCGGCCGAGGCGTGGCCCGCGGTGACAGACACGCGGTAAGCGCGTTGGTGGAAGGTGCCGAAGTAGGGATAGGGCAGCGACGTTCGGACGATCTGCCTGTGATCGCCGTAGCCGACCTGCCGGTAGCGATTGCTGGCGACAGCCACGTAGGTTTCGCCATCGCTGTCGAGATATTCGAACGCATCGAGCGTCGCGAACGGGCGCAGCGGAACCTCAAGATTGTATTTCAGCGTCGACGGCAGATAGAACTCCCACTCCTCGCTGAGCAAGCAATAGCCGTTGAGCCAGCCCTCGGGACCGTGCAGATAGTCGAACGCGGCCTCGATGAACTCGGCGAGCAGCGCGTTCTCATCGTCCTCGACGACGCGCGCATGCAGTTTCAGTTCATTGATCGACACCACCGCCAGCTTCTGGGCGTGGGTCAGAGGGTCGGAGGTGCGGACCAAGTCGGTCATGGAGCTTCCTTCGCATAGAGAAGGCCTGTGCTCTGGTCGACGATGTCGCCAGACTTGGTCGAGGTCAGGCGCCACTCATGCAGGCCAGCAACCACGTCGGCCGAGGTCTGCGTGGCTGGCGGGACGGTGATGAGGACCTGCTTGTTCGGGGCGTCCGTCACAGTGATGCCCGTGCCTGACGTCCGCGTCAGAACCTGTTCGCCACGACGAACCAGCACGAAGTCCACGACAACGCCGTCCATGCTGTCGACATCGATCGTGGCGGTGATCAGCCACGTCGACCCGATCCTGTGTTCGAGAACCTGCGTCATATCGTGGAGTCCTCGCTCGAGCCGGTAATGTCAGCAGGCGATGCAGAGCCTTGTAGACTAGAGCCCAGACGCGAGCCAGTCACCGACGCTCGGCTATCCGAACCAGCGATGTCGACACCACCGCGGCTGCCGACGACCGACAGAGACGGTGAGAACGGGTTGTCATAGTCGATCCCGAGAGCCAGGCCGCTGGCGCCGCTGAACGATGCACCGATGCCCGTAAAGATCGCGATGCCATGACCGAATGCCGCTGCCGAGGCCTGAGCAATGCCCTCGCCATACGCTTGGATATAACCCGACCCGAAGCCCAAGCCGGACGCCTCCGCGAGGCCGATGCCTGTCGCGATCCCGGTGCCCCACGCGGACGCCGCGGCCGATGCTCTTGCCGAGCCCTGACCGATCCCGATCGCGATGCCCGGCATGAATGCGCCAGCGTTGGCCTCGGCCGTGCCGATCCCCATGGCCGTCGACATGCCCTGGCCCGAGGCCGAACTGTCTCCGAAGCCAATCCCGACCGCCACACCGATGCCCGTGGCCGGAGCAAAGGCGGCGGCAGTCATAGCGGCCGTGCCGATCCCTTGCCCCGTAGAACGCCCTACGCCGTCCGCCAGGGCCTGTGCCGCCGCGGTGCCTATACCCTGCACGATCGGTCGACTTGCGGCCTGTGCGGTCACGATTCCGGCCGCTGTGCCTATCCCTTGCGCTGTAGACCGGCCAACCCCGGTTCCAACCCCAGATCCCGCAGCAGAGCCGATGCCTCGAGCCGTCGACCTGCCCTGCCCTGTGCCCGTCCCTGATCCTGCTGCCGTGCCGATGCCCGTCCCAATCGGTCGGCCGACACCTGAGGCCACGCCAGATCCAGCCGCGGTCCCGATCCCTCGTGCAATGGGGCGACCGACGCCTGCGGCCGTGCCCGTGCCTGCCGCCGTCCCGACTCCCCTGAAAATCGATCCGCCAGTGGCTTGAGCTGTAGCGCCCGCCGCGGCCGTGCCGACGCCAGCCACGATAGTCGTGTCAACGTCGAAGAAGTCTGGGTCGAATAGCGTATGGTCAAATTTACCGGGCATCGGACGACCTTACGCTGCTGACGGTTCGATGATCTCGCTCCGCCGTGCTTGGGTGATTAGTTTCTGCGACACCAGAAGCGCCGTGCCTTCTACCACGAGCGGATGGTCGAGTTGAAACGACGATGCTGCGCGGAGCAGGTCGAAGAAGTCTTGCACGTCCTCGTTGGAGGATTTGCGGATGGCCGCACGTTCCTGCTTGGTGAACCTCTGCATGAACTCCAAAGGAGTGATAGGCGGCGGTGGGGGGACGAAGATGCCGGGCTGCGCAAGATCAGCCTCGTCGATCTCGACCACACCTTCCCCGTGTCGATGGATTTTGACCATTGCCATTAGATCGGCTCCACAAGATAACGAATGGCACCGATGTTCCCGGTCGTGGCGAGTAAGCGGATGTGAGTGAGAGCACTCGTGCTCTGCCGGTGGCCTTGCGCAAGGAGGGATCCGTGCTGCGATCCGCTACCGAAGCCAGCCGACCGAGACGAGATATGCGGATATTGGCCGTTGCCGCCGCTCGAAATGGTGATGTCGAATGGCATCACAAGCGTCGTCACATGCTGCGAGTAAGAGCCGAAAATATACGACATGTTACCCGTCGCACCGCCGCTCAGGCTCGATCCGGTCTGATCGAAGTAGCTGCCGTTGTAATCAGATCCGCCAGCGGCATATGAGGAGCCGCCATCGGAACTGGTGCGGACGACGAGATTCGCGCCGGTCGTGCCGCACAGCCACATGCCGCGAATACGCATCCCCCAGGAATTCGAGGGGAACGGGATGTCAACGGCAGAAACGCCAGAGGCCTCGTTGTGCTTGACGACGTTGACGCCCGGCGTTGCATGCAGCGAGCGCCAGACGGAGCCCGTGTAAAACTCGATCTGGTTCGTGTCGGTGTTGTAGCCGATCAAGCGGACAGCGCCGGTCGGCCTCCCGGCCGTTGTCCAAGAGCCGAGTTTGAGCGAGCCGTTGACGAGGTTGAGGTGCCCGGCCTGCTCGAAGTAGAGGTCGAGATCGTTCGCACCGTCGAGCACATAGCCGAAGTAAGCGATGCGATCGTTGTTCGCGCGACGCCACTCGAACCATCCCGTGCGGTTGGCCGAGCCGTCCGTCTTCATCGCGGCCGAGCCGCTGTCCGGGTCCTTAACTTTGAACTCGGTCTGAGACGTAACGAGAGAGGAGAACGACGCCGAGGCGTCGGCGTTGAGCAGCAGCGGACTGCTCTTCAGCGACAAGTCGTCATTGATCAACTGGAAGTGCAGCACACCTCCGTCGTGAATCATCCGGCTCCGCTTGAGATTGGCGCCCGCGCCGGTGTCGGCCATCCAGAACGCGCCGCTCGAGTCGCCACTGGAACTGATCGCGGCCGCGCCGGTCTTGATGAGAGAGACATCGCCGGAGAACACCGTCGTGCCGTCCGCTCCGATCGAGAGCGGCGTCAGCTTGATGGTCGTGTCGTCGTTCAGCAGCTTGATGGCGAACGTGCCAGCATCGAAGACAATGTCGCCGTATTTGAGGTTCGAACCGGCGGCCGTCTCGCCCATGCGAACGAAGGCAGCGGTTTCACCGTAAACGTGAAAGATCGCATTGCCACTGGGTTTGGTGATGCCAGTGTTGCCGGTGAATATCGCACCGATTAACTCGGCGAGCCCACTGAAATCGTGCTCGTCATCCCACGCTTCATCGCTGAGCAGTTCGGCCCCAACCAGCTCGGATGTGAGCTTCTTGTGTTTGATGCTACCGGCCATGCCGAATTAGTCCTTGCCGATGAACTCACGGCGGGCCGCAGCGATGCGCTCACGGATCTCATCCTGATCGCTGATGCCCTCGCTCATGGCCTTCAGCGCCGCCTTGCGCATCACCTCCTCGACAGGGTTGATGCGCGGCTGTGCGGGCTCCTGGCGGGCTCGTGGAGCCTTTCCAGCGGCCTTCTTCGCCGGTCGTGTCTGCTTAGCCATTGAAGATCCTCCCGAGGAGTGTGCGCTTCACCTTGAGCCGCGCCTCGCGCATCCGGCTCTTGACCAGTTCAGGGTCAGTGTCGCCATCGGCATACATCTCCTCGACCACATTGCACATGGCCTTCTGCGCCTCGTCAGCGACCGGCTGCAGATCAGGATCGCGCGCTCTCACCGCGATGCCGACACCCTCGACGATGCGAGGCCCGACGCGCTCAAGCGGCAGCCGCAAGTGATCAGGCAGCTGCGAGGGGAGCCCGCGGTCGGTCAGCCAGCAGTGGCTGTAGACCCGCTTGCGCACCGCGATCGACTCGGCCAGCGTCCGCGCCATGTGCAGCGAGGCTTCGGCCTCCGCGTCGTTCTGCGGCTGATGAAGATGGGGGGCTACCTGCGACCAGAGACGGCGCAGGCCTTGGATGTCGAGCTCGTCGAGACAGCGGTGCAGTTCGTCGGGAACTGACATGGCTTAATCCAGAACAAGCGATGTCGCAGTTCCGAGACGAGGCGTGACGCCGTTGCCGGTGACGATCGCCGGGCTGACAGCACCAGAGATGAAGATCTGAGACGCGCCGCCACCGGTTTTCCCGGTCGAGAAGTACGTGACCGATCCGGAGCCACCCGTGCCCGCGGCAAAGTCAATGTTCGCAGCTGGGTTCACCGTGTCGTTCGTCACGGTCCAGCCGCCGCTGTTGCGGTTCACGTTCGTCCGAGCGTAGCTCGTATACGTGACCTCGCTGGTCGCTTGGGTGCCCGCGTCCCCAGGGTCAGCAGTGTGCAATGCCACCGCGATCTGGGTAATGGGCGATGACGCTGCGTTGTCGGCCACATTGGCCCACGCCGTGGCGTTGAAGAGCAGCGCGAGGAGCGCCGTTTCCGTTGCATTGGAGAAGCCCATCGCGCTGATCCTTACTTTGTATCGAAGCCGCCGCGGACCCGGTTCGCTCGAAGCTGCTTGTCCTCGTACTGACGCTTGGTGGGCGTCACACGGCGAGGGTGCTCGGACGCCGGGGCGTTAGCCTCAGCGTCCGATTTCGGCTTCTCAGCCTTAGGCTTGCGGCTGCGGCTCGCCACCGGCTTCACCCCTGCCACGACGACCGTTGCCACCGCCCGAACGTGAGCGCTTGGCACTCTTCTTCGCAGACCGACGCTTGGAAGCGCGGTTGCCAGAGGCGTCGATTACCGGCTCTTCCTCGGCCGGGACGAACGGGTTCTCGTCGAGCACGTCCTGCGCCGCAAGCAGCGCGTCGCCATACTCGTCGATCGCCTCGGCGCGGGCGTCCATCTCGGGCGTCCGGAGGACAGCCTGAAGCTGGCCCTCGGTGGCCGAATCCATACCGCTGCGCTCGGCCCTCGACAGTTCCTTGAGGCGAGCGGCGGCCTCTTCCCTGCTTTCACTCTTCATAGGCATCATGTGTCTCCACGACGTTGAAGCTCCGCTCGGATGATCTCTTCGGCTTCGGGGACCGTGACTGGGTCGTCCTTGCCGATGATTTCCTTCGCGAGGCGGATGCGCTGCAAATGGTGCATATCCTGCCAATTGTCAGGGATAGGCACCGCGTTCGAGGAGGCCGCTGGAGCCTGCTCGGACTTGGGGATCCCGCTGAACTCGATCGGCTGTCCGTCCATCTTGCACGGATAGCCCATCTTGAAGCGGAACATTCTTGCGGCCTGCTCGGGCTCAAGCCCGGCGATATCGCCCTTCATGTAAGGCGCAGGTCCATCGGTGAATTTGAACAGCACAAGCCCACGCTCGTGCCTCATTGCGAGATCGCGGAACAGACCTTCGATCGCCATGATCTGGTCGCGGGACCATTTGCTGTCGGTCGGGATTGGCATTGCCATCGGGAGCCTCATGAGAGTAGCCCGCCCCACGGCGGGGCGGGCCACATATCTAGCCGCTTAGAAGCGGATCGTCGACTTCACGACCGCGAGAACTGTGCGCAATCCGAAGTCGTGCATCGACTCCGCAAGGATCGCGAACATGTTCTGCTGCCAGAGGTGGATGAGGGTGCCTTCACCGTCCACGTCGAGCGTGGCCTGGTCGGACATCTTCATCGTGATGCCCTCTTCCTCGCCGTAGAGGACGTGACCGAAGTCCACCAGCGCAAGCGTGGTTTCGTCGGTCGTGCCGCCGCCGGTCGTCGGGATCTGCGCAGTGATCACGACCGGGAAGCCCTTCCAAGACGAACCATTGCCGAGCGGGTTCATCTCGGGGAAGGCCAGCTGGCCATCGCTGTCGCCGACGCGCATCGAAGAGAGGCGCAGGGCGGTGCGATACGGCATCACCCACTTCCAGTTGCCGGTCGAATACAGGTTCGCCGCCGTCATCTTGAGGATGAAGGCATTGGCGAGCAGGTCGAGTTCGGCGAGCGTGGGAGCAGTGATGGTGCCGGTGATGTACGTCGAGGCCGTGACGGTCTGGACGCCCACCTTGTTGAGGATGCCGAGCGGCGATGCGCCAGCGCCCGTGCCGAGCCACGCATTCAGATCGAGCGTCAGTGCAAGTGCACTACGCAGATCGGTGCGGACGTAGGCTTCGATGTCGCCCACGGTCCACATGCGCGCCTCGTTCGTCAGCGGCACGATACCTGCCAACTTCTTGGCAACCATCGAGATGCTGTCGAAGGTCGGGGTGCTGACGGGCTTCAGAGCGCCTTCCGCCACGTACGAGGCAGTTGCGCCAGCGAGCCCGCGAGGCTGGTTGTAACGGCCGCCGATGAGCGGAACGCGAACCGGCCCGGCATCGATAAAGGTCGACTGCTTGCGCAGAAGCTCCATGATGCCGCCCTGAGGCGTGGAGGTCGGCACGAGCAGGCCGCCTTCCGACGACACGAGCGTGTTGACCGCCTTCGTCTTGAGCTGGTCGGCGAGCTTGCCGTAGCCGTCGTCGGCCAGGACCTTGAGCGGGTGTTCACCGCGGGTCTTGCCCACAACGATCGCCGCTGCCGCAAGAGACAGCTGCTGATCGAGGTTGAACTCTTTCAGCACAGGCTCGGTCTTCGGCGCAGTCGGATCGACTGCCGGAGCGTCTGCGGGCTTGGAGAGCTTGGCACGGATGGCCGTGGCCTTCTCCTCTCGCTCGATCTGCTCGTTGATGCGCTCGAGTTCAGCAATGGCGTCGTCGTACGCCTTGATGTCCTCGGCCGTCGCGTTGTCGGCCGCAGCCTTCTCGGCAAGGGTATCGAGCGCGGCCGACTTGTCTTGCAGTCGGGCGCGCAGCTTGGAGATGAGAGTGCTCATCTGTTGCTCCTGAGTAAGGCTTGCGCCTCTCGATATCATCCAGACGGGGGATGACGCCCGTTCGGCTACGCGCCGAGCTA
>Ga0190275_10001221_pt1 | contig 19482 bp, 44 predicted proteins | sample Popmic550T_FD_133745 | JGI IMG/M metagenome (GOLD analysis project Ga0190275, IMG submission 133745) | Populus adjacent soil microbial communities from riparian zone of Yellowstone River, Montana, USA - 550 T | ecosystem: Environmental > Terrestrial > Soil > Riparian zone > Trees stand | place...
AGATGACCCAAGCCCTCGGCCTCCTGGCCCTGCTGCACCCGGAGCTCCCGATGCTGGTGGATCGTCAGTCGCTTCGTCAGATTGCGTACCTGACGCGGCCCGAATCCCTTCGGCAATCCGTTCTGCCCATGCCAGTCGCTCAGGATCAGCCAGCGCCTCGATGAGTTTCTGGCTGGCGCTGGTCGCGACTGAGGTTGCGACCGTCTCCTGCCGCTGGTAGATCGCATCGACCGTTGCCTTTAGCTCCGCTGCCCACGTGGGTGGCGGGGCTTCTTCTATTTGGAGATCGGGCCGCAGGAGCTGCTCCAACTGGCGCAACCGAAAGGGCGTGACGTTCCGTCCCTTGGCCCATCCAGCCACCGCTGCTCTGGACACGAGTAAAGCAGTGGCCACCTTCGCGTAGTTCGCGTAGGCCAAAAGCGCGCGTGCACGGTCGCCATCTGAGGGCACCGCGCCACCTTACGACGGTAAAGAGCCGCGCGCGCAATCTGTCTCCAGAAAGTGCTTGACAACCGTGCAACGTTCTTTTACAGTCGTATACCTAATGCAGCAAAGCACGCTCACCCCCGAGAAGGTCCGGGCAGCCCTCATTGCGACCGATGGGTCGCCAGGAAAGGCAGCACTGATCCTCGGCGTGTCGCGGCAGACGGTCCACAACTGGATGAAGAAGCACGCGATCAGGGTCGAGCGGCGGGTAGTCCACGAGGCTGCCTGACAAACACCAGACCCGACGCCTCTCCCGGTCAAGGAAAGGGGCATCGGGTCCAGATAGGAGACATCTTACGTGACTATCGCAACACGATCCCGACAGACCGCCACCCGAGCCAACCGCGCCCGCCAGCTCCGCGCCGAGACGCGCATGGACGAGATCGTGAAGGTCGCCGGCATCCCCGATGGCTACGAGCGGGCCGACCGCTCGGGCAACCTCGCCGTCGAGTCAGCCTTCGCCAGGGTCTACCAGGCGGTGGACACCGACGAGGAACGATCCGCCGTGGCCCGAGTGTTCGTGGCTTGGCAGTCGGATGAGCGCACCGAGCGGCTGATCGTTCAAGACCTCGCGGCTGATTCGGTCGAAGTCCTCAAGGCTGGCAACCCGCTGTTCATCGACGGGGCGTTCACGCCTTCGGGATCGGACGGGGCTGCCTGATGACGGTCGAGACAGAGGACTACACCCGTCAGGACGCCATCCGCGTTCTAGGTATCGCCTGGAATCGGGCGACCTACGGCATGGACGTGGGCGACTTGCCGTCGAACGGTACCGAAGGCGATATCGCAATGGACAACGCCGTCTCATGGATGGATCGGTCGCCCGGTCTCCGTGTCGTTTTGGAAGCCGGAATCCGATCGCTCCAGAACAACGGCCTGTTCTCCGATTGGCTGATGACGCTGTATTCCGGTGCGCGAGACGAGTGCCGAACGATCGAACGGAACATGGCATCGGACTTTCCGCCGGACCCCGAGCCCGAAGGCATGACTCCGGACGAGGTGGCCGACGCCATGATCGCCGACCTTCATGAGCGATACCCCGAGGCCGACCGATGACACGGCCAGAGGTTTGGAAAGAAGCCGTAGTCGGCCTCCGTCCCGAGCGCCGTCACTCCCAGCGCCGCCAAGAGTCACTGACCCTCCCGCGCTTCCTGCTCATGCTGCTCGTCGCGCTGGTGCTGTGGGCTGGCGTCTTTGTCGCCGTGGCGGCGATGTGGTCGGGGATGCCGTCGTGAGCAAGATGGTCGGTTGCCTTCTCTGTCACGAGGAGTTCGGGAGCAACTTCCGGCGACACTTCTTGACCCATCGTGTGGTGTGGACCCGTTTCCTCCCGACCGATGCACTGTCTTGCTGGCCGTGGACAGGCTCCATAGACAGGCGGGGCTATGGACGGATCTCTCTCGGGTCACGCTATCACCGAGGCCACCTTCGGGCTCACCGCTATGTCTACGAGGCGATCCGTGGTCCGGTGGAGCCAAACCTCCAGATGGATCATCTCTGCCGCAATCGTCGTTGCGTAAACCCCAACCACTTGGAGCCAGTCACTGATCGCGTCAACACCCTTCGCGGTGAAGGGTTGACGGCGCAGAACGCGCGCAAGACCCACTGCAAGCGCGGGCACTCCTTCGATGATGTCAATACGTATGTCGGGAATGGCCGCCGCCACTGCCGCCCATGCAATCGAGTACGGGATCGGCAATCAAAGGAACAGCGATTGGCGGTCGCAGCATGAGCTCTCGTCATCAGCCGACTGCCGGCGCGGACAGCGCCTACGAACTACACGCCTACCTCGTAATCGTCAGAGACGACGCTGGTGACCGCATCAAGGTCCGCATCCCCGCCGCCCTTGGCCCGAACGACGCACGCGGTCAGGCGCGCGAGCTCCACCCCTACTACGAGCCCATCCACTGTGAGCGGTTGGTGGCGGCATGAGCGACCTGGAGCACCGCATTGAATGGGAAGCGGCCTACGACAAGCGCGACCCGGACCCGAGCAAGAACTACGGCATTCATGGAGTGACGTGCCGCTGGTTGGTGATCGGGCCAGAGGGAGCGATTCAGTTCCTCCTCTACACCCACTGGCAGCTACCTCACGTCGAGAAGGAGCAGGACGCCCGGCTGGATTCCGAGTATCCCCATCTGCTCTGCCACCCCATGCCAGCCGACCTCGGCTACCACGCCCGGACACCTCAGTACGAGGGACAGGAGGCCATCGAAACCGACTGCGAGTACATCGGCGGCCCCTGCTACTACGACGGCTCGGGACTCCGCGCTCACACCGTGTTCGACCTGCTGCGGACCGAGGGCGGGGAAGCCGTCTGGGCCTTCCTTGACAGTGAGTATGCGGCGACGTTGCAGGCGGTCCCGGCATGACCATCGAAGCCCTCCTAGCCCGCTTGGAACAGATGGAAGCCACCATCGAAGAGATTCCGGGTACGGCCCTGTTCGACCTTGGCTCCCTCGCGGCCATCGCAGAGGTTCGGAGCTGGGTCATCGAGCGGCGGGATGCACCGAGCCTCGCTGACATCGAGAGGGGAGCGGCGGCATGACCGTCCAAGTGCTGCCCCACCGCCGCCTGTACTACCGCGCCATCGGAGAGAACATCCGCTCGGCCCGAGAGGCCAAGGGCTGGAGCCAGCTCCGGCTCGGCATGGAGATCGAGGTCTCCGGCGTGGCTGTCTCCTACTGGGAGGGCGGCAAGCGGCGACCGAACGCCTATGACCTTGACCGGCTCGAGGCCGTGCTGGGTGCGAGGTTGCGGCCATGACCGATCTGACCATCCGCATGACGGAGGTAGCCGATCGGATCGGCGACCTGCTCGACGTGCTGAATGATCCAAGCGCATCCCGCGACGACAAGGCAGCGGCATGGGCTGTCGGACAGCAGATTCAGAAGCGCATCCGGTCGGCGCTCGGCATCGGCGGGCGGGGCATGACGGTTCAGCAGCAGCTCATCGAGGACATGACCCGAGAGGGGCTGAAAGAGCTCGGCCCGCTGTCGATCAAGAGCACCGCCGTCGATCCGAAGTACGAATGCAACGAGGAAGGCAACTGGGGCGACGACGGCATCCAGTCGGCGATGGCCGATATGAAGGCCGACCCCGAACTAGGGCGGTACGTCCGGTCCATCCCTGCCCACCTGGAGATTGACGTACTGGCGCTGACCGAGGACATCCGCCTCGGAGCCGACGCCGCCATTGCCCTGTACCGAGAACTCAACCGCCGCGGATGGCGCACTGAGCAGGCACGCCGCCTGTCGCTGGCCGTCCGCGAAGTTCGAGCACCGAGGAAGGAAGCGGCATGAGCACCCGATATGTCTGCGACTTTGAGGGCTGTGGACGCGAGGCCGTGTGCCGCATCACCGAGGAACGCTACGACTCGCAAGGCAACTTGGAAGTGCTGGGCTACGGCGAAGTTGTAAGTCGCGGCCTTGACGCCTGCGACGTCCACCGGAGCGTCACGCACCCCGGCTGGTGGTGTCGCAACTACGAGGAAACCCTGCGCCAGCAAGCCGTGCGCGAATTGGTCGAGGTGACGGCATGACCACCGAGCTCAACCACGCCGACATTCGCTGGCGGGTATCGAACACCTGGGAAAAGAACGGCACCAAAATGGGGATGCTGGTCGGCTACATCGACGCGCGCACTGCGATGGATGCGCTCGATGCGATCGACCCCGAATGGTCCGCAGTTCACGGGCAGCCCATCATCGTCGGCTCCGAACTGATCGGCGTGCCGTGCGCGTTGACCGTCATGGGGGTGACGCGCTCCGACGTGGGGATGCCCTCGAGCCAAGAGCCGATCAAGGGTGCCTACTCCGACGCGCTCAAGCGGGCTGCCGTTCACTTCGGCATCGGCCGTGAGTTGTACGAGCTGCCGAAGATCGCCGTCGAATGCGAGGTCGTCAACGGCAAGGTCCGTGGGCCGAAGGCATACCCCACATATCGCAAGGGCCGCTGGGAGATTGACCGCCAGTTCGGATGGGTCAAGTACGAACGCGAGCCCGAAGATCAGCCGGAGAAGGCGCGCGGCGGTTCGCCGTCATCCCCAAGCGCGCCCTCTCCGGTGCAGCGCACCCCAGCCGAGCAGGCGCTACTCGACCAGATCCTTGCCGTACCGGGCATGACGCACGCCCGCATGTCGCTGATGGCCGAAGCCGTTGGTGTGGAGAAGGGCGAACGGGCCACCGAGGAGCAGTTGCGCCTCATGGTCGGCCTGATTGAGTCGCCGGAACAGTCCGCTGACGCGGGTGCCACTGGTCCGGCTGATGAGGGAGCGGAGGGCTCGGACTCCGCTCCCTCGACATCGGCTGCGGACTCCCCGGAGGCTCCCCCCGGCTCCGAGGAGTCCGCGCCGTCACTAGCGCTGCTCGATGAAGCGGTGAGGATCGCAGAGGCACCAGCCAAGCGCAAGGGCCGGACTGTCGAGGAAGCCATCGCTGATGCAGAGGCGAAGGCGGCGGGTGTCGCATGAGCAATACCGGATGGGGACGGCTCCGGTCGCCTGAGCGCGAGGCCCGCGAGAAGGCAAACGCCGATGGTTGGTACGACGCATGGCGTGGCTGGCGCGCTGATCCGACGCTGCTCAATGACGAGCGATACGCCGACGATTACATGGACGGCTACCGGGAGAAGTCCCGATGACCGGCTACATCGCGAAGCCCACACCCCGGCCACCGAAGGAGCGTAAGCGCCTCAAGAGCCGCACGCATCCGGTCAACGCTCGCGCCCGAGACGAGACATTCGCCCGCGACGACTACCTCTGTCAGTGGTGTCGTATCCCTGGTGGCGCAGTGGTCCCGCACCATCGGTTCCTGCGTAGCCAAGGCTCGCCGGATTCACCGCACGTCATGGTCACGGTCCACACGATTTGCCATGACGCGATTCACCGCAACGTGGCCGAGTCAAAGCGCCGCCGCTTCATCGTGAGCACCGAGGCCGAGTGCTCGGAGCCGTGGCTGTGAAACCGTCCTGCAAGCGCGTCCTAGCCCGTCTGAGAGCCTCTGACGGCGGTTGGGTGAGGGGTAACGAGCTGGCCGAAGTGGGCGGGTTCCGTTTCGGCGGCCGCATCCACGAGTTGCGCCATGACTACGGCTACACCATCGAGCGCCGGTCCGATCCGCGCAGCGCGGTTGACCAGTACCGATTGGTCGAGGAACTGACGCTGGGACTCATCGCCTCATGACTACCCTCGATTCGATGGGCAGTGCGTGGTACTGCTGCGGCGACCTCATGTACATGGCCCGCAGTGAGCGCGACGACGAGGGTACGCCGGTCCATTCGCGTCGTTGTCGAGCCTGCGGCCGGAAGATCGAGACCGAGGAGCGCATCCTGCGTGCCGGCTCGTATCGCTTCCGGGCCACCAGCGCCCGACGACGCGACCAGCGATACGAGCGGTACGAATCCAAGCAGTGCCGAGTGTGCAATCGCAGCTACATGCGCGGACGCTACGGCCGACACATTCCGATCAAGGAGCACCAGCGCGCCCTCGCACGACGCCGGGCGGAGAATCACTGGAAGCAGGTCGAAACGCAGCGCCGCTATCGAGAACGGCAGGCCGCCGCATGACCATTACCCACGACGAGCTGCGCGAAGGCGTGCGGGCCACCTTCTACCCGGCTATTCCTCTCGTGGACAAAGCGGGACAGGAGCGGGTGGACCGCGCAACCGTCCGGCTACTAGAAGCGATTGAACAACAGCGGCTCCGTAAGGCGGCTGCCGCATGACCATGCCCCGCACCGCCCGCGTCGGCGTCGGCCGCCCCGAAGGCAAGCTCAATCGCTGCGAGTCCTGCGGCATCCGAATGACCATTGGCGAACCCCGTTTGACCGATGCCTGGGCCAGCCATATCCGCGAGCACCGACTGTCGGACTGGCAGATAGAACTCCTGCTGATGGCAGCCGCCGAGTTCGCTGCGCTGTCTCGGAAGGCAGGGGAGCCGGAGTCTGTCGTGGCCTTCATTGATTGGTTGACTCCAGAAGCCACCGGCCGATTCACGCTGGTGCATCCCGAGTTCGATGGACGCTCGCGCAATCACGACGGAAGCCGAGTCTCTGAGCCTTTTCCGCTGCCGCGGGGGATGCGATGAGCGGCGGGAACAGCTGTGTAGAGCATCCGCGCTCGGATTGGTGGGTGACCGCCCGGCGTCAGCGGACTTCGGCTTTTGACGGGTATCGGACGATGCGGAGCAACTATAGCGAGGTCCGGTGCCGAACGTGCCGGGCTGTGTGGCGCACCAAGGCGGCATACGTCCACGACTTGCCGGATGCGCCGCCCAATTGGCGGCACCACGCATGACCCCGCGCGCCGGTCGTGTCGCCGTAACCCTGGCCCTCCTGGCCGTGTGCTTCGTCTGTCTCGTCACCTCCGCTAAAGCAGGGGACCCCGAAGGCTGCGAACCGGAACCCATTACGTCGGATACTCCGACCGGCATCGCCGGATGCCTTGTGTTCGGTGAAGGCATCGCGTCCATGTACGGCCCCGGAACCGGGGTGGCTATGAACTTCTGTACCTGGGAGCTGCGCCATTCGACCGGCTGCGGCTGGGTGCAGATTCAGTCGCACGACACCGGGATTGTCGTCGTGGTGCCGGTCATCGACTTCTGTGATTGCTACACGGGCACCTCGATCCAGCGGGTGGTGGACCTCCAGTACGGCGTGGTCGCGGCTCTGGGGCTCCAAGAGGCTCGAGGGCTGTGGCCGGTGACCGTCACACCTTTCCGAGAAGGTCTGGTCGAGCCGGTACTGCCGGATACGGCGGTGGGGCGATGACCGAGCATTGGGACGGAATGCCGCAACTGCTCAATGAACTCGTCGGAAAGTACGAGCCGGCGATGCGGGAACGCGGGGACCACGACCTGCTCGAAGCCATCGAACGGTACCGCCGTGGTCCGGACCTACCGCCCGTTGACTGGCGCGAACTCTATCGGCGCGCAATCGCGTGGAAGGGTGCATTGCTGGAAACCTATGGCTTGGATGAGGACTCACTGCCCGGTGACTTGATCGAAGCTATTGAGCGACGGTACCGGGCATGATGGGCTACGCCGGGATGCCCCGATGACCGAACGATTCTGGGCCGACGACGAGTTCCGTGACGCTCACGAAGCAGCGATGCAGGATCACATTCTCGACAAGCGGGACGGCTGGCCGCATCGACGCCTCTACCCTCCGCTCAACCGAGACGGCATCACGATGGAGATCGACGGCTGCGACGACCTCTGCTCCGATGACATTGTCGATCGGCTGGCGACTCGTCTGGCGGCCGCTCCTTCCTCCAAGAAGGTCACGTCGTGAACCCGCGGGGCTACGCCGGGATGCGGGAAAGGGCGACTCCGTGAGCGACGTTCGTTCACTCGTCACCATCACTGAGGCGACCCGGATGCTTGCAGAAGCTCGGTCCCTGGAGGACGTGCGCGGCATCCGTGACCTAGCCGAAGCAGCACGGGTCTACGCCCGCGCCCATGCGCTCGGTATCGAGGCTGAGAATCACGCCGCCGAGATCAAGGTTCGGGCCGAGCGAAAGGCGGGGGAGCTGCTAGTCCAGAGCGCCGCGGCGGGGGAGCGGTTCCCGCGCGGCCGAACGAGTGAAGTCGTGGCGTCCGACTCCACTCCTCCGACGCTTTCAGACCTCGGTATCACGCGTGACCAGTCGAGCCGCTGGCAGACCATTGCCACCCTGCCCGAGACGGAGTTTGAGGCCGAGATAGCAGTCCATCGAGAGTCCGGGCGGCTGTCGTCGGAGGCCGTCTATCAGGCTGCCAAGGGCAACAGCATGGCCGTCCATTTCTCGTCTGACTCGCCCGAGTGGTACACGCCCTCGGAGGTCGTGAGACGGGTCACGATGGCCCTCGGAGCCATTGACCTGGACCCATGCTCCAACAGCAAGACGGAGCCGAACGTGCCCGCCGCGCAGCACTTCACCATCGAGGATGACGGGCTGGCGCAGCCGTGGCGTGGACGGGTCTACATGAACCCGCCTTACGGGCGAGTCATCGGGGATTGGGTTGAGAAGCTGGCAACCGAGTTCGAGGTAGGCCACGTCACCGAGGCTATCGCCCTTGTGCCATCTCGGACCGATACCGCCTGGTTCCGTCGCTTGCCGTCAAGGTACGTTTGCTTCGTGACCGGCCGCCTGGAGTTCAGTTCGCATGGCGTTGGCGCCCCGTTCCCGTCCGTCCTGTTCTACCTCGGACCTAACTCCGGTCGATTCATTGGAGCTTTTGCCGACTTCGGCATGACGTTCCGCCGCCTCGGCGCGGCAGAGGAAGCGGCGGCATGAGCAAGGGACAGGCGCGGGCCGGGTTCGATATCGACTTGCGCGAGGGAGTTCTGCGCGAGGTCGCGTTCGTTAAGGCGATGCGCGAAGTCGGCTATTTGGTCGAGCACAAGAGCGACCATCGCGCCAAGCAGACGGGCAAGGTATTCATCGAGTACCAGCAGAAGGGCCGGCCAAGCGGTATCGCGACGACGGAGGCTCACTTCTGGGCCATCGAGTTCGATGACACCTCGTGGGTGGTGTTGCCCACGGACCGGCTCAAGTGGTTGTGCAAGCAGCACTGGCAGACGGGACGGGTGAAGGGTGGAGACAACAACCAGTACGACGGCGTTCTGATTCCCGTCTCTCACCTCGTGCGACTGGACTATCTCGCGACCGGCACCGCCGACGCGGTACCGCAGAAGCAGCTCGACCGTGCGTTCTCGGAGGCTGCCAAGCTGCCAATGGACGAGGACGATGCGGATCTCGATGCCGCGTGGGAGCGAGCCATAAAGAGATTGGAAGCAGCATGACCGAGCGCAAGCGAGCCACCCACTACGCCCTGATGGACTCGGCATTCTCAGCGGACCGAAAGTTTGTCAGGCTGGCCCGCAAGGCATCCATTCCCATCGAGTTCGCCGCCGCCGTGGGGGTGTACTGGATTCTCCTGGCCGACTGTCGGCGGTCGAAGTCACCGGACGTTGATTGGGACGACTACGAGGAATACCAGCCGCAGGTCGAGCTCCTACGGTCGGTCGGACTGTTGACGCCAACCGGATTCCCGGCAGATGCATTCTCCAAGTGGGCTCCTGCGTATAAGTCGCCTTGGGATACGAAGCGAAACACCGGGGTACGCAACGGTACGCATGGCGACGCCACATCAGTTCAGTTCAGTTCAGTTCATGGGGTGGGGGGTCCGGGGGGCGGGGAATCGAAGCCGTTCATGCGTTCGCCGCGTGGACCGAAGGCCGGTTCCCACGAAGGGCAGCACGGCAAGGGCTGCGCCGTCTGCGCTCCGCTGCTGGTGAAGTCATGAGCCTGCCGATTGACGTGGACCGACTAGCGGACGCGCTCCATGCGGTCCAAGGCGGTGCGTTTCTGGCCAGCCGATCAGACGCTGAAAAGGTGCTTGGGTACTACAACCAGATGGCCGCTGAGACGGAAGCGCCGTGTCCAGAGCAGAGGCACTTCCATGACTGTGATGGTTCCATTGTCGGAGGGTTCAGGCGATGAGCTGGACACGTGAGAATCCCGGCCCGCTCATCGCCTTCTCAGGCTCCCGCAAGTTTACCGACCGGGAACTGGTGAGCCATGTGTTCGACCGTCTGCACATCCGATGGCGCTGGATGCAGGTCCGAGTGGGAGACGCAAAGGCCGGACTCGATGTCATGGCGGCTGCTGAGGCGACCCGCCGGCACATCCCGCTTGACGTGCAGGAGTGCTACTGGCCGCCGTGGCCGTCCACCAAGGCGCAACGCTGGGAAGCCGCCCACGAGCGCAACGGCCGAGTCATCCAAGACGCCGCCCTGCTAGTCGCGTTCTACGCTCCTGGTGCCAAGACTTCGGGGACGACTGACGCGATCAACCAAGCCAAGGCCCGCGGCATCGTGGTCTACGTCTACCACGAGGGGCATTGGGAAACGATTACTCCGAGTGAGGTGGCGGCATGAGCGACCCGATGGAGGTCATGGACAAGCGAGAGCAGGACTACAACGCCGCCCGTAGTGCCGCCGCCGACCACCGCGAGCCGCTGGACGCGGAGTTCATCGCGGCGGTGCAGCGGCTGACCGAAGAGGTGTACATCCCGCACCACACGCCGAGCAGCGAGTCGGGGCCAGAGGAGTGGGACGTAGAGCTCTGGGCTCCTGAGGCCGAGACGGTCGAAGCCGTCATCCGGCACCTCGCTCGTCTGAGCGATAGCGGGCGTCCGCAGACGCCAGAAGATCCCCCGGTCGGACCCCACCCGAAAGAGGCTGTGGCATGAGCCCCGACGACTTTGAAGAATGCGGCACGCCGCTCGGTTATCGCCTAGTGCCCAATGGCAAGAGCGCGGCCGAAGGATCGATCTGGCGACGCGAACCGTATTCGTGCGGAAAGCCCGGCAAGGTTCGTGGCGAGGACGGCCGATTCCGATGCGTCCAACACGACCGGATGTCGCGCGGCCTTCCTGGAAAGTGGGTCGGTGCGGCATGAGCACGAAATGGGGCGCAATGGACGAGCTTCGGGCGGCCCTGGACCTACTGCATGAACTCAATGCCGTCCGCATCACCTCAACCGACGAGGATCGGGCCGTCCTGGTCAATCTTCGTGAGAAGGCTCGCCGCATCCTCGCCCATCGTAGCGAACACCCGCAGGTGCCTACTGACCCGGTGGCCCGATGAACCCGACTTGGAATCAGCTCCATGCAGCGTTCACTCCGACTGTCGCACGAGTTCTCGGAGTTGAGGCCGAAGGCAGTCGTTGTGTCACTGACATCGACGCTTGGAACTTCTGTGAGGTTTGCGGCGATGACCTCAGCGAAACGCAGATGCCTGGGAAGTTCTTGAGCCAGACTCGGGAGCGGCTTGTGTTCGTTCATCGCCTTTGCCTCAAGGGCCACCCTGGGTTCTATGGCTTCAAGATTCTCGCCGGGTCCCACGACCCGGAGCATGGGAGCGCCCGATGACCAGTTTCGTCGCGCCGCTGATCTTCCTGCCCGGTCATCCGCCGACCGCCAACCAGCTCCAGCGGATGCACTACATCGACCGTGGCCTGTCGCGTCAGCAGTGGTCGAAGGACGTGTGGACCGCCTCGCTCGAGGCCGGCTGGAAGGACGCCCGGTTGACGCCGGTTCGGCTGCACATCGAGTTCGTCTACAACGTCGAGCGACGGCGCGACTTCGACAACATGGTGGCCGGACTCAAGGGCGCCATCGACGGCCTGGTGGTGGCCGGGGTCATCCCGGACGACTCCATCGACCACCTACGCGGCATCGACCTTTCCGTGAAGGTGAACCGCAAGGCTGCGCCCGGCATCAACCTTTGGGTCGAACGTCTGGAGGCCGCCGCATGACACACCGTAGCGCGCAGGACGGCCTGCGAGAGAGGGAAGGCATGAGCCGACTGAGCCAAGCGCAACTGCGCCACCTTTCTGAGATGGTAGGGCCGGACGGTCAATCGCTGTTCTGGAATCCGCACGGCTCGGAATATCGGACCTGCGAAGTGCTGCAACGGGCCGGACTTCTCATCGCGCACCACTCCTACGGGGTGGTCGCCTACACCCTCTCGGAAGAAGGCATGAAGGTGGCCCGCGCCATTGAGGTCGCCCGATGACCCACGATCCCGAGCTTTGCAAGTACCTGTACTGCTCAGACCACGACACGGGGCGCTCCATGATCGGCAGCGATCAACCCGATGTGTGCGCGTGCGGTCAGGGTTGTGTCATGCCTCACTCGCATCAATCTGTTGCGGCCCCCGCCATGACCCCCTCCGACGAGCTGGACGTAGAGTCGCTGGCCGAGTCGATTCACAAACTGACGTGTCTCGCCCCTTCATGGAATGAGGCTGCGGCCCGACACCGTAAGTGGGATGTCCAGTCCATGCAGGAACGGGTGGACCTCTACCGTCGCGCCGGATACGGATTTGCCCGCCTCACTCCCTCAAAGTCTCCGGTTCCTGAGCAAGTAGGGGACACCCCATGACCCTCTCCACCTGCCGACGATGCGGATTCACTCGCAAGGAATGGCCCGGCCCAATCTGCTGGGATGGAGGTCCGCATGTCTGGAAGTGATGGCTTGACGGAGTACCAGCGTGGCTACATCAACGGTCGCGATGAGGCGCTGCATGTCCACGACCGCAACCGACCGATGCATGATCATCCGCGCCCATTCTGCGGCGAGGGGTGTCCTGCCTTCGGTGATCCGCTGGCGAGATACCGCCGCCCGTCTCCCTCAAAGCCCCCCGCTGAGCAAGTAGGGGACTAGGTAATGCCCCGCCTGCTGACGCTTTCGGAAGTTGCCGCGGTGCTGCGCGTGAGCGTGCGTACCGTTCAGCGCCTGATAGCGTCCGGGCAGATCCGACCGACCCGCATCGGCCGACGCACCCTGGTCAGCGAGGCCGAAGTCGAGACATACCTAGCCGCAGCCTATCGGCGGGTGGCATGATGCCGACGTGGCGCGACGACGCAGGCGTGGCGAGGGGACCGTCTACCGATCAGGCGGTGTCTGGATCGCCCGATACCCGCTTGGCACGGTCAATGGCAAGCGCAGGAGCAAGCGCATCCGATGTCAGTCGGAGCGCCAAGCCCTCGCTGAGCTCGAACGGCTTAGGCGGGCCTACGGAGCGGGAGTCGAACCCTCGACTGGGACCCTCGGCACCTACTTGGAAGGCTGGCTACGTTCGCATGGACGCTCTGTGCGTACATCAACGCTGGTCAGCTACTCCGGGCACGTTCGGCTCCACATCACGCCACTCCTGGGTGGAATACCGCTGTCTCGATTGCGGCCTGCTGATGTCAGGCGGCTGGTAGATGACCTCGAGCGCAAGCGGCTCAGTCCCGCAACCATCGTCCGTGTCGTCACCACCCTTCGCATCGCCCTCCGTTCGGCTATCCGCGATCGGCTCATCCCCGACAACCCAGCCGATATCCGAGAGCTGCCGCGGGTGGAGCAAGTACCAGTTCGGCCACTTCACCAGCACGAGGCCGACACGATCCTTGATGGCGTCGAAGGGACGTGGGTCGGACCGATCGTTCGGCTGCTGCTCGGATCGGGAATGCGGCTCGGGGAGGCGATCGGGCTCGACCAGGGGGACCTTGTTCTCGATGCCCGATTCGTCCGGGTCCGAGTTTCCAAGACTACCGTTCGGGCGGTTCCGATCAGTGACGACGCGGTGGCGGCGCTACGGCAGGCCCTTGTCGCAGCGCCGCGCCGCGGTCCTGGTGAGCCCGTGTTCTTCGCCCCTCGAGGCCGCGGACGGATGCGGGGCAGCAGCGTCACCCATGCCCTTCCGAGATTCCTCGGCCCTCATGGCTTTGGCCATATCACGCCGCACGCCCTCCGGCACGGGGCCGCGACACTCATGCTGGCCGATGGGGTCCCAATGCGGGTCATTGCCGAGCAGCTCGGACATCGCAATCCTGCTCTCACAAGCCGCCTCTACGCCCACGTTATCCCAGAGGCACAACGCTCCGCAGTTGGCTCACTGGAGCGTCGAAAAGCGCGATAGGGACTCGGTTAGGGTCCTGAAAATGGTAAAATCGTGCGTGCAGACATCGGATTGTGGCTCCGAAGGTTACGGGTTCAAGCCCCGTAGGCCACCCCACCACTTCACTCTCGGTGAGCACGAATGAGAGACATTCGGCTTGGCGTTGATGATGACTCCACACGACAGGACGGGACCCTATCTGTCACCAAAGGGACCCGGTTAGGGACCCGCAAGCGGCGGAAGCAAGGGACTGGCTCCATCTTCTGGGACGCCGCGGCTGGTTCGTGGACGGCATCGATACGAACAAAGGACGGACGCAGGATCAAGCGTCGTGCTCCTGACTACCCCGAGGCCAAGCACCAGCTAGCCACGCTGATCCGCGAGTTTCGGTCGTATCTCGGGCCGGCATATCGTCCGTGGCGTCGTCGTGATCTAGAGCGCCAATCGATTCGTCCGTCGCTTCGATTCGCAATCCTCACACGCGATGGCTACCGCTGCACCTATTGCGGGGCGACAGCGAAGGAAGCCCGCCTCCATGTAGACCACGTTGTATCCGTAAGGGACGGCGGGACGGACGATGAATCGAATCTCGTCACCGCATGCCGTGAGTGCAATCTGGGAAAGGGAGCCGCATGACCCTGCCCGACCTCATCACCGAACTGCGCCTCGAGCTCGCCGCCGAACTGCCTCAGCGCCTCCATGCTGGCCAACCCTCCGGTGACACCAAGGACGGTGAGCCGAACTACGGCCACATGACCGGCCTGCCCTTTTCCCGAGCCTTCGACCGCTACCTATCTGGCGATCATGGCGGGGACTATCTCGCGTCCGATTCGTTCACCGAGATCCGGGACTGGTGCCGGATTGAGCACTACCAGCAGAAGCACACCGGGGAAGATCCGTTCGCTTGGAACCTGTGCGCTCGCATCGCTATCGCCGCGGTCGAGCTCCGTCAGCCGATCGCCTTCGTTGCCGACTCGGAAGCCATCGACGTGTGGTTGGCCCGCGACCTGTTGACGAAGTCGCTCGGCCATGCCCGCGATTGGCGCGAGGGGCGCCGTAGCGGCATCGTCATCAGCGACGAGTCCCGCCGCCAACTGGACGAATCCGAGCATCTGCCCGTGGTCCTAGCGCGGGAGCATTCAGTGGAGCATGAGCGCAAGGTGTGGGAACTGTGGCGGTCGAAGTTCCCCTACGTCCGTCCCTGGGAGGCCGAACTGGACCGCCGCCGCGCCTACCATGCCGTTCATTGCCACGGTCGTTGCGCGCTCCTGCTCGGAGAAGCCGCATAGCAGTTGACGGCCCGTGTAGACTCGTCATACATCGTCATACGAGTCCCGCCGCCGGAAAGCATCCCGTACCCAATCGGGCAATGAATGCCGGCGAGCCGCATGTTCTCGTATTTGACGACCCTCTCTTGCTGAGTCCCTAGCCCGATTCCCCGCTAGGGGCTGCCCCGAAACCTTCATTGACATTGGAGCGGTGCGGCCAACAGCCACGGCCCGTAAATCGGTAGACGCTCACTCGGTACACCGGGGAGCAGCAGGCTACCAGCCGCTCCATTTTCCTCGACTTCCCCCTGCGCCCGCTTCGTCGGGCCGCCCCGTGCCCTCGGAGTGACCCGTGACCGAATCTTCTGACGCGCTTGCGCGTTTGCATGACGACAAGCACACGGCCCACGACGAGCTTGCCCGCGAACGCTGGGAGTCGCACGACGAGCGCCATGCCAACGAGCAGAAGGCGCTGGACGTTGCGCTCGACGCCGACCGCTCGAGACTGACAGACCATCGTGTCGCCCATGAAGCGGCCCACACCAGCCACGAGAAGCTGCACGAGGCGTTCAGCGAGGCTCACAAGCAACAGCACTCCTCGGAGAGCGAAGCCGTCAAAGCTGCTGTCACGGCGATGGACCGCCGCCTGGACGAGATGAACAAGTTCCGCGAACAACTGCGGGATCAAGCCGCCGACTTCGCTCGCAAGGACGCCCTCGACACCCTCGACGCACAGGCAACGCGCCAGTACGAGGAGCTGCGAGCCCTGATCCAGACCGAGCGCGAGGAGCGCCGTGCCAACGAGGGCGTGAAGCGGGGGATGAGTCAGACCACGACCATCATCGTCGCAGCGATCGGCGTGGCGGCGACGCTCCTCAGCATCGTGGTGATTCTCGCCAACTTCGCATCCACGCCCATCGTCGTGCCGTAGTGAGGTAGTCCGTGACCGACCGCAACTTCCCCTTGCTCGTCGGCCATGAACGCACCATCCGCCGCGGCCCCAAACCCTCCGGTGGGTGGGTGAAGGACGGCATCGCCACCATCGGAGCAGGCGATACGGTCAGCATCCCGGCGCTCACCGCACCCGTACCAGTGCCGACTCCTGTCCGGTTGTGGGGGATGCTGCCGGGCTTTGCTGGCTGTGACATGGCAAGCCTTCGGAGTAGGGGAGTACAGGCGCTGGTCGTAGAGCTGTCGTGGGCCTCTGCCCAACCCTCGCAGACCACCTATGACTTCGCCTACCTCGACCGCAAGAAGGCCGAGTGGGCCAACCTGCGTTCTCTGGGCTTCAAGTTGATCCTCAACTACGGCGCCCACCACGCGCCCGGTTGGCTGCGAGCAAACCCGCTGGCGAAGTTCGTTGACCAACGGGGAGTTGTCTACGCAGGCGACGAGCCCAACCTGATCCACGGCACGTCCTTGAGAGGCTATGCCGAGGCGTACACGCAGATGGTCTTTGCCCACATGGGCCATGACTTCGCAGCCGTGCGCGTCGGAGGAGGGCATTGGGGTGAACTTCAATACCCACCGACCAAAGAGCCCACCAACATGAACCGCTACTGGTCGTTCGGAACCGCGACCGATGGCAAACGCCCCACCGGAGACTGGAAGCCCGGCTCGAGTTCTCCGAACGGTGAGGCAGCTCGCTTCCTCGCATGGCACCTCGACTCGCTGACTGCCTTCGCGACATGGCAGGTGCGAGACATCCGCAAGCACTTCGCCGGACCTATCGGCGTTCTGCTGGCCTCGGATGGAATGCGGCCCGGAGACTTCGAGCTCGCGGTAGCCACGAACCTCAGCGGCACGTCGGCCTGGGAGCGCAACGGCGAAGTTCAGCCTGGCTACGACCACCGCCGCCACATCCTCGGCCTCGCAGCCCTCAATGATCCCTTGGTCGCTCCGTGGGCCACCTACGCCGAATCCACCGGCAGGGGTGGGCCGATGACCTACATCGCCAACGAGGGCAAGGCAGCAGGGTTGTACCCGGTCATGGCCGAGAACTCCGGCGACGACTCCCCGGCCCAACTGGATTACGCCGTGAACACCTTCAAGGCACTGGGCGGCTCGATCTTCACCGCTGTTCGTGGGGATACGTTCTGCACCCCCAAGCCCGGCGTGGCGGTCATGGCCGATTACGAGAGGCTGATGTGAACCTCCAGCTTCACGGCATGGGAGCCCTCCCGAGCCCGCCTGATCCCCGCGACTGGCAAATCACCGACCTTCTGGCCGCGGATGGGTTTGCCGCCGCGATGCCGTCAAGGTTCGTTGTCTCAAACCTGCCGCCTGTATTAGATCAGGGCCTCAATCCCACTTGCGTCGCTCATTCGCATTCGTCCATGAAGGCGTGGATGGATCACATCGACCAAGGAAAGTTTCCGAACTTCAACGAGCCCCTGTTCCACCGCCAGATCGGCGGGACATCCCAAGGGGCTGTCGCTCGCTACGCCCTCGACCGCATGAAGGAATACGGCTATCCCGTGGTCACTCTCGGTGATGCGGGGTTGCACAAGATCACGGCGTACTACGCGGTCGCCAAGGACATCAACGTCATCAAGCAGGCGCTGATGTCCTACGGCCCGCTGACCATGCTCGGCCCCTGGTATCCGAGCTGGATCAACAACCTGCCGAGCTCCAACATCCTCCCTGCCCCGTTCGGCATCCCCAACGGTCACTGCGTCCTCGTAGTTGGTTGGGACGACTCCAAGGGGTTCCTCTTTCAGAACTCGTGGGGCTTGTTCTGGGGCGACCAGGGACGGGCGTGGATGCCCTACGGCCTCGCCACCGTGGTGATGTGGGAGTTCTGGAAGGCGATCGACCAGTACGTCCGACCGGCCCCGCTGCCCGACACGTCCACCCCGACCATCACTGCTGGAGGGCTTCCCGTGACATTCAAGAACCGCACGGGCTGGCGCGCTGCGATCAAGGCCGGCAAGCCCCGCCGTGCCGGGGCAACTCTCACCTCTCACAACGACGCGAACACCACCAAGAAGGAAGCGTTCACGGTGTGGGGCGAAGTGGTGGGCCAGAACTTCGGGACGCCCAACGGGACCAACTGGTACTTCGGCTCGCATTACATCAACGGCCGGGATCGCGTCATCTACATCCCCGCCATCGACCTGACGGACCGGAACTTCTGATGCGGATAGGCGACTGGATCATCCGCTCCAAGAGGGGCGTAGCCCACGTCATTGAATCGCTTGTGGCTGGCGACGCCGTGACGAAATGCGGGCGACGCCTCACGGACGAGCCCAATACCAGCGGAGAGCTGGTCCTGTTTGCTCTCGGCACGCGCTCCATCTGCCGCGTGTGTCTTGGGACGGCTCTGGTGCCGTTGACGCCCGAATGACATGTGCGTCAGTTGCTTCACCGACCCAGCCAAGCGACCCCAGCCGGGTATCTGCTCGCGCTGCGGCCATGAAGGCACCTGCTGGATCGTAGAGCGCCGTAACCGGACCCCGTGGCCTCCGTGGAGGCTGGAGTGGGTCTGCTGGGTGTGTATCACCCATGCCCTGCTAGCCCCTGCATAGGAGAACGCCCAAATGACCGGACCTGTTACCCCACCGTCCCAGCCGCTCTACAACTTCCGCATCGGCCCGGAGGCTGTCTGGCTCATCGTCAACACCCTCATCGGCACGGCGCTGGTCGAGATCGCCGCCGCGGCCCTCAACTGGCAGACCCACGGCTTCGCCGACATTGAGACATGGGCCACCGGCTTCGCCTTCGGCCTGGTGCGCACCCTGATCGGTGCGGTCCTCGCTGCTGCCACGGGCGGTCAGTTCCTCGGCTCCGGCCAGAAGCCTCAGGCGCCGACCTCGGGCTAGTCATGGACTGGGAACTACTGGCGTTCGTGGTGATTTACGTCCCCGTGGCCGCCATCAACGTCGCTGCCTTCACGAAGTGGCGGGCCGACCAGAACCCGCATGGCTTCGATAACTTGGCGTTCTACGTGAGTTACCGATGACCCTCCTCGCCTGGATCTTCCTCGTCACCGCCATCCTCCTCGCCTTGGCAGCCCTGTTCCTGCCGTGGTTCGTCCCAGTGGACGGGGAGAGCATGAACGACGAACCCACCCTCGACACCCGCGGGCCTCACGACCGCTGAGCGAGCTCGGCCTCGTCCTTGTCGCCGTACTGCTCATCGTCGTCATCGTTCTGCTCGGTAGGGAGGCTCCGCGACGGTGACGGTCCTCGTCTCGATGCCGTACTGGAATAACGCCCAGTGGGTAGAGGCGGCCGTCCGCTCGGTGCTCGCGCAGACTCACCGCGACCTCGTATGCGTGGTCATCGGGGACGGCGA
>Ga0190275_10001222_pt1 | contig 19444 bp, 17 predicted proteins | sample Popmic550T_FD_133745 | JGI IMG/M metagenome (GOLD analysis project Ga0190275, IMG submission 133745) | Populus adjacent soil microbial communities from riparian zone of Yellowstone River, Montana, USA - 550 T | ecosystem: Environmental > Terrestrial > Soil > Riparian zone > Trees stand | place...
CACGCCGTGGGTCGAGCCCGACTTCAGCCAGCAGGAGGAGAAGCCGCAGGAGGACGTCGTCACCGAGATCAAGTCCGGTGCGACCGTCAAGGCGGTCTCCGAGTCGCTCGGTCTCTCCGCTCCCGACGTGATCAAGAAGCTGATGGAGCTCGGCGAGATGGCCACGCTGACCCAGACGCTCTCCGACGAGGCGATCGAGATCCTCGCCGACAGCTTCGAGAAGAAGATCCAGATAGTTCGGGCTGCCGATGCGATCACCGACGACGTCGTCTTCGAGGACGACGACGCGGACCTCATCGAGCGCCCGCCCGTCGTGACCGTCATGGGTCACGTCGACCACGGCAAGACGTCGCTGCTCGACGCGATCCGCGAGGCCGAGGTCGCCGCGGGCGAGGCCGGCGGCATCACCCAGCACATCGGCGCCTATCAGGTCCACCACGGCGATCACACGATCACCTTCCTCGACACCCCGGGCCATGAGGCATTCACCGCGATGCGCGCCCGCGGCGCGAGCGTCACCGACATCGCGGTCGTGGTCGTCGCCGCCGACGACGGCGTGATGCCGCAGACCGTCGAGGCGATCGACCACTCCAAGGCCGCCAAGGTCCCGATCGTCGTCGCGGTCAACAAGATCGACAAGGAGGGCGCGGACCCGCAGCGCGTGCGCGGCGAGCTCGCCCAGCACGAGCTGACCCCGGCGGACTGGGGCGGCGACACCGAGTTCGTCGACGTCTCCGCGAAAGCCAAGACCAACCTCGACGAGCTGCTCGAGACGCTGACGACGCTCTCCGACATCCAGGAGCTGAAGGCGAATCCGAACACCGAGGCTTCGGGCGTCGTGATCGAGTCGCGCCTCGATCCGGGCCGCGGACCGGTCGTCTCTGTGCTGATCTCGCGTGGCACGCTGAAGGTCGGCGACGCGATCGTCGCCGGCGAGCATCCGGGCCGCGCCCGCGCGATGCACGACTATCTCGGCGAGCGGATCAAGGCTGCCACGCCCGGTACGCCGGTCGAGATCCTCGGCTTCGACGGTGTGCCGGAGGCCGGCGAGCAGTTCCGCGTCGTCGACAACGAGCGCAGGGCGCGCAGCATCGCCGGCGAGCGTGCCAACCGCCTCAAGACCGAGGCGCTGGCCCGCCGCGCCGGCGTCAAGGTGTCGCTCGAGGACGTCCTCGCACGCGCCCAGAAGGGCGAGCTCAAGGAGCTGGCGCTGATCGTCAAGGCCGATGTCGCCGGCTCGCTCGAGGCGCTTGCGGACGAGATCGCGAAGCTGCCGCAGGAGGAGGTGACCGTCAACCTGATTCACACCGGCGTCGGCGGCATCAACGAGTCCGACGTCATGTTGGCCTCGGCTTCGAACGCGGTGGTCATCGGCTTCAACGTCCGCCCGGTCGGCGACGCCCGTGCGGTCGCATCGCGCGAGGGCGTCGAGATCCGCGGCTACTCGGTCATCTACAAGGTGGTCGAGGAGCTGCGCGCAGCGATGGAGGGCCTGCTCGAGCCCGAGGACGTCGAGGAGACGGTCGGCACCGTCGAGATCCGCGCGACCTTCAAGGCGTCGAAGGTCGGCACGATCGCCGGCTCGATGGTCACCGATGGCTCGGCGCGTCGTGGCGCGACGGTCCGCCTGGTCCGCGACGGCACGATCGTCTACGACGGCCGGATCGGCTCGCTGCGCCGCTTCAAGGAGGATGTCCGTGAGGTCACGACCGGTATGGAGTGCGGCATCGTGCTCGAGAACTTCGCGGACGTCAAAGAGGGGGACCTGCTCGAGGTCTACGAGACCCGGCAGGTCGAGAAGACCCTTCAGTAGGCGTTGGGGCCGATAGGATGCCCGCCGATCGCATGCGGCGCGTGAACGAGGCCTTGAGGGAGGTCCTTTCCGCCCGGATCGCTGGGGGAGTCAAAGACCCCCGCGTTGGATTCGTCACCGTGACAGCCGTCGACACGAGCCCAGACCTTCGCCACGCGCGCGTCTACGTGAGCGTCCTCGGCGACGAGGAAGAGCGTGCGGAGACGATGGCCGGGCTGGAGTCGTCACGCGGCTTCCTGCAGGCGGGGATCGCCCGCGAGCTGCGGATCAAGCACACGCCCGCGCTCGTCTTCGAGCGCGACGAGGCGCTCGAGCGCGGCATGCGGATCTCGCAGCTGCTCGACGAGGTCGACGAGGAGCGCCGGGAATCGTGAGCGGAGTGGGGACCGAGCTCGACCACGTGGTCGAGGAGCTGCGCGGAGCGGACAAGTTCCTGCTGACGACGCACGAGAACCCCGACGGCGACGCGCTCGGCTCGCTGCTCGGCATGCACGGCGTGCTGACCCAGCTCGGCAAGGACGCGCTGATGTACCTGTCGCCGGACGAGTTCCCGCTGCCGCACGAGTACCGCGACATGGAGAACCGCGACATCGTCGGCGCCCCGCCCGCGGACATGGACGAGCGCGTGGCGGTCTTCCTCGACTGCGGCAACATCGACCGGATGCCGGTCGACTTCCTGCAGCGCGAGGGCATCCACATCCTCAACATCGACCACCACCACGACAACACGCGCTTCGGCACCGCGAACCTGGTCGACCCGCATGCGTCGTGCACGGCCGAGATCGTCTGGCGGCTCGTCAAGGAGCTGGGCGCCGAGCTCACGACCGAGATCGCTCGCGCCCTGTACGTCGGGCTGATCACCGACACGGGGCGCTTCATGTACGAGAACACGACCGCCGCGGCCCACACGATGGCCGCCGAGCTGATCGAAGCCGGCGTGCAGCCGCACGTGCTCTACAGCCGGATCTACGAGTCGCTGCCGCTCGAGCGCATCACTCTCCTGAGCCGTGCGCTCTCGACGATCCGCCGCTTCGACGAAGGCACGGTCACGATGCTCCACCTGACCGTCGAGGACTTCGAGCAGACCGGCGCCGTCGAGAACGATTCCGAGGGCATCATCGACCACGCGCGCGCCGTCGAGGGAACCGCCGTCGCCGTGCTCGTGCGCGAGCTGACCGGCGACCGCGTCGGCAAGCGCAAGGTCTCCCTGCGCGCCACCGATGGCCGTGTCGACGTTTCGGAGATCGCCCGCAGCTTCGGCGGTGGCGGACACCGCCAGGCCGCCGGGGCGACCACCGAGCTGGACTTCGACGCGGTCATCCAAGCGATTCGCGAGCGCGTTCGCACCCAGCTCGCTGCGTGACGTCAGGCGTCATTCTCTATCCGAAGCCGGCGGGGATCACGTCGCACGATTGCGTCGCGCGCGTCCGCCGGACGCTGCCGCGCAAGACGAAGGTCGGTCACGCCGGGACGCTCGACCCGTTCGCGACGGGGCTGCTGCTGGTGCTCGTCGGAAGGATGACGCGCGCCCAGCGCTGGCTGCTGCCACTGCCGAAGACCTACGTCGCCGTCGCCAAGCTCGGCTGGCGCTCCGACACCGGCGACCGTGACGGCGTCCTGGAAGAGACGGGCAACGTGCCGGCGGACCCGCGGATCGCGACCGGCGAGCTGATGCAGCGCCCGCCGGCCTACAGCGCCGTCCGCGTCGACGGCGAGCGGCTCTACGAGAAGGCACGGCGGGGCGCGGCGATCGAAGGGGAGCCGCGCCCGGTGACGGTCTACCGCGCCCAGCGGCTCTGGCACGTGGGCGACCGTGCGGCGTTCGAGATCGAGTGCTCGTCTGGGACCTATGTGCGGCAGCTCGTGGCAGACCTCGGCGACGCCTACTGCGAGGAGCTGGAGCGGTCGGCGATCGGCGACTTCGAGTTGACCGCCGCCGACCCCGAGCTGATCGTCGCGCCGAACGACGCCCTCTCGTTCATGCCGGAGCGGCCGCTCGCCGCCGACGAGACGAAGGCAGTCCTCAACGGCATCCGTGTCGCCGCCCACGACGCCGCCGAGGGAGTGGCGCTGCGCCTGACCCACGCGGGCGAGGTCGTCGCGATCGCGGAGCGGCGTGGTGACGAGCTGCAACCCGTCGTAGTGTTCGGGCCATGAAGGTCACCTCGCTGGCGGACATGCCGCGCCTGGCGCCCGGCGAGAGTGGCGAGCGCAACGTCGCGATCGGCACCTTCGACGGCGTCCACGTCGGTCATCGCGAGGTCATCCGCGGCGCCGACACCGTCCTGACCTTCGATCCGCATCCCGTCTCGGTGATTCACCCAGAGGCGGCGCCGAAGCTGTTGGCGCCGTTCTCGGTCAAGCGCGACCTGATCGCGGGCCTCGGTGTCGAGGAGCTGATCGTGATCCCGTTCGACAAGGAGTTCGCCTCGCGCAGCGCCGAGCAGTTCGTCGACGACGTATTGGTCGGTCAGCTTGGCGCCACGAGCGTCTCGGTGGGAGAGAACTTCCGCTTCGGGCGCGGAGCGAAGGGCACGCCGGAGTTCCTCGCGGCCGACGGCCGCTTCGAGACCCGTGTCGTGCCGCTCGTCGAGGCGGCGGGGGAGACCGCGTCCTCCAGTCACATCCGTGGGCTCGTCGCTGCCGGCGACCTGCGTACCGCGTCGGAGTTCCTCGGCGGCCCGTTCCTGTTCGAGGGCGAGGTCGTCGCCGGCGATCAGCGCGGCCGCGAGCTCGGGATGCCGACCGCCAACCTGATTCCCGACGACGCGCTCGTCTGTCCCAGCAACGGCGTCTATGCCGCCTGGGCGCACGGCCATCCCGCCGCGGTCAACGTCGGTGTCCGCCCGACCTTCGACACGGGTCGGGGACTGCTCGTCGAGGCCTACCTGATCGGCTTCGACGGCGACCTCTACGGCGAGACGCTGAGAATCGCCTTCGTAGAGCGGATGCGGGGCGAGAAGCGCTTCGATTCGGTCGACGCGCTGGTCGAGCAGATGCAAGCAGACGTGCGCCAGGTCGAGGAGATCTGCGCAGCGACGCGCTGGTAGCCCCGCCCTCTGCTACCGTTCCGCGCCGCATGACCCTGACTGTTGAGCAGAAACAAGAGATCGTCTCCAAGCACGGCAAGGACGCGACCGACACCGGCTCCGCCGAGGTCCAGGTTGCGCTCCTGACCGCCCGCATCAACGAGCTCACCGAGCATCTGCGCTCGCACAAGAAGGACCACCACAGCCGCCGCGGGCTGCTGATGCTGGTCGGCAAGCGCCGTCGCCTGCTCAACTACCTGCAGCGCACCGATCTCGATCGTTACCGTGCGCTGATCAAGGAGCTCGGCCTCCGCCGATGATCGAGTCTGGGGTCGCCGCCCCCGACTTCTCGCTGTCCACCCAGGACGGCGATACCGTCTCGTTGAAGGATCTCGAGGGTCAGTACAGCGTCCTCGTCTTCTACCCGCTCGACTTCAGCCCGATCTGCACCGATCAGCTCAGCGTGTACCAGGAGGTACTGCCCGAGCTGGAGGCCAGAGGCGCCAAGCTCTACGGCGTCTCGGTCGACTCCGGCTTCGCGCACAAGGCGTTCCAGGACCAGCTCGGGACTTCGATCCCGCTGCTCGCCGACTTCCATCCAAAGGGCGAGGTCGCCAAGGCGTACGGCGTCTACATCGACGAGCGTGGCCACAACCAGCGTGCGCTCGTACTGATCGGGCCCGATCTGACTGTGCTCTGGGCACACCAGTCGCCGACGCCGCTGGAGATCCCGGGCGCCAACCTGATCTTCGACGCGCTTGACGCCGTCGCCGTCTGACGGCCTAAGTTCGAGCCCGATCCCCCCGGTGGGGGAGGACGACCATCTGCTCGGCGCCAGCGGGCCACTCGTGTTCGAGTACGCCGACCTTGAGTGCCCCTACTGCGCGAAGGCCAACCTGCTGCTGACCGACCTCCCGGTGCAGCGGGTCTTCCGCCATTTCCCGATCGTCTCCAAGCACCCGCGTGCACGGGTTCTGGCGCACGCGCTGGAGGCCGCCGGCGTCCAGGGCAGGTTCTGGGAGATGCACGGAGCGCTGCTCGCCGACCAGGCCCACCTCGACGATCCGCACCTCTGGGAGCGCTGCGAGCGGCTCGGGCTCGACGTCGCGCGCTTCGACGCCGATCGGCGGTCCGACGCCGTTGCGGAGCGCGTCGAGCGTGACTTCCGCTCCGGAGTCCGTGCCGGTGTGATGACGACGCCGACGCTGTTCGTCGACGGCGTCGCCCACCCCGGCGTTCCAGGGCCCGAGCTGATTTCCCAGCTCAGCGGTTAAAAAGCGGGGCGCTGCTACGCTGCCGGGGACTCCTATCGAGAAGTCATAAGAAGCGAGCCGCCAACCGGAGGCGGCATTGAAAGGAACATATGAGTGATGTAACCCGGGTCTCAGTTGAGGTCGGCGGTGCCGAGATCAGCTTCGAGACTGGCAAGCTTGCCAAGCAGGCAAGCGGTTCTGTCGTAGTGCGCAGTGGGGACACGATGGTCCTCGGCACGGCGACCGCAGGAAATCTCCGTGACGTCGACTTCCTCCCGCTGACGGTGGACGTCGAGGAGCGGATGTACGCCGCGGGCAAGATCCCCGGCAGCTTCTTCAAGCGCGAGGGTCGCTCCGGCGAGAAGGGCACCCTGACCGCGCGGATGATCGACCGACCGATCCGCCCGCTCTTCCCGAAGGGTTGGCGGCGCGAGACGCAGCTCGTCTCGATTCCGATGTCGATCGACCACGTCCACCCGTACGACATCCTCGCGATGAACGGCGCCAGCGCCGCTCTGATGGTGTCCGACATCCCGTTCCCGCAGCCGGTCGGCGCGGTGCGGATCGGTCAGGACGAGGACGGCAACTTCGTCGTCAACCCCGACGAGGAGTGGCTGCTCGAGACGCCGCTCGACCTCGTCGTCTCGGGTACCGAGGACGCGATCCTGATGGTCGAGGCCGGCGCCAACGAGATCTCCGAGGCGGCGATCCTCGACGCGCTCGACATCGCCCACGGCGAGATCAAGAAGATCTGCGCCGCGCAGCGCGAGCTGGCCGAGAAGGCCGGCAAGCCGAAGTCGGCCGTCGAGGTCCCGAAGGTCGACGAGTCGCTGTTCGCGAAGCTGACCGAGCAGTTCGGCGCGAAGCTGTCCGAGGCGACTTCGGTGATCGACAAGCTGGCGCGTCAGGACGCGACCAAGGCCGTCGAGACCGAGGCGCTCGAGGAGCTCGCCGGCGAGCCGTCGGACCCCGAGTACAGCGCCCGCCTCGCGGCGGCGCAGATGGCGTTCGACAAGCTCGAGAAGGAGACGATCCGCAAGCGGATCGCCGTCGACAAGAAGCGCCCCGACGGGCGTGCCGCGGATCAGATCCGCGACATCTCGATCGACGTCGGCGTCGCCCCGCGCACCCACGGCTCGGCCGTGTTCACGCGCGGTCAGACGCAGGCGTTCTCGGTTGCGGCGCTCGGCACCACGCGTGACGAGATGCGTCTTGACACGCTCGGTCTCGAGACGACCAAGCGCTACTTCCACCACTACAACTTCCCGCCCTTCTCGGTCGGGGAGGCCGGCTTCATGCGCGGCCCGAAGCGCCGCGACATCGGTCACGGCGCGCTCGCCGAGCGTGCGCTGGTCCCGGTCGTGCCGGACCCCGAGGACTTCCCGTACACGATTCGCGTCGTGTCGGACATCTTCGAGTCCAACGGCTCGTCCTCGATGGCCTCGGTCTGCGGATCGTCGCTGGCGCTGATGGACGCGGGCGTGCAGATCAAGGCGCCGGTCGCCGGTATCGCGATGGGCCTGATCAAGGAGGGCGACGACTACATCGTGCTCTCCGACATCGCGGGCGTAGAGGATCACCTCGGCGACATGGACTTCAAGGTCGCCGGAACGTCCGAGGGCATCACCGCCCTGCAGATGGACATCAAGATCACGGGCGTCACCTTCGACATCCTGCGCGACGCGCTCGCCCAGGCCAAGGTCGGACGGACGCACATCCTCGGCAAGATGGCCGAGGCGATCCAGGGTCCGCGCGAGGAGCTGTCGAAGCACGCGCCGTCGATCGGCCAGATCCAGATCGACACCGAGAAGATCGGGATGGTCATCGGCAAGGGCGGCGAGACGATTCGCTCGCTGTCCGAGGAGTTCGACGCCCAGATCGACATCGACGACGACGGCACGGTCCGCGTCTTCGCGTCCAACGGCGAGCAGGGCGACGCCCTGGTCGACCGCATCCGCTCGATGACCAAGGACGTCGAGGTCGGTGACGAATTCACCGGCAAGGTCGTCAAGACGACGACGTTCGGCGCCTTCATCGAGCTGACGAAGGGCAACGACGGCCTGCTGCACATCAGCAACGTCAAGCCCGGCGAGCGTGTCGACGCCGTCGAGGACGTGCTCGAGCGCGGCCAGGAGATCGAGGTCCGCGTGGTCGAGGTCGACCGCGAGCGCGGTCGTGTCGGCCTGCGTCGCGCCGACGATCCGGACATCGCCGGCAAGAGCGCCGCGGAGCTGGCTGGCGTCGGCACCGGCGACAAGGGCGGACGCCCGAGCGGCGGAGGCGGCGGAGGCCGTGGCCGCGGTGGCGATCGTGGCGGACGTCGCGGTGACAACGGCGGTGGCGACCACCGAAGGGATTCGCGCTGAGCGTCGAGGACGCCCAGCTGACCACGCTCCCGTCCGGCGTTCGCGTCGTGACGGAGGGCGTCGGTTCGGTGCGCTCCATAGCCCTCGGGCTGTGGATCCGCACCGGATCGCGTGACGAGAGCCCCGCGCAGGCGGGGCTCTCTCACTTCCTCGAGCACCTGCTGTTCAAGGGGACCGACCGCTTCAGCTCGCGCGAGATCGACGAGACGTTCGACTCGCTCGGGGCCGAGGTCAACGCCGGCACCGGCAAGGAGACCACGTCGGTCTACTCGCGTTTCCTCGACCGCCATCTCGACCAGGCGTTCGACGTCCTGTCGGACATGGTGCTGCACCCGACCTACCCCGACATCGACTCCGAGCGCGACGTCGTGATCGAGGAGATCGCGATGTACGAGGACGAGCCGCAGGACAAGGTCCACGACGTGCTCTCGACCGCCGTCTTCGGCGACCACCCGCTCGGGCGCCCGATCATCGGCCGCGCCGACGTGGTCTCGTCGGTCCCGATTCCAGAGATCGCGGCCTTCCACGACGAGCGCTACGTCGGAGGGAACCTCGTGCTGGCCGCGGCCGGCAACGTCGACCACGAGCGCCTCGTCGAGCTGGCCCAGGAGAAGCTCGACTGCGCGGCGCTGCCGGGTGTCGACGGGCCCGAGGAGGCGGCGCCGACGGAGATCAACCCGCGCCGCTGCTTCCACGCCAAGGAGACCGAGCAGTACCACCTCTGCGTCGGAGGCCCCGGCATCGCCCGCGGCGACGACCGCCGCTTCGCGCTGCGGATCCTCGACACCGTGCTCGGCGGCTCGACCTCCTCGCGACTGTTCCAGGAGGTACGCGAGAAGCGTGGCCTGGCCTACTCCGTCTACTCGTACGCGAGTCAGTTCGTCGACAGCGGCCAGATCGGCATCTACGTCGGCACGCGCCCCGACAACGTCGGCGAGGCGATGGAGATCATCGGCCGCGAGCTGATGCGCGTGACCACCGACGGCATCACCGCCGACGAGCTCGAGCGCGCCCGCGAGAACGTCAAGGGCCGCACGACGCTGTCGATGGAGTCGACGCTCGCCCGCATGAATCGGCTCGGCAGCTCGGTCCTGATGGGCCTGCCGGTCCTGACGCTCGACGAGATCCTCGCGGCGCTCGACGCCGTCACGCTCGACGACGTCGCCGAGCTGTCCGCCGAGCTCTACGCCCCGGAGCGGCTCTCGGCCGCCGGAGTGGGGGCGAGCGAGGACACCTTCCGCGCCGCCCTGGCGCCCGTCAGCGAGGCCCTCGCCGCGTGATCCGGGTCGCCGTCTCCGGCGCCGCCGGGAAGATGGGGGAGGAGGTCTGCCGCGCCGTCGACGGCGCGGACGACATGGACCTGACCGGAAGGGCCGACCCGGCGCTCGACACCACACTCGCCGAGGTTCTCCCGAACGCCGACGTCGTAGTCGACTTCACCCGTCCCGATACCGCGCTCGACAACGCCCGCCAGTGCCTCGAGGCCGGCGTCCACTGCGTGATGGGAACCACCGGCGCCGACTTCGACCAGCTCGCCGGCATCGGCAGCGCCAACCTCTTCGTCGCGCCGAACTTCGCGATCGGAGCCGTCCTGATGATGGAGGCCGCCAAGCTGATCGCACCCCACATGCCCGAGTGCGAGATCGTCGAGCTCCACCACGACCGCAAGCTCGACGCCCCCTCCGGCACCGCCGCCCGCACAGCCGACCTCATCTCCGCCGCCGGCGGCAACGTCCATCAGCCGATCCACTCGATCCGCCTGCCGGGCCTCGTAGCCCACCAGGAGATCGTCTTCGGCGGACTAGGCCAAACCCTGTCGATTCGCCACGACTCCATCTCCCGCGAATCCTTCATGCCAGGCGTGCTCCTAGCCGTTCGCAAGGTGGGGGAGCTGGACCACTCGCCCGCCTTCGGGCTCGAGCAGTTCCTCTTCTAGGGCTCGGCGGGGCTCCCCAGCGTCGGCCCCGTACCACGCCCTCGGCGGCCGGGTGCACAGAGCGAATCCAGGGTCAAACCGCTTTTCGCTTTTCAAAGCGCGTTTGCGCTAGGCGCCTCGCGGTTCGGGGCTAGGGCTGTGGACGCGGCTTCCGCGGGTGGCGACGATTTTGGGTTTGCGCGCGCAGGCGTAGCGAGCGCAGCTTAGGGCGGAGCCCCTCCCGTCGATTACATCCGAACCCTCAACCGACAAGACGCGCCAGGGACGGGGCGCAGTCCCAAGCGGAGCCGCGGAGCCGAGCACGGAAACCAAAGTCGGAGACAGGACCCGCGGCCAGCACGGCCAGACCCCTAGCCCCAAGAACCGCGCGCCTAGCGGCTACGCAGCGTCAGCGGTGTCTTTGCGGTGCGCGCGCGGGACGACGAAGCGGATTCCCGAGCGCTCGTCGTCGATGGAGCAGGTCTTGTTGTCGATCATGCCGATCCGCTTGGCGACCGGGACGATCTGCATCTGGTTGACGTAGCGCTCGTGACCGCGCTTGCGCGTGATCACCCAGAGGTAGCCCGACTCCTTGATGCGGGTGCGGTAGCGGACCAGCGTCTCCTTGGCCTCGTCCAGCGTCTCGACCAGCACTATCGCGCCGTCGAGTTCGCCGGCACGGACGAGGCCGCGGCCGATAGCGGCCTTGACGCCGTCTCGGAGGCCGGGACCGACATCGCCGATGACCTCGATCCGCTCGCCCTCCTTGACGCCTAGCTTCTGGACGGTTGTGCGGTGGCTGTAGTCGCGCTCAGGCATTCTCGACCGTCCATTGTGACATTCCCGACAGACGGTCTGACCAGTCTGCAAGCGCCATGCCGTTCGGAGGCTCGCACGGTAAGGTGGCCCCCGTGACGATCTCGGGCATCCTCACCGCGATGGTGACGCCGTTCGACGCCGACGGGGCGTTGGCGGAAGAACCGACGGCGGAGCTCGTCCGCCATCTCCTGGCGAACGGCTCTGACGGCGTGGTCCTGACCGGGACCACCGGTGAGGCGTCGACGCTCAGCGACGACGAGCGGGCGCGTGTCTGGGACATCGGCGTCGAAGTCTCGCGTGCCGAGCGGCCCGGTGCGCCGGTAATCGCCGGAACGGGCTCCAACGACACGCGGCACGCGATCGAGCTGACGGCTCGCGCCGCGACCGCCGGCGTGGACGCGGCGCTCGTCGTAACGCCGTACTACAACCGCCCGAACCGCCGCGGGGTCCTGGCCCACTTCGCGGCGATCGCCAACTCGACCGATCTGCCGATCGTCGCCTACAACATCCCCGCGCGTACCGGCGTGGACATGCCGAACGACCTGCTCGCGGAGCTCGGCCAGTTCGAGAACATCGTCGCCGTCAAGCAGGCGCGGTCCGCGGATGTCGCCCCGATCGACGGTCTCGACCTGCTCGCGGGCAACGACGACCTGCTCGGCGCGGTGCTCGACATGGGAGGCGCCGGCGGCATCCTCGTCGCCTCGCACCTGGTCGGCGGCGAGATGCGACGGATGATCGACGAGCCGGCTGAGCGGCATGCGATCGAGGCCGGTCTCGCACCGCTCTACGACGCGCTGGCCGTCGCGCCGGCCTGCATCACTGTCAAGGCCGCGCTGAACCTGCTGGGTCACGACGTCGGCGGCGTGCGCCTGCCGATGGTCGAGGCGTCCTCCGAGGAGCTCGCGGCGATCCGCCGCGCTCTGGAGTCCCACGGAATGTTGGAGAGGGTCTAACCACTTGGCTGGCAAGCTGCGCGTCCTGCCGCTTGGCGGGCTGGGCGAGATAGGCAAGAACATGACGGTCCTCGAATACGAGGGCTCGATCGTCATCGTCGACACCGGCCTGCGCTTTCCAGCGCCCGATCAGCTCGGAATCGACCTCGTGCTGCCGGACTTCGCGTACCTGCGCGATCGCGTCGACGACATCGAGGCGATCTTCATCACGCACGGCCACGAGGACCACATCGGCGCGCTGCCGTACGTGCTGCGCGAGCTCGACATCGCGCCGCCGATCTACGGCGGCCCGCTGACGATGGCGATGGCCCGCTCGAAGCTGGACGAGCACAAGCTCAAGGACCAGTCGGTCGAGTACATGCGCCCCGGCGACGTCCGGACGGCGGGGCCGTTCGAGGTCGAGGCGATCAAGCTCGCCCACTCGATCCCGGACATGTACGCCTATGCGCTGACCTGCGACCTCGGCACGACGCTGCTGACGGGCGACTACAAGTTCGACCAGACCCCGGTCGACGGAGTACCGGCAGACATCTCCCGCCTGGCGGAGCTCGGCAACGAGGGCATCCTGCTGCTCTGCGGCGACTCGACCAACGCCGACCGCAGTGGCTGGTCGCTGTCGGAGTCGCTGGTCGGGCCGAAGCTCGAGGAGACGTTCTCGCGCTGTGAGGGCCGGATCGTCGTGACCTCGTTCGCGTCGAACATCCATCGCGTCCAGCAGGTCGTCGACGCCGCCGAGCTGCTCGGCCGCAAGGTGGCGCTCGTCGGCCGCTCGATGCGCAAGAACGTCAACATAGGCAGCCAGCTCGGCCACATCCACATCCCCGAGGGGATGCTCGTCGAGCCGCGTGAGATCCAGGACTTCCCGGACCACAAGCTGATCATCCTCTCCACCGGCAGCCAGGGCGAGCCGCTGTCGGCGCTGCGCCGGATGGCCCATGGCGACCATCAGCACGTCAGGCTGCACAAGGGCGACACGATCGTCTTCTCGGCGACTCCGGTGCCAGGCAACGAGCGTGCGGTCAACGACACGATCGACCGGCTGTTCCACATCGGCGCCGACGTCGTGACGCCGCGCGAGGCGCCGATCCACGCCTCCGGGCACGGCTACGCGGAGGAGATCAAGCTGATGCTCAATCTCACCAACCCGCGCTACGTGATGCCGGTCCACGGCGACTACAAGCGGATCAAGCTGCACGGCGAGCTGGCGGAAGCCGTCGGAATCGAGCCGGAGGCGATCTTCAGTGGCGACAACGGCCTGCCGCTCGAGATCGACGCCGACGGCGCCTCGTTCGGCGAGCCGGAGCAGGCCGGGATGATCTTCGTCGACGGCCTCGACGTCGGTGACATCGAGGACGTCGCGCTGCGCGACCGCCGGATGCTGTCGGCCGACGGAATCTTCATCGTCGTCGCCACGGTCTCGGAGCAGAGCGGACGCTCGGTCGCCGAGCCGGAAATCATCTTCCGCGGCGTGCCGTTCGTCGACGAGGAGGACCAGTTCATGGTCGACCTGCGCGGCGCTGTGATCGGTTCGCTCGCCCGCAGCGCCCAGGACGACATCCGCGAGATCGACTTGATCCAGTCGCGCCTCCACGACGACGTCGCCGCGTTCGTCTACAAGAAGCGCAAGCGCCGCCCGATGGTGCTGCCCGTCGTCGTAGAGGTGTAGCTAGGGCGCTGCCCGGAAGGCGATTCCGTCGAGCGACACGTCGCCGGGCGCAGTGATGTCGCCGTCGGACTCGACGGCGATCGTGCCGAAGTGGGCGTCGCCTGCCGGCCGGTAGCCAGCCGGCAGGGTGAAGATCGTGCCGCCCGGCCCGTCGGCGCTGCCCTGCAGCCAGATCATTCCGGCGAGCTTCCAGAAGCCGGGCGCGAGATCGGTGCCGCCGGCGGCGGCATAGCCAAACTGGTAGGCGGGCTCGCCCGTCGCACCGACGAGCCGAACCGGCTCGGCCGGACGCGCGTACTGCGCCGCCGGGACGCCGCCGAGCGAGGCTGCGTCGGGGACCTGGCCGAGCTTTGCCTTGTTGATGTTGTCGCCCGTGAGGGTGCTCTTGGCGACGTCGCGGCCCTTGATCGTGCCGTTGCGGATGTCGATGTCGCGAACGTCGTTGTTGCGGATGTCGCGGGAGTAGACACTGTTGTTGCGGACGTCCTTGCTGCGGATCGTGTTGTCGCGGATCTCGCGGCTGTCGATCGAGCCGGTGGCGAGCCCATAGGAGACACCGCCGAGCGCTACGAACAGGGCCATGAAGGCGATCGCGAGGGCTGGTGAGGGGCGGAGGGCGGCGATGCGCTTCACGGTTGGGCGACTCCCTTGACGGTTGACTGACTGCTCTTGCCGTTCTGAACACCTCGAGGAGCCGATTGGAGCGCCGCCGGCAGGCGGACCTCGAACAGCGCGCCGCCGCCGTCCGCGTCGCGCACCGTTGCGGTCCCGCCATGGGCGTCGGCGACAGCGCGGACGATCGCGAGCCCGAGGCCGGTCCCGCTCACCGCTGAGCGATCGCCGGCGCTGCGCGCGAAGCGCTCGAAGACCCGCTCGCGCCGATCGGCGGGGACGCCTGGTCCGCGGTCGGCAACCTCCAGGACCGCGTCGTCGCCGGCGCGACGCACGGACACCACGACCGGGGTTCCCGACGGGGTGTGCAGGAACGCGTTCTCGACCAGGTTGAGCACCAGGCGGTGGAGGTCGTCGCGTGCGCCCTCGACGATGACGCCATCGCCCTGGGAGGGCACGAGCGTCAGCGGGTGCTCGCCACCGACGGCGGTGGCCTCGCGAGCGGCCTCGCGAACGACCTCGGCCAGATCGAGCGGGCGCGGCTGCTCGCGGCGACCGGCGTCGGCGCGGGCAAGCAGCAGCAGGTCGCCGACGAGCCGTCGCATCCGCTGCGAGGAGCGCAGCGCCGAGTCGGCGATCTCCGCCGCCGCGGCGCTGTCGCGCGGGCCGTCGGGCCGGTCGAGCTCGTCCTGCAGCAGCTCGAGGTTGGCCAGGATGCTGGTCAGCGGGGTGCGCAGCTCGTGAGAGGCGTCGGCGACGAACTCGCGCTGACGCTCGAGGCTCGCCTCGGTCTCGCTGCGCGCGGCCGCCAGCTCGGCGAGCATCTCGCTGAGCGTCGTCGACAGCTCCGCGACCTCGTCGTTGGCGACCGGCCGCGGCAGGACGGTATGGGCCGGGTCCCGGGTCCGGGCGACCTCACGCGCCGCCTTGGTCAGCCCGGAGATCGGCCGCATCGCGCGCCGCGCCACCCAGAACCCGGCGAGGAAGGCAAAGAGCGTGCCGACCAGGACGCCGAGCAGCAGGAAGAAGCGGACGCGATCGATCGTCGCGTGCAGATTGTCGGTCGGCTTGCCGTATTGGATCGCCGCGACCGTGCCGTCGAGGGCCCCCGGCGACGAGCGGAAGGCGTCGCCGGTGTCGAGCGAGCGTCCGAACAGCGGCCGCGAGACGACGCGATAACGGCCGAAGTCGCGGATGCCCTCATAGAGCGGGCCGAGCTTGGGGCTGCCCTTGATGGCGTAGACGTCGTCGTTGACCCGGTCGTGGACGCGCAGCACGGCGCCCCCTGCCGCGGCCAGGCGGAACAGCTCGGTGTCGATCTGCGAGCCGAAGCCGTTGACCTGGAACTGGCTCTGCAGGTCCGCCGCGGTCGCGCGCAGCTCGCTGTCGAAGCTCGACTGGAGCTTCTGCTCCGTGAAGGTGCCGACGACGATCGCGAACGCGAGCAGGATCGCGAAGGTCAGCCCGCCCGACACGGCGGCGAGCTTGAGCCGGATCGGCAGCCGCAGCCGCGCGCCGGCGAGCGGGCCCTTCACGCGGCCGCCGCCTTGAGGACGTAGCCGGCGCCGCGAACCGTGTGCAGGACGCGGTCTTCGTCGCCGGCCTCGAGCTTGCGCCGCAGGTTCGAGATGAAGACGTCGACGGTGTTGGTCTCGGCGAAGGGGTGGTAGCCCCAGACCTCGTCGAGCAGGCGCTGGCGGGAGACGACGAGCCGCTCGTTGCGCATGAAGTACTCCAGCAACTCGAACTCGCGCGTGGTCAGCTCGAGTTCGCGCTCACCGCGAAACGCCTCGTGCGCGTCGGCGTTCAGCTTCAGATCGCCGACGACCAGCGACGCGCTGCCGCGTGGCGGCCTGCGGCGCAGCAGGGCCCGCAGGCGCGCGAGCAGCTCACGGCGCTCGAACGGCTTGACCAGGTAGTCGTCGGCGCCGGAGTCGAGCCCGTCGACGCGTGCGTCGACGCCGTCGCGTGCGGTCAGCATCAGGATCGGCACGTCGCCGTCGGCGCGCAGCCGCCTGCAGACCTCGACGCCGTCGAGCTTCGGCAGGCCGAGATCGAGGATCACGGCGTCGGGCTCGAAGACCTCAGCCTGCGCAAGCGCGGCCTCGCCGTCGCCGGCCAGCCGAACCTCATAGCCGTCGAGGTCGAGCGAGCGTCGCAGGACGTCCGCGATATCGCGGTCGTCCTCGACCACCAGGACCCTTGGCGAGCGCTCCATGCGCCTGATAGTAGGGAGGGGCCGGGCCAGCTCCGTCGAAGGACGGATCTCAGTCATGGCACGCGCCAGCGGTACACGAAAGAGCGGCAAGCGCAAGCCCGCCCGCAAGCGCCCCGCGCCGCGGGGCCGGGGCGGCGTCGGCCTGCCCGCGTTCGAGCAGCACCACCGCGACCTGCTCGGGCTCGGCCTGGTCGCGTTCGGGTGCTTCCTCGCGGTCGTCCTCTACGGCGGCGAGACCGGCGGGCGCGTGGGGGAGGCGACCAGCGACGCGTTGCGCTTCCTGCTCGGCGGCGTCGCCTACCTCGCGCCGATCGGCTTCGTCGCCGGCGGTGTCCTGCTGGTCGTCGACGACGTGCTGCCGTCGCTGCGGCCGTTCCGCGCCGGCGCGATCTGCCTGACGCTGGGCTTGGCGCTCGGTCTGTCGGCCGGATCGCTGGGTCTCGGGCCGGGCGCGTTCGCCCACGATCCGCTGTTCGACGCCTCATATGTGTCGGACCGCGGCGGCGTGCTCGGCGAGTTCCTCTTCTGGGGCTCCAGCACGCTGTTCTCGGAGATCGGCTCGCACATCCTCTTCCTCTTCCTGATGGTCGGCGGCATCCTGCTGCTGACCGGAGCGTCGCTGGCGAGCATCCTGCGCGCCACGGGCACCGGTGTCGCCACGACCGGCCGCGTCGTCCGCCAGTCGACCTCCGACCTCACCGCCGTCCTGTCCGGCGAGCGCGGGCCGCTGAGCTACGCGGCGCGCCGCGCCGAGCCGGGCGACGTCCCGGCCCAGGTCGCGGTTCCGCTCGACGGCCCGCCCGAGCCGCCGGGAGTCGAGCCGGTGATCCACGCGACGCATGTCGAGGCCCCGGCGCTCGACGCCGAGGAGAGCTTCCCGGACCTCTTCGGCGACGACGAGGACCACGAGCAGCAGATCGACGCATCCGAGGACAGCGGCGCGGAGTGGGCCGACGAGGAGCCGTTCGAGGCGGCGGAAGGCGTCGAGGCCGTGGCCGACGAGGATCTTCCCGGCGAGACCGCCGACCTTCCGGCCCTCGACGCCGTCCAGGAGCCCTTGACGCCGATGGGCAACCGCCGTACCGACGGCGTGACCGAGGCTGACGACGTCGACTACGTGCTGCCGAGCGAGAGCTTCCTCAAACGGTCCCCGGCCGGACGCAAGGCGGATCAGGGCGCGATCGACAAGGTCGGCGCCCAGCTCGTCGAGGCGCTCGGGCACTTCGGGGTCGAGGCGAAGGTCGTCGGCAGCGTCAGCGGCCCGCACGTCACGCGCTACGAGCTGCGGCTGGCGCCCGGGATCAAGATGTCGAAGGTCTCGAACATGCGCGACGACCTGGCCTACGCGCTGGCGGCCGACGACGTCCGCATCCTCGCGCCGATCCCCGGCAAGCGCGCCGTCGGCGTCGAGGTGCCGAACACCGTCCGGCACATGGTCCACCTCGGCGACGTGTCGCAGAACCCGCCCGACGGCTGGTCGCCGCTCGCGGTCTGGCTCGGCAAGGACATCGACGGCCGCGCGATCGGCATCGACCTCGCCCAGCAGCCGCACGTCCTCGTCGCGGGGACCACCGGCGCCGGCAAGTCCGGCGCGGTCAACGCGATGCTCGCGTCGATCCTGATGCGCTCGTCTCCGAACGACGTGCGGCTGGTCCTCGTCGACCCGAAGCAGGTCGAGCTCAACCTCTATGAGCAGATCCCGCACCTGCTGACGCCGGTCGTCACCAGTCCACGTTTGGCCGCGAACGTGCTGCAGAACCTGATCGGCGAGATGGAGCAGCGCTACTCGCTGATGAGCAAGTCGCGCACGCGCAAGCTCGAGGAGCTCAACCGGATGCGCGTCCGCAACGGCGAGCGTCCGCTGCCCTACGTGCTGTGCGTGATCGACGAGCTCGCCGACCTGATGATGATCGCCCCCGGCGAGGTCGAGGACGCGATCATCCGGCTCGCGCAGAAGTCGCGCGCGGTCGGCATCCACCTGCTGCTCGCGACCCAGCGCCCGAGCGCCGACATCATCACCGGCATGATCAAGGCGAACGTCCCGGCGCGGATCGCCTTCGCCGTCTCGTCGCAGACCGACTCGCGCGTGATCCTCGACCAGAACGGCGCCGAGTCGCTGCTCGGCAAGGGCGACATGCTCTTCAAGCCCGGCAACGGCTCGAAGCTGAACCGCATCCAGGGCGCCTTCATCGACGAGGAGGAGATCGAGAAGCTGACCGCCCACTGGCGCCGTCAGGGCGAGCCGGAGCTGCACGAGGAGCTGCTCGAGGCCGTCGAGAGCGAAGAGGACGAGAGCGATCGCGGCGACTACGACCCGGACCAGGACGAGCTGCTCGCCGAGGCTGTCCGCACGGTCGTCCAGATGGACACCGCCTCGACGTCGATGCTCCAGCGCCGCCTGCGAGTCGGCTACACCCGGGCGGGTCGGCTGATCGACATGCTGGAGCGGCGCGGGGTGATCTCCGGCTACGAGGGCTCGAAGGCGCGCAAGGTGCTGATCACCGAGGCCGAGCTGCCGCGCGTTCTCGACGCTCTCGGCGAGGCAGCCGGGGCTGAGCCTGTGATCTCGCTGCACGAGGGATGATCATCGGTGCCGTGCTCGCCGGATCGGCCCACCTCGCTATGCCGCCGGTCCACGCCCCCGATCCGGCTGCGCTCCGCCCGTAGGGCGGCGTACGTCAGAATAGGCCGCTGCTATGCCTCCGATCGGGGAAACCCTGCGCGAGGCGCGGATGCGCCAGCGCCTGGACATCGCGGATGTCGAGGAGCGCACGAAGATCCGTGCGAAGTATCTGCGCGC
>Ga0190275_10001223_pt1 | contig 19440 bp, 25 predicted proteins | sample Popmic550T_FD_133745 | JGI IMG/M metagenome (GOLD analysis project Ga0190275, IMG submission 133745) | Populus adjacent soil microbial communities from riparian zone of Yellowstone River, Montana, USA - 550 T | ecosystem: Environmental > Terrestrial > Soil > Riparian zone > Trees stand | place...
GACAGAGGAGAACGACACAATGACGAAGAACAAGTGGCTGTTGGTTTCGGTGCTTTCGGCGGTCTCCGGTGTGGGCATCGCGGCAGCTCAACCAGGCGGCGCTGGTCACTTCGCGAAGCTCGACACGAACGCCGATGGCGTGGTGACGACGGCAGAGTTCGAGGCGCGCGTGCTCGAGCACTGGACCAAGAGCGACGCCAACCAGGACGGCAAGGTCACGGCCGACGAAATGAAGGCGCAGTTCGCAGCTCACAAGCAGGAGCGCTTCACGAAGCGCGACGCGAATGGCAACGGCGTGCTGGAGCGTACCGAGGTCGAGAAGATGCCCGAGGTGTTCTTCACGAAGCTCGACACCGACAAGAGCGGCACGCTGAGCCAGACCGAGCTGCAGAGCGGCCATTCGAAGCACGGCGACAAGGGAGCTCGCGAAGGCAAGTTCAGGGGACTACCGGGAGACGCTGACAACGACGGCGCCATCACCAAGGCCGAAGCGTTGACCGGCGTGCAGAAGATGGCCAAGCACATCGACGCCAACGGCGACGGCACGCTGACCAAGGACGAGTTCGGTCGCGGTCACGGTCGTCGGCACCAGGGGACTCGTGCCGACGTGAAGTGAGCTCGCGACCGCCTGGAAGATGGCCAGCTCGCTGCCAGAGCACTTAGGCGAGTGGTCGATCAGCGGCAGCGGGCTGCTTCTTCCAGGTGGGATGTTCGTGCAGCGCATCGAAGATGCGCTGCACGAATGCAGCGATGGGTTCATTTCCAGGCCGTCGGACCATCCATCTAGATGCACCCGTGGGGCCGCCAGCAATCGCACCCGGACCCATCGGTTCGGCTTGTAGCCGGAGAGCGACGTCCTCGTCCGCGATGGCGACGCGCCCCTCCAGGTCGATTCTGATTACAGAAGTCCTTGGGTCGGAAGGCTCCGCGTACGGGCCGAATACGTGAACATAAGAACTCGGGCCGCCCCTCATTGCGAAGCTGACGTGCGGGCCTCTCTGACCCTCGCGAGTGTTGGTCAGCCGAATGAACTCGTAGAGCAATAGGCTCAGCTCGGTTGGCTCTTCTGTCACCGGATCCCCCCGGCCGATCTTACGTCATTCCGATCAAGGCGAGCGACGCAGACTGAATCACGAGGAACGACAGTGACAAAGTGCGCGCTTAAGCAAACTTCGTTTGCGCGCGACATGATTCGTGCGATGGTGCACGTGGGGATGCGCGACTCGTACTTCCAAACCGAGCGGCAGTGCGAGGAGTGCGCGGAGCACTTCTGGGGAACTGAAGCCGCTCGCTTCTGCTCGAAGTCGTGCCGACAGCGTGCGTGGCGCGCGGGTCGTCCCAGCTTGTTGCGCAGAGGCGAGCTCGCAGATCTGTGCCGCGAGGTCATGCACCGCGCGGAGCTGCAGAGCGGGGCTGCCAGCAAGCTCTTGCCTCGCTTGTTCCGCGCTGTCGCGCGCGAACTGCGCAGTCGAGGATGGGACCCCATCGAACTCCTGATGAGCATGCCCGACGAGCCGGCGTCCGCTTCAGACACCGCGCCGGGTGGCATTCGGGGAGAGCCGCCGACACGTCGCAGGTGGCTATACCCGCCCGAGGTCGAGCTTGAGAAGCTCGATGCGTTGATCGCCGCGCGCCTGAAGCGGGGCGATTCGGTGGGGTGGCATCTGGAACGGCGTGAGCAGATTGCGGAGTATCTCGTGGTGCGCACCGCGAACACGACCGCCGCCAAGGCAACGTAAGGCGAAGCACGCGTGGCCATCTACTCCTTCAGTGCGCAGTACGTCGGCCAGTCGCACTCGCTCAAGAACTGCGTGGCCGCCGCCGCTTACCGTGCGGCCGAGCGGCTGGTCGATGAGCGCCAGGGGCTGGCGCACGACTACAGCGACAAGCGCGTCGAGCTCTCTGAGATTCTCGCTCCGGAGGGGGCGCCCGACTGGGTATTCGATCGGCAGAAGCTCTGGAACGCATGCGAGCAAGCGCGAAACCGTGTTCTCGGAATCACCGCGCGTGAGCTGCGCATCGCGCTTCCCCGTGAGCTGAACCGCGAGCAACAGGTCGAGCTCGTGCGCGGGTTTCTCCGCGAGGAGTTCGTTGCTCTGGGCATGGTGGTCGACTGGTCGCTGCACGACGAGCCCGACAAGAACCAGCCGCACGTCCACGTGATGCTCACGACGCGGGAGCTGGCGCCCGAAGGCTTCGGCAACCAAGTCCGTGCGTGGGACCAGAAGCGAATGCTGTACCGCTGGCGCGAGGAGTGGGCCGTGCATGCGAACCGCTCGCTCGAGCTCGCCGGGCACGAGGAGCGGATCGATCACCGCAGCTACAAAGACCGAGGCATCGACCTCGAGCCGCAGCCGAAGCTGTATCGGCATCCCGATCACGTAGAGAGCGACGGGCGGGATCGCGTGAAGGAGCGGCTCGAGGAGTTTCACGAGACGGCTCGCCGGAACGGCGAACGCATCCTGAAGGACCCGACGATCCCGATTCGGATGCTGACGCAGCAGCGGGCGACGTTTCGCCGCGAGGACCTGCTCAAGGTCCTTCACACGCACACCGTGGACGCCGCGCAGTTCACGGCATGCCTCAACGCCGTGATGGCGTGTCCCGAGCTCGTGGAGACGCCTTCGGGCCGATACACGAGCCGCGAGATGCTCGCTGCCGAGCGGCGACTGCTCGATGCGGCGGACGCGCTCTCGCAGAGCACCACGCACGAAGTCGCGGAGCGGCACGTGAAGGCGGCCATTGGTCGTGCGGAGCAGCGGCTTATCGCAGGAGCGGCGCGCAGCGGACAGGCCGTGCCGAGCGTCTCCGACGAACAGAAGCGCGCCATCGAGCACCTCACTGCATCGAGCGGTTCGATTGCGCTGCTCGAAGGACACGCAGGGTCGGGCAAGAGCTTCTTGCTCAGCGCGGCTCGCGAAGCGTGGGAGGCGCAGGGCTTCGTCGTCATCGGCGGTGCGCTCGCCGGCAAGGCGGCCGAAGGCCTTCAGCTCTCAAGCGGCATCGAGGCGCGCACGATCGCGAGCTGGGAGCACGCCTGGAGCCTTGAGCGGGACGCGCTCACGTCCAAGCACGTCTTGGTGATCGACGAGGCCGGCATGCTCGGCACGCGGCAGCTCGGGCGCGTCCTCGAGGTAGCGCGCGAGGCCGGTGCGAAGGTCGTGCTCGTCGGCGACAGTCGGCAGCTTCAAGCCATTGAAGCGGGCTCGCCGTTCCGCGTGCTCGGTGAGCGCATCGGCACGGAGTCGCTCTCTGAAGTTCGCCGGCAGCGTGTCGACTGGCAGCGCGAAGCGACCAAGGCGTTTGCGGACGGCAAGGCCGCCGAGGCGCTCACCGCGTATCAGGACCGTGGGCACGTCGTCGACCATCTCACGACCGAGCAGGCACGAGCCGCCGTCGTGAAGGCGTGGGCCAAGGGCCTTCAGACCACGCCGCTTCACGAGCAGATGATGTACGCCTACCGCCGCGAGGACGTGCGGGCGCTGAACGAGCTCGCGCGCGAGGTGCGGCGCAGGGCGGGCGAGCTCGGAGCAGACTACAAGGTGAAGGTCGAAGCCGGAGAGCGCGTGTTCGCGACAGGCGACCGCATCTACTTCGGCAAGAACGACCGGCAGCTCGGCGTGAAGAACGGAACGTTCGGAACCATCGAGCGCAGCGCCGGTGACGTGATGACCGTCCGGCTCGATGAGCAGGGCCAGCGCCTGGTGAACGTCGACCTACGCACGTACGCGCATCTCGACCTCGGCTACGCCTCCACCGTGCACAAGTCGCAGGGCGCGACGGTGGAGCGCGCCTACGTGATGGCCTCCAAGCTCTTCGATGCTTCGACCGCGTACGTGGCGCTGAGTCGCCACCGCGATCACGTCGAGCTGCACTGGGCGCGCGACGAGTTCGGCGCGCGCCCAGAGCTCATGCGCACCCTGTCGCGTGAGCGGCCGAAGGAGCTCGCGCTCGAGCAGTTCGATGGCCGCACCATCAAGCTCTCCGAAGTGCTCAAGGACGAGCCTCGATTCGAACTGCTTGCACCTCAGGTCCAGCGCTCGCTGCTCTCCAAGTACGAGCAGGCCTGCAAAGCGCGGGAGCAGCAAACGCCGTTCCTCGTCTGGCACGAGGAGTTTCCCAGGCATCCAAAGATCGTTGCTGCCAAGGAAGCCGAGGCGGTCGCGCACGAGAAGTACGGACAAGCGTCGCGAGAACTCAGTGAGTACCGCATCGCGAAGGCCAATCTCCGTTGGTGGGAAACGATGAAGTACCCCGAGAAGGTCTTCATTGACGCCGAACAGCGCGCCAAGGACGCGTACTGGGATGCGCGACATGCGCGTGACGCGCTCGAGCGCGATCCCAAGATTCGCGATGAGGTCTCGAAGAAGATTTCGGCGCACAACGGCCCGATGGTTGCGCATCGCAATCGCATCAAGCGTTGGCGTGACCAGATCGAAGCGGTAGCGCGCTCAGGCTTTCGTGAGCACGTGGCCGAGCAGTTCTCGAAGGAGCTCGGGCGGTCGGTTCGGTGGACTGACGCCGTCGATCAATCCAAGCGGCTGCACGTTGTCGGCGTGGCGCAGTTCGAAGTGGACTTCGGAACGAAGCGGACCGCGAATATCGCGGTGCTCGAGGCGCAGGACGGCTCGCGCGTGCTGCACGAGGTCGAGGACTACCAGCTACGCTCGCTGCAGCGAGGAGCTGTCGTCGAGCTTGAGCAAAGAGCGCACGAGCTGTCACTGCGCCTCGGCCGCGGCCGAGGGCTCAGCCGATGAGTCGTCTCTCACGTGAAGACGAAGCGCGCCTGGTCGAGTACAGCCGTAAGGCCGCCCAATCTCTCACACGGTTCGAAGCCGCCAAGGCTCGCCTTCGCGAGCGTGAGAAGAAGAACGAGGCAACACGGCGGTATCGTCTCGGCCTCGTGCTCGAGTCGTTCCTCTTTGATGAGCCGGCGTTGCTCGCGCGCATTGAGGAGCTCGTGCGGATGGAGTCGGCGCGTGTGCGTGCGGCGTTCGCACTCGATCAGTCGCCGTCGTGGTTCGAGCAGCCGGTGCGCGATGACCCCAAGAAGGTCGTCGAAACGCGGCGCGCGCGGCTCGGGATGCTTCTGGAGCGGCTGCCTGCAGACGCGGCGCTCGCAAGTCGGCTCGAGACGTTGATGCGCGAGCAGTCGCCGCATGTGCAGGCTGCGTTCAGGATCGATGGTGAAGAGCGGTCGTGGTTTCAGGAGCGGGCGGCGGCTCGCGCAGGCGGAGGACGTGATGGCAGAGAATGAACGCAAGGACCCTCGCGAGCGGGCCGTCCGACGCGCTGCAAAGGACGCGCTCGGCATGGAGCTCGGCATGGAACACAAGGACAGCGAGCACAGCATCACCACCGCCGACCTGCGGCGCGCGCTCGAGCTCGCCTACGACCTCGGCAGGAAGTCCGGGCTGTCGTGACCTGCGTTGGCACCTGGTTTGCTCTTCTCCATGATGCCGCAATCCTTGGCGCAATCTGGCGCAACGCGGGGTCCACCTGGAGACTGTCATGCATCACACGCAACGTTTGATAGCTTTTTGCGTGATGGCGGTCGCGGCGTGCAGCTCGGATGGAGCCGCTTCTGGAGCGGAAGAGCTTACGACTGCCGCGGAAGTCGAAGAGTCGGCGAGCCCCGCCGCGGGGGCTTCGCCTGCAACGAATGCCGACGTTGTGCAGGGTCCCGGCCACACGCAAGGGCGTCCACAAGCGCCAGACACGTCCGGCAAAAAACCTTTGGTGCCGGCGAACGGCACAGCGGAAGTCACGTACGAGGGCAAATCCACTCAGCTCTCCGACGCATGGCAGGGGGGGTTGCGAGTCATCGAGACAACGGGTTCAGAGGATATCCTCGAGCTTTCGGGCTCGGCACAGGGGCCCGGCATCATAGTCAACTTCGCCGTGAACCCGCGGGCAGAGGGGTTGAGCGTTGTTGGCGATTACGACATCGGAGCAGCCGGGTTGCGCGGACGGAGCAATCGCTCCGCGATCACGCTGAACGGGTCGCCGTATACGGCGACCGCCGGAATCGTGAGGATCCTTGGCTACGAGTTCGGCAGAGTCCGGGGAGAGTTCAACGCCACGTTTGGACCTGCCGATGGCAGTGGCACGAACCAGTTCGAGGCGACCGGCAGCTTCGAAGGCACGACCTCATTCTCGTGCTTCGCGTTGGTGACATCAGATAGTCCACTGAGGGGACCTGAGGGAACGACGATCCAAGTCAAATCGGACCATCCGTTCTGCCAGCCCTATTCAGCTGCTCTCGCACCGCGCGCCCCGAGCTCAACGACAACGAACGCGGAGGGCGCAGCTGGGCCGTCTATCATCGCTCCATCGACTCCCTCGTAGAGCGCGCTCAACTCGCATTGCGCGGCAGGGTCACCGCCGTCGAAGTAGCGACTCACGCGCCATCCACGGCAGTGGTACGGCTCGAAGAGCCTGAGTTGTGGTGGACCAACTCCGATTCGGCAGGAAATACCTCGATCGGCGAACCGGTGTACGTGCAGGGCGCGTCCGGTGAGCGCGATCCGCTACCCACAGTAGGAGACGAGATGATCGTCTTCTACGAGCTTGCCGACGACGGCAACCGTCGAGTGAGCGGTGGACCTTCCGGCAGGTTCGCGGTGCGAGACGGCGCCGTCCTTCCGGTGGTAGGCGACGGCATCGTGCTCCCAGCGCAGATCGACGTTGCGGGTTTCAAGGCACTACTCGGCACTGCCCTGTAACCTTCGGCATCGAGCCAGAGGTTCCGATAAAGGACATTATCGGAACCAATTGGTCGTCGCTCTTCTCCGCCCTGCTTCATGCTCGCCGCTCTACGCGGCCGGGGAGAGGCGACAACTTCTCTGACACAGAGGGATTGCGATGGCTGCAGCGCAGCGCGCTAGTGGGAGGGATCCTCCTCGAACTCCAAGAAGCCGATGGCGCGCCCATAGTTGTAGAGCTTGGTTAGCGCATAGTTCGCGATGTCCGCGCGACCAGATTTCTTGCGCCACATGAGTTCCAGCCGAATCGGACGCTCTGGTAGGTTGCAGAAAATATCGGTCTTGCGCGACAGCCCGGTCCCCAGGTCTTTCTCGATCGCGAATGTTGGAATGACGCCGCACTGAACAAGCCCACGCCCAATGGCTGAGTTTAGAAGCCCATCCTTTTTGGATGCGATAGCGGTCAGCTTTTCGAAAGCAGCGACGCTGTTCTTGCCGGCCCCTGGCCCCCGTTGCCGGGTTCCAAGTGGCACTCCTTGAAACGCTAAACCGAGCTCGCTCGCGAGCAGGCTAGCTGGTGCCGACCCGTCGCCCTTTGTTGCCATCCCTGCTCCGCTCATCTCGGCCTTCAGCGCCGCATCGGCAAAGTCGCGCATCACAGCGAGGGCGCACGTAATCGAGATGTGTACGATCTTGGCGTCGAGCATGTAGCCAAGAATGCCCAGCTTATCAGGATGCCTCTTAACGTCCTTCACGATGTTCGCCTTTGTCGCGGAGGCCAGCCTGTCGATATCAATGAGGCTGTGCGATCCTCGCGTAAGGGCTGCGACATCGGCGTCTGGATCGTTGCCCGCGAGGACAACGATCCACACGCGGCACTGCTCCTTGCCCATGAGTCGAGCGACGCGACTGCTGTTGGTTGTCAGGTCGCGGCGCAACCTGCCCAGGTAGTCTCCAATCGTACGGCTGCTTGTCGCCAGCTCCACTGCCCGCTCGTCGGAGACGCCCAAGTTCGCAAGAGACGCCCCCTCGTTAAGCGTCTGCACGGTCCGCCTTGCGATCTCGAAGAAGTCGTCTTTCGGAGGTCCCTTGAACTCCAGCAGTCCAGTCCCTCCGGCGAGCAGTGCCTCTCCGCCAAGAGTTCTCGCAAGCTGCAGAAGCAGGTTGCGCAACTCGACGGTGTTCGTCAGCCACACAACCAGCGTGCGCTGACCTTTCGACCCACGGACGAAGGCGTTGATGGAGTGGATGGCCTTTTCCAGCTCCGAAGAGGATGTATCGGTGAGTGCTTCGCGCCCGTCAATGAGGGCAAGGCGTAAACGAGTGCCGATTGCGTGCGTCGAAAGGCTAGCAATCTCCGCATCCACGCTCTTCGATTTGTCGGTTTTTACAACGGATATGCCGTCCCGAAAAAGACCCACCGTGCTGACAAATGTGGATTTTCCACTGCCTGATTCGCCGTGAAGGATCAACAGCGCGCCTCGTCTCGCAGCTTCGTTGTCCACGAAGATTTCGTCTATCTGCGTCAGCGCGTTAGTGACGGCGACAATGATCGTTTGGAGTTGGCTCGCGGGTGCTGCTTCCAACGTGTCGAACCGGTCCGGCAGGAACACAGAGGCAGCGGCATCGGCACCGGGCGAGCTATTCATGCCCGCGATGTTAACTCCACTGTCGCCGAATCAAGCTAAAATCGAGAGCTTGTTGCCCGGGCGCAAGTGGCGGATAATAGCTTGCCTTGGGCGTCATAGTTGCACGCGCTCGACCTCCGCACGCGCGACCTTGCGCAACTTCCGGTTGTACAGCTGCGTGGTGCGCGTCGACGCATGTCCAGCGAGCTCGGCCGCATCTTCGATGCGCCCGCCGTTCTCCTGATGGATGGTGATGCCGGTGGCACGGAACGAGTGGTTGCAGATGTTCGCCGGCAACCCCGCCTCCCCGCATCGCCGCTTCACCATCGCCCACACATCCGAGCGCGACAGCGCCTTCCCTGAAAGACCGGACGCTTTGCGCGGCGCACTCTGAAACAGTGGCGCCTTGCTGCGCGGTTCGAGCGCGGCTGCCGCGACGTACGCGCGCAGCGCTTCCCGCACGAGGTGATGCGCCGGAAGGCGCCGCGCCTTGCCGCCCTTCTCTTCCAGGACAAGCCAAGCCTCGTCGCCGGCATCGTCGAAGTCGCGCACGCGCATATTCACGACGGCCCCGACACGCACGAAACCGAACAGCATCACTGCGATTAACGCCCGGTCCCGCAGACTCGCCAAGTCACCGCCGGCGACGGCCTCGAGCAGCCGCCGCGCCTGGTCGCGCTCGAGCACGGGCGTCTTGCCTTCGTGCACGACGTGCCGCGGACCACGCACTGCGGCCACGGGGTTCGCAGCGAGCACGCCGCGCTCGGTGAGCCAGTCCATCCAGTGGCGCAACGCTGCGAGGTGCTGCTTCACGCTCGCGACGCTGAGCACGTGGCCGAGGCCCTGCAGGTACGCCGCCACTAGCGGCGAGGAGACGGCGGCGAGCTCGACGCCATGCACGTCGCACCACGCGCAGAAGCGCCCGACCGCTCGACCATACGCTTCACGCGTGTGCGCGTTGGGAAGGCGTGCGGTGAAGAACTCGAGCGTGTGGCGCTGCGCCGCCTCGCCGGCGGTCGCGATGAGGGAGGGGATCATCAGCGAGATGCCAGGGGCGGTGATCGTGATGGCTATGCGGGGCTCCGCGCGATCGCTAGAAGGCATGGTTCAGATCCACAGGCAGTCCGGCTGCCTTGAGTTCCTTGGCGAGCAGAAGCTTCCAGCTGCTGTCATCGAGGCTCACGTAAAGGACGCCAGAGAAGTCAGACGGAAGCTCCACGCCGGCGCCATGCAAAGCGCAAACGTGTGCACGCCCGAGCTTTGCGAGAAACCAGCCCAGCTCCATCACCGCGTTTTGGCGAGCACGCGGCCGGAGCACATCTGCCGCCTCCGACGTGCCGCGGCCGAGGTCGTCGGGCGTCAGCAGAACCACGGCGAATCCAGCCTCGCCAGCATGATCCTCGAACTTCTCGATGATGGTTCGCCCTTGGTTCGCCTGATCGCGCAGGATAATCACCGAGAGCTTGAGCTTGCGGAGGAAGTTCTCGGTCTCATGCAGGTAGCGCTCGTCGTGCCCATGCACGAGGAAAACTGCTTCGTTCGCTGCAGCCGAGGGCTTCGCCCCTGATACTGCTGATTCCTGCATGCCAGCCGCCTCATCAGCCAACACGTCTTTGAGCGCACGTAGTGTCGAGATTTTCGAGCTCATCTCTTTGCGACGAGCATGATCCCACCAGGCCTCACCGGCGTTCATCGGGGAGATTCTGATGGCTCCGGCAGCGGCAACTCTTTCAACTTCTTTGGAGCCCGTTCCGAATGCCTTCTCCAAGCTCTTTTCGGCAAGGATCCACCACGCGCTCTTTTCGTCCCTGGACAGCGTCTTTTGCGCAAGCAGAGCCTCGGCCGCATCGATCCGCTTCTGGAGAAGCTCGACGCCCTGGCCTGGGGGAACTTGCGGCGGACCGGACGGTGGCGTGCACTGATCTTGCGCCCCATCAGACAGCCCTGACCGAAGGCGAGTTGAAGACGATGCCGGCGACTCGCGCGCCTTGGACGATGAGACAGAGCGGCAGAACCATGGTCTCCTCCTACCGGACATAAAGGACATTATGTCCGGTAGAGGCAGGAGATCAGACGCGCGATCCCGTGTCAACACCGATGCTGACGCGTGCGCGCATCGACGCATAGCGGGCGCGCGATCGCACCAAGACGCTTGCCCCCAATGCCGCAGTGACGAGAACCAGCATCAGCGTGTCCATGCATTCCTTCTTTCCAGCAGGAGAGCTCCGCTTCTCGGAAACGGAACGTCTGCAGGCGATGCGACTGTGACAGCGGCTCTAGGGTACCTCCTGGGCATCCGACGTCCTGCGCAGAGCCTGAATTCACGGCACGCACGCGCGCATGAAGATGATCGGCCTGGGCGGTCCACGCGGAACGTCTCGAATCAGTCGAACAACTTCCCCATCAGCAGGACGTCGACGTCACCGAGGACCGTCCGTACTGCTTTTCTGCGTCGACCTTCGTGCTCAAAGCCGCAGCCCTCGTAAAGCCCAACGGCGATCGCATTCGTTGCGAAGACCTGCAACTCGATTCGAGAGATCCCCGCGTCCGGAGCCCACGCGAACAAAGCCTCGAGTAGGCGCCGCCCGACCCCGCACCCTCGAAAGCCATGTGCGACGGACATCCCAAGCTGGCCGCCATGCGCTGCCTCGGCGCGCTGCTCTCCGTGGAAGTCGAGCATTCCAATAACCCGCGCATCCGGACTCATGGCCACAAACAGCTTGCTCCGCGGGGTTGCCATCTCATCGATAAACGCGATTTGCTGGTCCACCGTTGGCGGCGCGTTACGCGTATAGAGCACCGGCAAGCGCTCCTCAAACAACGCCACTGCAAACGCGCATAGCGAGGCTGCATCGGAGCGAGCGGCATCACGAACCAGCACTGAATCCATCCTGGCGAATGTAGCGTAGGAAGGCTTCATTGCTCTAGGCTGGCGGCTTCCATCCGGGCATCAGAGAGGCGATCCCGCAACCTCAGGCTGGTGATGCATGCTCAGGACGTTCACCCCGGCGACAACGCCTCGTGAGCTCGAGGGGCGTAGCGTGATGCGCTGGGGCTCGAGCGCGACGAACTCCTGCACGAAAGCCAGCGAGGCATCGAGCGCTGCATGCGCGACGATCACGAGCTCGAGGAACTCAGAAGTCACGGGTTCGTCCTCTTTTGCAGGGGAACTACAAACCGAGCAGCGCGCGTAAGACCCAGGAGATCAGACGCGCGGCGCGCGTCAACCTCGTGGACGCAAGCGCGCCGGAACCTGCTTCGGCAAACAGGCAATCGGGGCGCCGGTGCTCAGGCCAGCGCCGACCTGCGTCCGGCCTCGTAGGCGAGCTCGAGCGCACGATGCAGCTCAGTCGACGAGAAGGACCGCTCCGTGTTGGGATGGTCCATGCCGAGCTCGCCTCGCGCGCCACGTTCCGCACCGCCTGCTCGCGCCAGGCCGTAGCCGCGGCCATGCCCGCGCTGGAGACCGGCGAGAGGCCCGCGATCGTGCGCTGCTCTATCTCCTCGCGGTAGTCCGCGATCACGCCGTTTGCGGCGTTGAGCTCGCCGCGGTGGATGTGGTGCTCCACGCGCCCACGCACTTCACGGTCTCGATGGTTCGGATCGGCCATGCTGACAACGATACCAGTTTCTGGTACCATCAACCATGGCCAAAAATACCAGTGTCATCCTCGGCGATCACTTCGAGGCTTTCATCGCAGAGCAGCTCGAAGGCGGCCAGTACACCAACGCTAGCGAGGTGGTGCGCGAGGCGCTCCGGTACATGGAGACACAGAAGAAGAAGGAAAAGGCCCTTCTCGAGGCGCTTGATGCGGGGCTCGCGAGCAAGCGCGCCAAGCCAGGCGTCTTTGCGCGCGTCCGCGCCAAGTCGTCAGGCCGCCGCGCGTGAAGGTGCACTACACCGAGCTCGCCGAGTCGGACCTGCACGAGATCGCCGCGCATACGGAAAAAGAGTTCGGCGCGGAGCAGCGCGACGTATATCTCCGCGCGCTCGAAGAAGCCTGCGAGAACACGCTGCCGCAGTTTCCCTCGATTGCGCGCTCGGTGCCGCAAAGGCCGGAGTTGCTGCGCTGGCGTTGCGAGCGGCACGTGATCTACTTCCGGCTGGTCGAGGACGGTCTCGAAATCGTGCGCGTGCTGCACGAGCGCATGCTCCCCGACTTGCACCTTTGAATGCGTGCGAGCCCGACCCGCCCTTGGCGAACCCAGGGCCGAGCGGCGCATATCAGAGAGGCATGAACTCGGATAGCCAGGCCTTCGACCCCCGCGCAGCGCGACGCCGAGAAGCAAGGCGCGCGTGACGCCGATGAGCGCGATCTCGCGTCAACTTGGGACAGCCACCTTTGCGGTGACAGCCTGCGTCGACCCAGCTGGGATCCAGACGACGATGGGACGCCCGGCGGGGGTCGCGCATCGCGAGGCGGCTACCCAGTGGGATCTTCGGGGTACAACCCGATGGCTGATGGTACATCTCGCGCGGCAGTTGGCCGCGACTGCACTGCCCAGGGATGGACCTATGAGAGTCAGGCTGCTGTTGATGATCATCGCGCTGCTCTCCTCAGCCTGCGGCGAGCCCGACGAGGAAGACGAGGCAGCGCCCGAGCGAGTTGCGCCCCTGCCCTCGGATGCGCCCCAGACATGCGGTTCCCCTGCCGGCCCCTATGAAGTGCAGTTGCGGCAGACCTCTGGCAACTGCGGCGCTCAAGCAGGCTTTATCGTGGACCTGCCGAATCGGTTTTTCGGCACGGGTGGTTGGGCGGCAGCTTGTAGAGGTAGCACCAACCGCACCGCCAACGGCTGTGGCTACGACCTCTCGGTGCAATGCGACAACCCTCCGACCGACCTCGAGCGAACGCTCTGCACCGGGCCCTCCACGCGCCCGGGTTACCCCGATCCCAACTGCTCCAAGCCCGTCACCACCACGTGGCGGGCCATCACTCGGTGGGATCCGTCGCTAGCGCTTGGCACCGGCACCTGGTCCATGACGCGCTCCCGCTCGGAACTACCCTGCTCTTCGACGTACGACGTCCAGATCAGGCAATTGTAACGCACCCGGTCACCCCACCACGCTTTGGCGTATCGGCTGCGGTGCTCGTAATCGCGAGGGGATCACCGCCCGTGAGTACCGCGCCAGCGCTGATGTGAACCATTAGAGCGCGAAGGGCGTTCGGCGGTTGGGAGAGCAACGCGATCGATCGCTATCACGGCTATCACCGAGCCGGCTCGTGCAGGTGTCTCTTAACAGGCCTGCGGCGACAACATGAATGCATGAATGCATGCATGTTTGTTTGCAAGAATGCATTCTCCGGGTGAGGATCTCCGCCATGTACACGGTCGCACTGCTCGCTCAGAAGGGCGGCGTCGGTAAGACGACGCTGGCCCTCTCACTCGCGGTTCAAGCAGAGCTCGCTGGCAAGCGCGCTGGAGTTCTCGACGTCGACCCGCAGGCCTCGGCTTCGGGCTGGTACCTGACTCGGAAGGGAAATGGAGCAGAGACCCCTGTGGTGGCCTCTGCGACAGACCTTAGGCTGCTCAGGCAAGCTCAAGCCGACGCCAAGGACGACGGCCTGGAGTGGCTGTTCGTGGACACCGCCGCGGGCGTCTCCGAGCTGCCCACGGAAGCGGCCGCCCTAGCCGACCTGCTTCTGATCCCCTGCCTGCCTGCCATCTTCGACATGGACGCCATGGCGCCCACGGTCCGCCTGGCGCGGCAATCGGGGAAGCCGGCCTACTTCATCGTCAACCGCGGCCGCAGCAAGGCCATCAACGACGAGTGCGCGCTGGCCCTGACGAGCGCCTACGGGCTGCCTGCCGTGAACACCCACATCTCTGCCCGCCTGCCGATCCCCGACGCCGCGGCGCTGGGCCAGGTGCTGCCGGAGTTCGTCTCGAAAGACCAGAGTGTGGCCAAGGGCAAAGAGGAGTTCGTAGCGCTCTGGAGCTGGCTCCAGAAGCAGGCACGGGGAGCACAAGCAGCATGAGCAAAGGGAAATTCGGAGGAGACGCCTACAAGCCCAAGCAGCTCGGCCCGGAGCCTGCTGCTCCCGCTGCCACAGTGGCAGTCACGACGCCTTCAGAGGCGCCGCCAGCTACCCCTAGCGGCCGGCCCGTTGCCGCCGCCAAGCTTGATGCGGCCACCATGGCGGCCCTGCGATCCGTCAAGGTGCCGTTCTCGTCCCGCATCACCGTGGGAGCTGATCAACAGCTCAAGGCCATGGCGAAAGAGGGGCGCTCAGTCACCGACCTGCTTGCCGAATCCTTGAATTTGCTCTTCAAAAAGCATGGCCACGATCAGATTGCATGAATGCATGAATGCACGCATGCATTCATGCATCTCACTGCGATTGACCACTGGCTGTGCAATCTAAGTTGTACAGGCAGTGCCTAGGCACTACGGTTTGATCCAACAACCCCTTGTCACCTCGTGTGACCTGGGCTGGAGCCGCTCCTTCAGGGGCGGCTTCTTGCTTTAAAGCGCCCCGCTGTACTCTGCTTGGCGCCCCTCGTGCGAACCATCGTCTACGTCGACGGCTTCAACCTCTACTTCGGCTGCCTCAAGGGAACGCCTTACCGTTGGCTGGACCTGTGGGCCTTCGCCGAGAAGATCGCCCCGAAGGACTCGGAGGTGGTTCAGGTCCGGTACTTCACGGCCCGCGTGACGCCCCAGCCAGGATACCCGCCCCCCGTCCACCAGGAGATCTACCTCCGCGCCGTAGCGACGATCCCAGGCGTGACCACGCACCTCGGTGAGTACCGCTCCCATGTGAAGAGCTTCCCCGAGCACCCTCCTCCGACCGATGGGTCTCTGCCGCGGCTGGTGAGGGTCCGCAAGATGGACGAGAAGGGTTCGGACGTGAACCTAGCGTCCTACCTGCTCCTGGACGGCTTCCGGAACCTGTACGACCGCGCCATCGTCGTCTCCAACGACTCCGACCTGGCCACGCCTATCGAGATGGTGCGCACCGAACTCGAAAAGCGGACCATGGTGCTGTTCCCCTGTCTGGACCAGAAGCGCTCTCCGACCAGCCGGCTGAGGCAGGCGGCGGCGAAGTGGCAACGCGTTCGCGAAGAGGCGCTCCAGAGGTCGCAGTTCCTGAACCACCTTTCCGACGCCAGAGGCAGCTTCCACAAGCCGCACGGCTGGTAAGATATGCATGCATGTATGCATGTATGCATACATGCATGTCCTGATTCGTCTGCCACTCGCTGGAATGACAGCATCGTCGCATTCCCACCTAGATCCACTTTCGTTCCCCAAGAAAACGGGGCCGTTGGGCTACGAAACGACTGCCAAGGGCATGACGGGCCGGGCCCTCGCTCCATCTGGTTTCATCGTTCTCATGACGTTCATAGAGACCTCCCATGGGCACGGCAGGCAGCGGCTGGAGGACAGCCCGCACACTCCGTCCATGGCTGACCTTCGGACCTGGCTGAGTGCCCCTCCTTCCCTCACCGCCGAGCGCGGTAGCGGCCGGGACGACGCCCAGTCACCCAGTCCGAACCAGCCATCCCAAGACTTCAGCTTCAAGACGGGAGTCGAGGGGAAGGGCTTTAAGGGAAATCTGGTAGCCACCAGTGAGTGGCGTACGACAGTGAACCTCATTGTCTGCGCCCTCTTTGGGCTTGGCGCACTGTGGCTGCTCCCTGACGTGCTGGAGCAGCTCCAGCGGCCGCCGAACATGCTGACTGCGAGCTCGCCTGCGGAGCCGACTAGGACTGAGGCTGTGCGCCCTGCGCGACCAAGGCCGATGCTCCGCAACAGCGTGCCGCTGATGCCTGCAAGCCTCCCCTCGGGCAGCTCGATCACGAGCGGAACGTGCCGGCGGCGCAGTCACCGCCTACATGCGCCGGCAGCCACTGAATGCATGTTTTCATTCATGCATTAGTGGCTAGGCCAATGGCCAAGCACTTTGATACTGCCTTGCTCGCTGAACTCGAATGCGACGAGGCTGCCGCGATACCCGACGGCGTTCAGCCCAACGCACGCCACGCCTTCGACCTCAGCATCAATCCGCACGTGGTGGTGGCCGAAGAAGCAGAGCTTGGGTCGAATCGCGGCGAGGGCTTCGTTCAGTCCCTCGGCCTGGCTTGTGTATCGACGCTCATCGCCACTCGCCATGCGCTTGATGAACTCAATCCCGCGAGGCGCATCATGGAAGAGCACTACGTCGAGCGGGCCGAGCGCGCGCAGCTGCTCGAGCTCTTCGTGAACGTAATGACGGCGAGCACCCCCGTGCAGCGTCCCAGGAGCACGCCGATAGGCCGAAGGTCCATAGCACCCACCTACGCCAGCAATGCGCAGTGTGCGCCCTTGCGGGAATGCGGCATCACGAATGGTTAGGGCTTCGCTGTTCGGCAGGTAGTGCACGCCCGGAAGCACCTCTCGTCGGCTCTTGAGCCAAGAGAAGTCTTCGTGGTTGCCCTGGATGAACGTCGTCGGCCGCGGCGCTCCGCGCTGCTCTGCAAACCAGGTCGGGAAGTCGCCGGCGCCGTCGTGCTCACGCGTGGCGCGGTCCACGCGAGCAGGGTCCGGCCACACGCCAAAGTCGCCGACCTGCAGCACATGCGCGAACGTCCGGCCGAGCTCGCGTTCGAACGCGAGCACACCTTCGTAGAGTCGTTCTAGGCGACCATGAACGTCGCCGGCAGCCACGCACAGCATAGAGAACCTCGAGTCAGCAAAGGGCAGGCGGATCAGATCGCGATGCGATCTGCTTCAGACGCTCGGCAAGGGCCCCAAAACGGACTTTCTGGCTCTCATGGCGGGTCTCAGCGCGTGGTTTAGTTGCGTGACCTACGAAGGCTGTGCGACCGATTACGACGCGGGCGCATGTGCCCAAACGATCAGCCACATCGGGACGTAAGTCCCGCTTAAACGACAAACCCTGAATCCCTCATGCTTGGCGGCGAGGAGGACTCAGGGCTTGGAAACGAGACGAGATGGACAATACCGAGTCCATGTTCGTGCGGCAAGCTATTGCCGATCGAACCGAGAGCAAAGTCGATCCGCTCCGCGACCCCTTGAGCTTCCGCACAAACGGGAGAAGGGCAGGGCGTCATGCGTGAGTCCCCGACCCTCGAAAGCGGGTCCGCGTCCGCGCGTCGGCGGGACGTTAGCGAGTCGCGCATCGCGCTAAGCGACGCCGCCATCCGGCGCGCGCTGGAGCGCCTTCCTGACCTCAGCGCGCTCGAGGAGCAGCTGCTGTTCCGTGTGTGCTGCCTCAGCCTGCAGCGCGGCTACGCCTGGATCGGACAAGCCGCACTTGCCGAGCTGCTGCGCTACTCCGAGCGCTCGGTTCGCGATGCGACCAAGCGTGTCTGCGAGCTCGAGCTCCTGGTTACGGTGCGCATGCGCGACGGCCTTCGCTACTTTCCCCAGTGGGAGAAGCTCGGCCTCGAGGTGGACGCCGTTCCCTCGGCCCGATCGGCAAAATCTGCCGGTCCGGATCGGCAAAATCCGCCGGTGCTTCTTGGATCAACAAACAGATCAGACAAAACAGACAGCAGCAGCGCGCATGCGCGCGCGACCCAAGCTGCTGCTTTCTCTGCAAGTGATCTGTCCAAAGAACCCAAGCCCGAACCCTCTTCGGCGAAGCCACCGGCGCCGGTGCCGCCCGAGTTGGGGGCCGTGCTCGATCGGTTCGGACCCGAAGCGCTTCGAGACGTGCGCGAAGTGTTACGTACCGACGTGGCCGAGCGGCCTGACCTTGCCCCCGCCGCCTTGGAGCGCCTTCTGCGCATGCGGCCCGACGAAATCCGTTCGTCTCCCGGGGCGTGCTTCCGAGGCTTCGTCCGGCTCGCACTCGAGGGACGCTTGGCGTCGTCGGCGAGCACGGCATCTCACGTCGCACCCACGCTCGGCGCGGCATCCCCCTCCCTCACGCCCGAAGCCCTCGCTGCACTGCGTGAGCGGCGGCGCGAGGTGTACGAGATGCTTGAGCGCGTCCACCTCGACCGCGAGAAGGCCGAGCCTCTGCGCGCCGAGCTTGCGGAGATCAATGCCCGGCTTCCCACGCGCTCGACACCACCCCCCTCAGCTGCGTACGAAGCGCGCGACGGCAAGAAGGGCCGGAGCATGGTGGAGGCCATTGAACGCCTTCTGCACGCCCCCTCACGCGTCGTAGCGATCGCTGCGCAGCAGCTCGACGCGGGCGAGACGACGGCGCTGGTCCGGCGACACGCCGTCGAGCAGCCGAACTTCGCGGCGGTGCTCCTCGCGCAGCTCGAGCCCGCCATCGCCGAACAGCTCGTGCTCGAACTCGCGACCCTAGAGCGGTTTGCCTTGCTAGCGTCTCTTCATGAGTTCGACCCTGTCGCCGCAGCGCGACTGGAGAAGAGCCTCTCGCCGATCTCGAACTGAGGTGCCCGTGCCCAAGACGCCCAAGCCCGAATCGCTCGCCGTGGAAGACCTTGGCGACCTCTCTCGCTACAGCGCGGACGAGCTGCACCACCTCCGCGAGAAGCTGATCGCTAACGAAGGGCGCATTCACCAGGAGAGCACCCACCTGCAGCGTCGCCTCAAGGAGATCAACCAGGCGCGCAACGACCTACAGCACGAGCTCGCCGAGAACGCCCGCTCCATGCGCGCCGTCAAACACGTATTGGGTCAGCGTACGCGCATGGACATCCGTCCGGGACAGGCGAAGCCAGTTCGGTCCAGGGTTGCGCGTGGTTCTTGAGCGCATGCATACGGCGCTCACGTCAGTGCCGGAGAGGCTCTGACTCGCACCGCGTGAACAAAGACGCGAATGAATTCTTCGTGTCACGTGCCCCGATAGGTGAGGTGTGTACGACCTCCGCGGGGCCGCGCGGCCCGTATGCCGGCGCGAGGCAAGCGCTCGCTTGAGTCCACTCTACGCTTTGTAGTCAGCGCGACACTTCTTCGGGCGTCGTACCAGTCCCCGTGCGACGGCGAATACGCGCATTTTCCGAATCTTCGACCTGCTGGCGACGGACTTCCTTGGGTGCCCCGTTGCAACAGGCAGGACAGAGGAGAACGACACAATGACGAAGAACAAGTGGCTGTTGGTTTCGGTGCTTTCGGCGGTCTCCGGTGTGGGCATCGCGGCAGCTCAACCAGGCGGCGCTGGTCACTTCGCGAAGCTCGA
>Ga0190275_10001224_pt1 | contig 19438 bp, 16 predicted proteins | sample Popmic550T_FD_133745 | JGI IMG/M metagenome (GOLD analysis project Ga0190275, IMG submission 133745) | Populus adjacent soil microbial communities from riparian zone of Yellowstone River, Montana, USA - 550 T | ecosystem: Environmental > Terrestrial > Soil > Riparian zone > Trees stand | place...
CCCGACATCTACGACCGCGACCTGCGCCGCCTCTTCTCCGACGACCCGAAACACCGCGGGGAGGAGCTGGCCTCGCGCTTCCTCCGCCGCAACAGCACCGAGATCCGCAAGCTCGTCGCCAACTGGACGGGCGAGTATCAATTCACCCTCGAGCAGGTCCTCAAAGACATGATCGGCCGCAGCCGCGAGCTGAAGCTCCGCGCGGCCGCACCGGAGCGCCGCCTGAAGATGGAATTCGCCATTCTCCTGACCGTGAAGACGATGGACTTTCACTACAGCCGCCGGAACTGGTTCGCCGTATGACGAAGCAGTTGCGTGTCGCCGTACTGATGCACCCCTCCATGGTTCCGCCGGAGACCATGGACGGGGTCAGCGAGCAGGCCGCGTACGAGGTCAAGACCGAGTACGACGTCGTGAACACCCTGCGCGAGCTCGGCCACGAAGCCCGCCCCCTTCCCGTCGCCGACGAGCTCGGGCCGATCCGCACTCTCATCGAGGAGTGGAAGCCCGACATCGTCTTCAACCTCCTCGAAGAGTTCCTCGGCCGCCAGGACTTCGACCACCACGTGGTCAGCTTCCTCGAGCTGATGCAGGTCCCCTACACCGGCTGCCATCCCCGGGGGCTCATGCTCGCCCGCGACAAGGCGCTGTCGAAGAAGCTCCTCGCCTACCACCACCTCGCCGTCCCGAAGTTCACCGTCTTCCCGCGCGGCCGGCGCGTGCATCGTCCGAAAGGGCTCGAGTTCCCGCTCATCGTGAAGAGCCAGATCCACGAAGCCTCCCTCGGCATCTCCCAGGCATCCATCGTCGAGAACGACGAGAAACTGCGCGAGCGGGTGACCTTCATCCACCAGCGCCACGCCTCCGACGCCATCGCCGAGCAATACATCGCCGGCCGCGAGTTCTACGTCGGCATGATCGGCAACGGCAGAGTGCAGGTCCTCCCGGTCTGGGAGCTCCTGTTCGAGAACCTCCCGCCGGGCGCCGAGCCGATCGCCACCGCGCACGTCAAACACAACACCGACTACCAGCGCCGCCGAGGCATCTACCAGCAGGAGGCCGAAGACCTCCCCACCTCCCTGCGCGACCACATCAACCGCAGCACCAAGCACATCGCCCGCATCCTCGACCTCGACGGCTACAACCGCATCGACTACCGCCTCAGCCCCGACGGCAAGCTCTACTTCCTCGAAGCCAACCCCAACCCCGACATCGCCCGCAGCGAAGAATTCGCCTCCGCCGCCGAGGAGGCGGGGTTGGCGTACCCGCAACTCATGCAGAAGATCGTCGATTTGGGGTTACAGAGGGCGGCGGGGAGGTAGAGGGGGTATTTGACGCGCAAGCGATCCACACATGTGGCGCGGACTTTTAGTCCGGGCCCGCAGCATCGTTGACCGTCAGACCGCCGTATCCCGCGGCAATGCGTGAGTAATGACGAGGCATTCGGGCCATCTCATGGCTTGGCCCGGACTAAAAGTCCGCGCCACATCAAGGGTCAGCCATGGCGAAGCTACCCCCGCCCCCCCCGCATCCTCCTCACGAACACGAACGCCCAAATCAGCAGCGCCACCGCGATCACCAGAAACGCCGGAGACGGGCGGCGGAGCAGGATGAAGATCGCGATCAGGGCGCAGGTCAGGGCGTAAGAACGATTCCGATACACCCGCTGCCGCGCCGGATCCACGGAGGGCTCCGGAGGAGCGGGAGGCGCTTGCTCCTCCCATTCCGTGCCCGTTCCCCGCAGCGTCTCGTACGCCTCGTTGATCGCCTTCAGCTTCTCCTCCGCCCTTCTTCGCAGGGCGGCGTCGCTGCCGAACCGGTCGGGGTGCCAGACCTTGGTCAGGTCGAGGTAGGCCCGCTTGATTTCCTCCTCCGAGACCGGGGGCTCGAGCTCGAGCAGGCGATAGCAGTCGGTGAGATGCATCATGCGAATGCTAGGATCACGTCAGCCGTCCTGTCCAAAAAAAGGAGTTTGTGATGCCGATCGACTTCGATATGCGCAACGTGCGTCAGTTCCGCCCGCGCGTTCCGGGAGGAACGGTACTACGAGTGCTGGCCATCCTGGCCGTGGTCGTTCTCCTGTTCACCACCTGGTTCACCGTCGAGCCCGAGGAAGCCGGCATCGTCCTGCGCTTCGGTCGCTTCGCCCGCCAGGTTCCCTCCGGCCTGCACATGAAGCTTCCCTTCCCCCTCGAGAGAGTCCTGAAGGTGCCGATCGAACGGCAGCTCAAAGAGGAGTTCGGATTCCGGACGCAGGATGCGGGCGGGTCCCGGACGAGCTACTCACAGGAAGACCTCACCAGCGAATCGCTGATGCTTACCGGCGACCTGAACGTCGCCGTGGTCGAGTGGACCGCACAGTTCCGCGTCCGCGAGCCCTCCAAATACCTCTTCAAAGTCCGCGACGTCCGCAAGACGTTTCGCGACATGAACGAGACCGTCATGCGCGAAGTGGTCGGAGACCGGAGCGTCAACGAAGTCCTCACCGTCGGCCGCCAGGAGATCGCCGCCGAGGTTGAGCATCGCCTGCAGGCGCTGTGCGACCAGTACGAGAACGGCATCAAGGTCGAGCAGATCGTGCTGCAGGACGTCAACCCGCCCGACGCCGTGAAACCGTCGTTCAACGAAGTCAACCAGGCGCAGCAGGAGCGCGAGAAGCTGATCAACCAGGCCCGCGCCGACTACAACCAGATCATCCCGCGCGCCAAGGGACAGGCCGAACAGACCATCGAGCAGGCCGAAGGCTTCGCCACCGATCGCGTCAATCGCGCGCGCGGCGACGCGGAGGCGTTCAACCAGGTCTATGCCGCCTACGCACGGGCCCCCGAGGTCACCCGGCGCCGCATGTACCTCGAGACCATGGCCGAGATCTACCCGAAAGTGACGCGCAAGATCGTGCTGGACGAGAAGCTCAAGGGCGTCCTGCCCCTCCTCCCGCTTCAGGGCGCGGCGGAGGTGACGCCGTGAGTCCGATCCGAGTGGTAGTGGCCGTAATCATCGCGCTGTTCGCACTGGCCGTCCTCTCCAGCGCGGTCTACACCGTCAGGGAAGGGGAGCAGGTCATCGTCACGGAGTTCGGCAAACCGGTGGGAAGGCCGATCACGACTCCCGGCATGAAGCTGAAGATGCCGTTCGTGCAGTCGGTGCACACCTTCGAGAAGCGCTTCCTCGAATGGAGCGGAGACCCGAACCAGATCCCGACCAAAGACAAGCGCTTCATCTGGGTCGACACTTACGCCCGCTGGCGGATCAGCGACCCGCTGAAGTTTTTCCAGCGCCTGCACGACGAGAGCGGCGCACAGTCGCGGCTGGACGACATCCTCGACGGCGAGACCCGCAACACGATCGCCAACCACGAGCTGATCGACCTGGTCCGCTCGACCAACCGCGTCCTGGTCGTGGCCGAAGACGTCGCCGAGCTCAGTCAGCCCGAGCCCGCCGAGCGCGTGGAGCACGGCCGTAACAAACTGACCGCCGAGGTGCTCGCCAACGCCCGCCGCCGCACCGGCGACCTCGGCATCGAGGTCCTCGACTTCCGCATCAAGCGCATCAACTACGTCGACGAAGTGCGGCAGGAGGTCTACGCGCGCATGATCTCCGAGCGCAAACGGATCGCCGAGCGATACCGTTCCGAAGGCGCCGGCGAGGCCGCCCGCATCGCCGGCGAAAAAGAACGCCAGCTCCGCACCATCGAATCCGAGGCCTACCGCACCGCCCAGCAGATCCGCGGCAAAGCCGACGCCGAAGCCTCCGACATCTACGCCGCCGCCTACAACCGCGACCCCGACTTCTACCGCTTCCTCAAATCGATGGGCACCCTCGAGAAGAGCTTCGACAAAGACACGGTCCTGGTGCTGTCGACCGACAGCGAGTTACTGAAGTACATGAACACGGCAAGGTGAGGGATGACGACGGATGAGATTCTGGCATTGACGCGGAAGTGAGGGATGATCGCCCTCGTAAGCAGCGGCGGAATCTCAGCAGCGCTTGAGATGGATTGAGCCCGCCCCTTACGGCGAGACGCCGTGCGCCGGCGGGACGCCGCCGCGCCAGCCCGCGCGACGCGGGCGCTCCACGCACGGACGCCATGCTCGTATAGGCGGACGCTCACTTCGCGAAGAACGTGGTCACGCGCGGGAGCGCCGACGTCGCGTCGGCTGGCCCGGCGGCGTCCCGCCGGCGGACGGCGTCTCGCCGTAAGGGGTTTGGCAATACCTCACCGAACCACTTCAATCACCGTCTTCATCGTTCCCTCCTCCACCCCGCTCTCGACCCTGTAGTGGCCGGGTTTCGCGGGAGCGATGACTTCGTACCGCAGCGTCAGGCTTCCGCCGGCCGGCACCTGGTCGACGAAGAACGTGAGCGGCGTTTTCGGGACGCCGGTGAAGCCGGAAGGAAATTCGTCGCTGACTTCGACAACCCCTTTCATCGGCGCGAGAACCACCAACGTCCACTTCACCTCGAATGGTTTGCCGGCATGGACCGGCGTAGGGATGTTGCGGAAGAGGAAGTAGGACGGGTGCATGAGGGCGCAACGGAAGTCGCGCAGGCCGTCGTCTTCGATGCAGCGGCAGACCGGGAGCCAGCCGGGGAAGGGAGTGGCGAAGCCGTTGACGATGCATGGGGGCGAGTCGGCCGGGACGTTGACGATGGTCTTGAACCCGAGGTCGCCGGTCTTGCCGAAATCGAGAAACTGGAGCCAGGCGTCCGGCAGCCCGTCCGCGGGGCGGAACCAGCCTTCACCGCCGGGATAGGACGTGCCGCCGAGGGAGAGCGGTCCTTTGAGCGCGGTGCACGAGCCGGTCTCGTTGCGCAGCACGATCGCGAACTGGTCGCCGCTCGACATCGACGGGCGCCGGCCGAGGTCGAACGTCCGTACGGCTGGCGGATTCGGGATGGACACGGCGTCGATGGTGGTGGTCGAGCGGACTACGGTCCCCGGCACCGAACGGCCGGGAGCGAGGTTGACGATCTCGATGATCAGCGCACCGCCGTCGCATCCGATGCCGAGCTCCACGCGCATCAGGTCTCCGGTCGCTCCGGCGGTGACGGTCTGGGCGACGATGCGATTGCGGCCGCCGTCGGCACCGACGACGATGGTCTCGGTCCCGTACGGCGATTCCTGGTCGACGACCGGCCGCGCGGCAGCGGTCATCGTCAGCGTCACGACGAAAAGCGCGGCAAGGAGTCGTGCGTGCATGATGAAATGAGTTTACGCCTCGCGAGGGACGACGGGGGGCCTCCGGCGGGCCGGCACGGCCGGCAGCGTTTGTTGGCCCAGCCTGAACGCACGCCTGTCTCTCGAACCGGGGTCTGCGCGAAAACAAACGCTGCCGGCCGTGCCAGCCCGCCGGAGGCCCCCGTTGTCCCCTCGTGTGGGTCAACTACCTCCCGCTGGCGCAGATTGCGACCCACTTTTCGATTGATTCCGGAAGAAAGTGGGTCAGCACGTTACCCGCGATTTGCGGCAGGTTTTCTAACACACTCCATTCACAAGACTTAACACCGCACCGATCCATGGCACGCCGCTCGCCTTAGCGGCGTCCTTCACAATCAGAAGGAGTGGAGTGCCAATGATCAACCGAAAATCCCTGAACGTGCTGATGCTACTGGCGGCGATGCTGCTGGCTGGCACAGCGTCCGCGATGGTTCGCGAGGTCTCCTTTCGGGAGCTGACTCGCCTGTCCGAGACCACCATGGAAGTGGTCGTCGTCAATTCCTACGCCGAGTGGAATGCCGAGCACACGGCGATCTTCACCCATTACGTCGTCGAGCCCCTTCGCCAGGTCGGCGGCGGCGAGCGGGGAGCGCGCTTCGAGCTCCTCTTCGCCGGCGGACGCACCACCGACGGCAAACAGATGATCGTCACCGAGGTGCCGACGCTGGAAGTGGGAGGACAGTACATCCTCTTCCTGCACCCGCGCGAAACCAGGCACGCCGCCCCCACGGTCGGACTGTGGCAGGGCGCGCTCCGGGTCGTCCGCGAGCCGGGCTCGAACAAGGCCGTCCTCGTCGACCCGAACGGACAGATGCTCGAGAAAGACAGCAGCGGCGAGATCCGCCGCGGCCGCCACGTCGAAGTCGACCGCCATGGCTTCATGAGCCCCGCGCCGGCCGCCGAGCGCGAGCCGGGGATGGAGCAGGACCCGGTCCTCAAGGACGGCGAGGGAAAGATCATCCCCCTGCGCGACCCCTCCTCCCGCCCGTCGATCGTCGGGTCCAACGCCGCCGTCACGCGCGAGCCGGTCGATGCCGACACGCTGATGAACATGGTCGAGAGCTTCCGCCGCCAGCAGGCGCGCGGGAACCAGTAGGAGCGAGACGCCGATGAAAACGACTACACGCATCCTCGCTCTCCTCTCGATCCTCTGCCTGGTCGCCGCCGTTCCGGCCTCGGCCCAGAACAGCGCCGACTGGAACTCCTGCTGGTGCGGCGGCTGGGCCTCCGCGCCGATCAACATCACCTGCTACGAAGGCAGCGGCCATACCGGCGGCTGCACCTCCGAGCTCAACAACTGGAACAATCACGCGAACCTCTTCACCGTGGTCCCGCCGGCCGGCGGGGTGACCCTCGGCAATCCGGGCAACGGGATCAACGAGGTCAACTCGCCGATCACCAGCGCCCAGGCCAGCAGCCGCTACGGCTACTCGCTCGACTCCACCACCTACGGCGTTGCGCTGATGGAGCCGGAGGCGAACTTCGGCAACTTCAACTCCTGCGAATCGATCGGTTCCCCGAATGGCCAGCCGAGCGGCCAGGGGTGCGGCAACTACACCCAGGCCGACGTCCTGATCAACGCCAATTTCAGCTCCGCCTGGACGACGTCCAAGACCGCGTATGACGGGAAGGCAGTCGTGCAGACGACGGTGCTTCACGAGGTCGGCCACATCCTCGGCATGCACCACGTCTTCAACCACTTCTCGACGATGAACTACATGAACGACGACTCCGGCTGGTTCGTCACGCGCATCGACGCGCGGAACATCCGGGCCCACTACCCGTCCGCGGCGAAGGCCGTGACCGACATGGGCGTCTATCCGTTCAAGTACGGCGCGAGCCAGTACGGTGAGACCTACGCGACGTTCACCCCGACCTCCGTCGCCGCCGGCGGCACGACGTCTCTCTCGAACATCCGCGTCGAGAACGTCGGCAACGCCGCCTCGCTCTCCAACGTCACCGTGACGTTCTATCTGTCGAGCGACACGAACATCACCACCGGCGACACGGTCGTCGGCACGCTGAGCTGGCCGAGCTTCTCGACCTGGTGGGAGTCGTCGAGCGCGATCACCCTCACCATCCCCTCGAGCGTCGCCTCCGGCACCTACTACATCGGCGGCATCGTCTCCGCGTCCGGCGTCACCGACGGCGTCGGGGGCAACGACAGCTTCCTGGTGCGCACGCGCTCCGGCGCGGCCGGCACCCCGCGCGCCATCACGGTGACCGGCGGCGGCTGCACGCTGCCCGGCACGACCACCCTGTCCGCACCTGCGGCCGGCGCGACCGGCGTCGCGGCCTCGCCGACGCTCTCCTGGAGCGCGGTCTCCGGTGCGACCTCGTACGACCTCTACCTCTCCACCGGCTCCACGCCGACGTTCCTCAAGAACGTCACCACCACCTCGACCACCGCCGGCCCGCTCGCGGCCAACACGCTGCACTACTGGAACGTCGTGGCGAAGAACACCTGCGGCTCCGGCCCGGCGTCGGCCACCCGCTCCTTCACCACCGCCGCGACGTCGGGCGCCACGCCGCTGACGAACGGGCAGGCCGTGACGGGTCTCTCGGGCGCGACCGGCACGTGGAAGCATTACGTGCTGACCGTCCCGGCCAGCCAGTCGAGCCTCGCCATCGTGATGTCGGGTGGCACGGGCGACGCCGATCTCTACGTCAAGCGCGGCGCGCAGCCGACCAGCACGGTCTACGACTATCGCCCGTACCTCGGCGGGAACGCCGAAAGCGTCAACGTCACCAATCCGGTGGCGGGCGACTGGTACATCAGCATCTACTCGTACGCCGCCTACTCCGGCGTGTCGCTGACCGCGACTTACACCGGCACTAGTTGCACCCTGCCGGGCGTGCCGGCGCTTTCCGCCCCCGCGGCATCGGCGACCGGCGTCTCCACTTCCCCGGCGCTCTCCTGGGCCGCGGTGAGCGGCGCGACGTCGTACGACGTCTACCTCTCCACCGCCTCCTCGCCGGCCTTCCTCCGCAACGTGACCACCACCTCGACCACCGCCGGGCCCCTCACCGCCGGCACGGTCTACTACTGGACCGTCATCGCCAGGAACTCGTGCGGAGCCGGCACCGCCGCGGCAACGCGCTCGTTCACGACCGCGACCGTCGCGGGCGTCACCACCCTGACGAACGGGCAGACCCTGTCGAACCTCTCCGGCGCGACAGGATCGTGGGCGCACTACAAGATCTCCGTGCCGACGGGCCAGAACAGCCTCGTCATCGCCACCACGGGCGGCACGGGCGATCTCGACATGTACGTGAAGCTCAACGCGCAGCCGACCAGCTCCGTGTATGACTACCGTCCGTACGTCAACGGGAATAACGAGACCGTGACCGTCTCGAACCCGGCGGCGGGCGACTGGTACATCAGCCTGTACGGCTACGCCGCCTACGCCGGAGCGTCGCTCACCGCGACCTACACCGCCGCCCCCGGCTGCACCTCCGTCAGCGGCAGCTTCGCCACCGCGGGCGGCTCGCAGTACCAGCCGAGCAGCAGCGGCTATATCGTCAGCCTCTCCGGCGCGCACACCGGCGTCCTCTCCGGCCCGGCCGGTACCGACTTCGACCTCTACCTCGAGAAGTACAACGGCTCGTCCTGGGCCAGCGTCGCCAGCGGCACCGGCAGCACCTCCGCCGAGAACGTGAACTACAGCGGAACCTCCGGCACCTATCGCTGGCGCGTCCACGCCTACAGCGGAACCGGCAGCTATACGCTCTGCACGACCAAGCCGTAGGTTTTCGGTTTCAGCGTTTCAAGAACGAGCCCGCCGCGCATGATGCGCGGCGGGCTTTTTCGTGGGAGGAGAATCCCTTACGGCGAGACGCCGCCGCCGGCGGGACGCCGCCGGACCAGCCGACGCGGACGTCGGCGCTCCCACGCATGACCGCGCTTCTCGCAACCTGTCCGTCCATGGTTCTCGCGAACCGAGCGTCGGTGTTCCAGCGCAGGACAACGGTTCTCGCAAGGTATGTGGTCCGCGCGTGGAGCGCTGACGTCCTCGTCGGCTGGTCCGGCGGCGTCTCGCCGGCGGCGGCGTCCCGCCGTAAGGGGCCGTCGTGTAGCATCGTGACAATGCGCAACGCCCTCCTGCTGCTCCTCGCCCTCACCGCCGGCTGCCGCACCGCCTCGGCGCCACATCCGGCGGACGCGCTCTGGAGCGCACTCCGGCCGCTCTGCGGCCAGGCGTTCGAGGGAAAGCTCGTCGAAGGAACCGAGCCGTCGGACGCGGAGATCGGCAAACAGCGGCTGGTCATGCACGTCCGCCAGTGCAGCGACGACGAGATCCGCATCCCCTTCCAGGTCGGCGAGAATCGCTCCCGCACCTGGGTCCTCACCCGCACGCCGGACGGCGTCCGCCTCAAACACGACCACCGCCACGAAGACGGCACCGAAGACCGCATTACCCAATACGGCGGCGACACACGCGTCACGGCTGCCTCGCGATCCCTCGACTTCTACGCCGACGCCTACACCGCCAACCTCATCCCCACCGCCGCCCCCAACATCTGGACCGTCGCCGTCGACGAGAGAGGCCGGACGTTCACGTATGCGTTGCGTCGGGAGACGCAAGGGCGACGATTCCGGGTCGAGTTTGATTTGACGACGCCGGTTGCGACGCCACCGGATCCGTGGTGATCACCCTCCTGTCAGGGGCGGTGGCGCCGCCGCCGGCACGCCCACGTTCTTCCCCTGAATCGCATATGTCCAGACGAACGCCGCCATCGGCACCCCAAGCAAGAGGCCCCAGATGCCGAAGAGGTGCTCGCCGACCATCAGGATCACCAGGATCGCCACCGGGTGCATCTTCATGTGCCGGCCGTAGATGATCGGGTTGAGCATGTAGGCCTCGACGGCGTGCACCACCAGCACCATCACGATCAGCCAGAGGACGAGGGTGATGCCGCCGGTCTTGAAGGCGAAGAGTGCGGCCGGAAGGGTGGACAGCATCACCCCGACCACCGGGATGTACGAGCAGAAGAAGACGATCGCCGCCAGCAGGGCGATCGACGGGATGCCGAGGAGCATGAAGCCGATGGAGGTGAGGATGGCGTTGACGAACGCGATCAGCGTCTGGGCCTCGAAGGCACGGCCGAGCATCACCCCGAACGCGGTGATGCTTGGTGCGATCTCGGCGTAAACGTCCGAGGTGCGCCCTGTCGCCAGCGCCTGGATGCCGCGTTTCAGCGACGGGAGATCCCACAGAATCAGGAACGACAGGACGATCGACAGCAGGAACTGCAGGAAGATCGAGATCGACGAATTCACGAACTCCCCGACCCCCGCCGTCACCTTCGGCAGGAACTTTCGGATCGTGTCCTCCACCCGCTGCAGCAGCCCTTCGTAGGCATTCGAGCGCGCGAAGGAGTGGAAGGTCTCCCGCCCCACGAGGGCGATCAGGATCGTGTCGACGTAGCGGCGCGTCTCCCGGTCGAGGACCGTCTCCTCCGCTGGTGCAGCCGGCGGCACAGCCGGCGCGGGTGCGGGAGGACCGGCCGGCCTGGTATCGCGAGCGATCGAGAAAACCGCCAGTTGCCGCGCCTCATTGAACATCTTCGGCACGATCAGCGCGCCCGCCCCGATCAGGATGGCCAGGAAGAGCAGGAACACCAGCACCACGTTCAGCCGCCGCCGGTCCCAGCGCCGGGTCATCCCCGTCACCAGCGTGTTGGCGATGTACGTCAGCACGAACGTGAGGAAGATGACCGGGAACAGATGGCGCAGCAGGACCAGCGTCAGGATGAAGCCGATCCAGATCGCCCACTTCTGGACCGTCAGGGTCCGCGGACTTCGCATGCAGGGGACGTTTTACACCAGGCGGTGGCCATTCAGCACAAGATCACTTCGACGATCGCTTGATCGAAGGGAGAAACATCAACGCCGCGGCCACGGCGACCAATGCGATCGGCGTCGAGACCGGGATCTGCGTCGGATTGTCCTTATGGCTCTTGAACTTCAGGATCGCCGAGGCGGCGACCGCCATGCCGGCGAGATACGCCCCCGCCGTGACCAGCTTCGTCACAGCGTCTAAAGTGCTGGTGATACTTTCCGCCACCTCGCCGATCAATTCGCTTTCCGTGGTCACTTTGTTCCTCCTGTACGGCGTCATCGTATATAACGTCCCCATGAAGATGAAACGCAAAGCATCGGCACAGTGGAACGGCGGGCTCAAAGACGGCAAGGGAACGATCTCGACCGACAGCGGCGTCCTCAGCGACACGCAATACTCGTTCAGCACCCGCTTCGAAGACGGCGCCGGGACGAACCCGGAAGAGCTCATCGCAGCGGCCCACGCGGGCTGCTTCTCGATGGCCCTCTCCGGCCAGCTCACCACCGCCGGCACCCCGCCGGAAAACATCCGCACCCAGGCCACGGTGACGATGGAGAAGACCGACGCCGGCTTCACCGTGACGGGCGTGCATCTCGAAGTCGTGGCGAAAGTCCCGGGCATCGATGCCGCCGCCTTCGAGACCGCGGCCAACAACGCCAAAAGCGGCTGCCCGATCTCGCGCCTGCTGAACGCCACGATCACGATGGACGCGAAGCTGGAGTAACGGCGCACCGCGCGCCGGTCACCGGAGCGCGTAGTCGATGAAGTCGCGCAGGGCGTAGTCGTACCCGCGGTTGGTGGGGCGGAACCCCTTCTGGAGCGTGGCAAAGTGCCGCGCTCTCGCGGGATCGCCGAGCCGCGTGTAGACCAGGACGAGGTAGACGGCGCCGCGAGGGGAGTTGATGTCCTTCATCTCCCGGTAGCGGTCGAGGATCATCTGGCCGTACGGATCGCCCATCTGCAGCAGGTACCAGCCGATCTGGATCTTCTCGTAGTCGTTGATCTCCATGCCGACAAGGGGCGGCTCGAGCTTCTCGAGGTTGCGGTAAGTGATGATCCGCTGGAAGTTCATCGAGACCCCGGCAGCCTTCAGCTCCTGCCCCAACGCCTCGTACCCGGCGATCCGGCTCAGCAAAAACGCCGCGTTGACCGTGCTGTGGGCCTGCAGGATGTGATTGCACTCCGGCATGTGCGGCAGATACGGCTTGCCGTCGACATACTCCACGGCGTTCTTCAGATACTCCGCCGCCCTCGCCGCGCGCACCACCGCCTCGGCGTCGCCGAAGGCTTTCGCGTAGTCCAGCAGCGCGTTCGCGACTTCGGCCACCTCCCAGCTCTCCGAATCATCGGCCAGCCTGTGCTTAAAGTCCCACTCCGCCCGGACCCAGTCCGTCCCCAGCGGCCAACTCCCGTCCGGCTCCTGCAGCCCGTACAGCACTCGCGCGAGTCCTCGGGCCAGCTCCTCGTCACCCTTCGCAATCGCCAGCTGAAGCTCCCACGCCCAGAAACTGGGAGTGGTGAACGGCACCGTCGCCGAGATCCGCTGAAACCCGCGAATCACCTCATCCACCCTCCCGCCCCGCCCCGCCGCCCGAACCTTTGCCTCGGCGGACATCGCGGCAAAGAGGAGAAGGAGGAGCGCAACGTGCTTCAGCATCCGCCGAATCTACTCTTCCGCCATAACTTCCGCAAAAGGGGCAACCCGGAAGCTATGGGACTTTCAGGAGTTGCGATCCGGCGTGAAATGAGTTGGGAGCTCGACAACTGCTCTTGATCGTGAGCATCATCCGGTTGCGAAACCAGCCAACGACTGGTTAATATCGGCCGATGCCGAGAATGAGCGCCTTTGAAGCAAAGACCCGTTTCGGCGAGCTGCTGCATCGTGTCGAGCGTGGGGAGGAGATCGTCATCACCCGACACGATCGGCCCGTCGCGCGCGTCGTGCGGGAAGGGGCACCGAACCTCGATTCCGTGAAGCGGTCCGTGGAACGGCTGCACCAGTTGCGACAGCGCATTCGCAAACGCAGCCGAGGCAAGTTAGCACTCTCGGCGGCCGAGGTCCGCTCCGCCATCGGACACGGCCGGAAGTGAAACGTTCTTTCATCGCGGACGCCTCGGTCGCGATCGCATGGGTTCACCCTGCCCAGGCCACTCCCGAAACGGACGCAATGCTCGATCGTCTTGCCGCGGGCGACTCCCTCATCGTCCCCGCGCTGTGGCCGCTCGAAGTGGCCAATGCGCTCACGGTTCTTCGCCGTCGCCGAAAGCTCACGCCCGACGAAGCTCGGACCGCCATCGAGATCATTCGGGAGTTGCCGGCAGTGATCGATCACGAAGCCGCCTCTGTCGCGTTCACACGGCTTGTCGATCTGGCGTCAGAACACGAATTGACGGTCTACGACGCGACATACATCGAACTGGCCACGCGCAGGCAATTGCCCCTGGCGTCGAACGACGTGCGGATGAAACAGGCGGCAGTCCGATCGGGCGTGGATCTGTGGCAACGCGACGAATCGGGAAAATGAACTCGCGAAGCGCGTCCTCGGTCGCGTGCGTTCGCTCCGAGTAGCCTAAAAACAACAAGGCCAGCGGCGCGCTTTGTGCGCCGCTGGCCTTGTTGGTGGAGCCAGACGGGATCGAACCGACGACCTCCTCATTGCGAACGAGGCGCTCTCCCAGCTGAGCTATGGCCCCACGTTTCCGGGGAAAGTACCGCTGCTAACGGTCCGGCTGAAATCTTCATTCCAGCCGGTTGGGAGGGCGGATTATAGGCGTGTCCTACTCCCCCTGCAACTCGTCCACGAAGCGTTCGCGGAAGAGGGGGGCGAGCATGTTGTCGACCGGGGCGTAGTCGTCGGTGAGGATGATGGTGTCGCGGGCGGCGAGCCAGCGGCGGAGCTCGGCGCCCTGGAGGATGTACGCGCCGTCTTCGAAGGTGAGGCGGGAGGTCGAGGCGGCGACGATGAAGGTGGAGCGGGTGGCTTCTTTGTCTTCCTCCCCTTCCAGGACGACGATGACGTGCTCGTCGCCGAAGACGGATTGGAGGGTCCGGACGTAGGAGCCGAGGAAGCGGCCGCGGTTGAAGTCGTCGATGAGGTTCGCCGTCAGGACGCCGCCGGGGGCGAGCATCTCGTGCAGTCGGAGGGTCTGTTCGCGGGTGGTGAGGTGGTACGGGACGGAGAGGTCGTTGAAGGCGTCGATGAAGATGGCGTCATAGGGACCGTGGCCATCCCGCATGCTGAACCAGCGGGCGTCTTCGTTGATGGTCCGGATGCGCGGGCCGCGCGGGGCCGCGAAGTAGCGGCGGGCGACGCGGGTGACGGCGGGGTCGATCTCGACGACGTCGACTCGCGCGTGCGGATAAGTGTCGTGGATGTAGCGCGGCAGGGTGTAGCCCCCGCCGCCGATGAAGAGGTAGCGCGAGCCGCCGCGGGCGACGATGTCTTCGAAGATGCGCATGTAGCCGTATTCGAGGTAGGACGGGTCGTCGAGGTCGCTGTAGGAGTGGGTGAGGTGGTCGAGCTGCAGGGCGTGCAGGAGCGCGCCGGTGTCTCCGCGCACGGTGCGTTCGACCTGGATGGTGTAGTACTGGCTTTCCTCGGTGTGGATGACGCCGAGGGCCCGCGATTCGTAGACGAGGCGCTGGTCCGGCGGCAGTGACGGGGACGCGGGCCAGAGTCCGGCGTACGCGGCGCCGCCGGCGAGAATGGCCAGTGCGGCAGCGCGGCCCACGCGGCCGAACAGGCCGCCGAAGACGAGCGCCGTGGCGATGAGGACGACGCCCACTCCGACGAGCGTGGTGCGGGTGCCGAAGCGGGCCACGAGGTAGAAGCCGGTGACGAAGGTGCCGGCGATGGAGCCGAGGGTGGAGACGGCGTAAATCCGCCCGACGACTCTCCCAGCGGTGTCGAGCTCGCGCACGGCGAGCTTCACGGCGACGGGCGAGATCATGCCGAGGAAGAAGGACGGGAGGAAGAAGAGGACGAAGGAGAGGACGACCACGCGCTGCAGGAGGGTCGTGGCGATGCCCAGGCGCGTGAGCATCCCGTCGTCGGCGGCGAGGTAGCCGGTGGCGGGGGCGATGAGGATGGAGAGCAGACCCGCCGCGATGAGCAGCCAGCCGAGGGTGGAGGGGGCGGGACGGCGGTCGGCCAGCCAGCCGCCGGCCCACGCTCCGGCGCTGATGCCGGCCAGGACGACGCCGATGATGCTGGTCCAGGTGTAGAGGGAGACGCCGACGTACGGCGCGAGCACGCGCCCGGCAACCAGCTCGATGACGAGGGTGCAGAAGGAGGCGATGAAGGCGACGGTCCCCGCACGCACCGCCGGGCTGGTCACCGCGTCACCTCGATCGTCATCAGATCCTCGGCGGCGTCGGTGTTGGGGAAGATGGCTCTCGCCTCTTCGAGGAGCGGGATGACGTCGCGATAGCGGGAGGAGAAGTGGGTGAGGATCAGGCGGCCCACTCCTGCCTCGGCGGCGATGCGCGCGGCTCCGGCGGCGGTGGAGTGTTTGCGCTCGTCGGCTTCGGTGCGCATGTCGCCGGCGTAGGTGGACTCGTGGATCAGGACGTCGGCACCGCGCGCGAGCTCGACGGCGGCGGCGCAGGGACGGGTGTCGGTGCAGTAGGCGATGCGGCGGCCGGGACGCGCGGCTCCGAGGACGCGAGGGTCGCGGGCGCGGATCAATTCGGTGTAGACGGGACCGGGCTCGTAGCCGAGGGCGCGCGCCTTGTCCGGATCGAACTTGCCGGGGTGGTCGTCTTCGACCAGGCAGTAGCCGAAGCTGGGGATGCTGTGGTCGAGCTCGAGCGCGGTGATGGTGAAGGTTTCGCCGCGGTAGATGCCCTTCACGTCATGAAGGCGGATCTCGAAGCTCGGGTTGTGGAAGCTCGTGCGCAGTGTCGACTCGAGGTAGACGCTCAGCTCCGGCGGGCCGATGAGGTCGAGCGGGCGCGTGCGGCCGTTCATCGACAGCGTGGCCAGCAGGCCGGGGATGCCATAGACGTGGTCGCCGTGGAGATGGGTGATGAAGATGGCCTCGATGGCACCGCTGCGCACCGGAGCTTCGAGGAGACGATGCTGGGTTCCCTCGCCGCAGTCGAAGAGGAGCACCGTGCCGTCGAGAGTCATCGCCACCGAGGAGACGTTGCGCGTGCGCGACGGCGTCCCGGAGGAGGTGCCGAGGAAGGTGATGGTGAGGGACTGCATTTGCGAGAGATGAGAGATGAGCGATGAGAGATGAACGGGGAAGCGTCAGCCGGCGAGCGCCCTTGTTCTTTCTTCCACCTCGGCGTCTCCCGTGCTGAGCTCTTCCTGGGGGTGGGCGAAGTAGTAGCCCTGGATCAGGTCGATGCCGAGGTCTTTGCAGGCCTGGTATTCCTCATTGGTCTCGATCCCTTCGGCCAGGGTTTTCGCGCCGATCTTGCCGGCCAGCTCGACGAGCATCTTGATCAGGTCCTGCTTGATCGGCTCGTCGGCGAGGGTGGAGACGAGGCTTTTGGTGATCTTGAGGTAGTCGGGGGCGATGGCGGCGATGGCTTCGAGCGACGCGTAGCCGGAGCCGGCGTCGTCGATGGCAACCTCGATCCCCTTCTCGCGGAACTCGCTGAGCAGCTCGCGGAACTGGGCGTAGTCCTCGATGGCGGCGCGCTCGGTGAGCTCGAAGACGAAGTGGCCGCGGTGCTCGGCGAAGTAAGAGACCATCTCGTGGATGCGGAACTCCGACTCGCCGAACATCTCCGCCTCGAGGTTGAGCAGGAACTTGCGGTCAAGGAGGTCGACCTGCCGGAGCCGCTTGAGCGCCCCTTCGAGGGCAATTGCTTCCAGCGCCCACGCCAGCTTGGCCTCGCGGGCGAAGGAGAACAGCATGTCGGAGTTGCGGAACGAGGAGCCGGCCGGACCACGGGTGAGGATCTCGTAGCCGAAGACCGCGCCGTTCTTCGCGTGGACGATCGGCTGGAAGAGCGTGGTGACGCGCTTGCGGCGGATGATGTCGCGCAGCTCGCGGATCAGTTGCTTCTTGCGCTGCTGCTCGGCGTCGCGGACGGCATCGGAGGCGGTCTGCATGCCGGAGTAGACTTGGCGCTCGAGGCGGATCTGCGGGCGGTAGTCGATGCGCGCGGAGCCGACGAAGAAGCCGACTTCCTCGGCGTGGACGTGCGCGAAGCGCTTGCGGGTGGCGTCGATGAGCTTCTGGCGCATCTCGTTGGCGATGCGCTCGGACGCCTTCTCCTCGGTGAGGTCCTGCCCCTTGGTCTGGTAGAAGATATAGAAGCTGGAGCCGCCGGTGCGGTGGGCGGTGACGATGGCGCCGGGGAAGTGCTGGCGCGCCTCGGCGGAGATGATCTGGCCGACGTTGCACAGCAGCTCGTCGAAGAATGCCCAGCCGTACTCCGCTTCGACGGCCTCGAACTGCTCGATGTCGATGAAGACGATCCCCATCTCTCCCTGCTCGATGAGGATCTCCTTGGCGCGGTCGAGGACGATCGGCAGCGTGGGGAGGCCGGTGGCGCGGTCGAGAAGCATGGTCTCGAGCGCGGAGCGTCCCGCTTCGGCCGCCTCGGAGCGCACCTCGCGGGCCCGGTTGAGGACGGTGCGGACGCGTTTGGTGACTTCTTCGCGGTCAAACGGCTTGACGAGGTAGTCGTCGGCGCCGACCTGCAGGCCGGTGAGTCGGTCCTTCACGTCGCCGCGGCCGGTGACCAGGATGACCCCGATGCGCGACGTCCGCTGGACGGCCTTGAGCGCCTGGCAGACTTCCCAGCCGCTCCGCTTCGGCATCATCACGTCGAGCAGGACGGCGTCGGGGAGCAGCGTCTGGGCAACGCTCAGCGCCTCCTCGCCGTCGCGGGCCAGGATGACCTCGCAGTCGAGCGGCCGCAGATAGGTCCGCAGCAGCAACGCCACTTCTTCGTCATCGTCGGCAATCAGCACGACCGGCCTGGACATAGATCGGGAGTGATCATTGCGGAAAACAGGCCACGCAGCAACCGGTTACAGACCTCCTCGCCCGCGGAACGCGATGTGCTACTGTTCCTTCCCCACACTCCGCCACGGAGAGAGGTTTCATGATCAAGTTCGGGACGAGCGGGTGGCGCGGCATCATCGGCGAGGATTTCACGTTCGAGAATGTCCGCGTCGCCAGTCAGGGCATCGCCAATTACCTCAAGAAGAGCGGGCAACAGGGATCGGGCGTCATCGTGGCGTACGACACCCGCTTCCTCTCGGAGAAGTTCGCCTCCGAGGCGGCCAAGATCCTGGCCTTCAACGACATCAAGGCCTTCCTCTGCACTCGCGACGTGCCGACGCCGTGCGTCTCGTTCGAGACGGTCCGCCGGAAGGCGATGGGGGCGATCAACTTCACCGCCTCGCACAACCCGCCCGAGTACAACGGCCTGAAATTCTCCACCGCGAACGGCGCGCCGGCGCTCCCCGAGGTCACCCAGGGGATGGAGCGCGAGATCCACGCCGTGCAGCAGTCGAACGAGCGCTACGACGTCTACGAAAAGACGGAGCTGATCGAGGAGATCGACCCGAAAGACCGCTACCTCACCGAGCTGCGGCAGAAGGTCGATTACGAGGCCATCGGCAAGAGCGGCCTGCGCATCGCCATCGACTCCCTCTTCGGCACCTCCCGCGACTACCTCGACTACTTCCTCCTCGAGGCGGGCGTCGAGGTGAAGATCATCCACAACTATCGCGACCCCTACTTCGGCGGCTTCTCGCCGGAGTGCAACGAGAAGAATCTGGCCGAGTTGCGAAAGGTGGTCACCGACGAGAAGTTCGACCTCGGCCTGGCTACCGACGGCGACGCGGACCGCTTCGGCATCATCGACGACCGCAACCGCTTCGTCTCGCCGAATACCGTCATCGCGCTGCTCGCGATCTACCTCAAGCGCTTCCGCAACATCCCGGGCGGCCTGGCGCGGTCGGTGGCGACGACGCACCTGATCGACGCGATCGCCCGCAAGCTCGACGTGCCGCTGTACGAGACGCCGGTCGGCTTCAAGTACATCGGTGAGTTGATCCTCGCGGACAAGATCGCCCTCGGCGGCGAGGAGTCGGCCGGCATGTCGATGTACCGCCATCTGCCCGAGAAGGACGGAATCCTGGCCTGCCTGCTGGTGGCCGAGATGGTGGCGCGAACCGGGAAGAAAATCGGGCAGCTCATCGAAGAGATGCACGAGGAGTTCGGCTACTTCTACTCCAAGCGTGTCGACCTCAAGCTGACGCCGCAGCTGAAAGAATCGCTGGCCTCCAAGCTCGCCAACCCGCCGAAGCAGCTCGACGGACATGTGGTCCGCGAGGTGAACATGACGGACGGCGTAAAGCTGATCTTCGACGACCAGACGTGGCTGCTGTTCCGCCTGTCGGGA
>Ga0190275_10001225_pt1 | contig 19433 bp, 21 predicted proteins | sample Popmic550T_FD_133745 | JGI IMG/M metagenome (GOLD analysis project Ga0190275, IMG submission 133745) | Populus adjacent soil microbial communities from riparian zone of Yellowstone River, Montana, USA - 550 T | ecosystem: Environmental > Terrestrial > Soil > Riparian zone > Trees stand | place...
GAATGGGGACAGGTCCGAGCAACTGTCCCCTCCCGCCCCTTCAGAAGGTGACGGTGACCGTGATCGTGTCGAGATAGGCGCCGGCGGGCACGTTCTGAAGCGCGGTGATGCGGCCGTAGACGGTGGTGCTGTAATTGCGCGTTCCGCCGCCGACCGAGCCGCCGCTCAGCGTCTGGGTGAAGGTACCCGCCGTGCCGTTGCCCCAGACCTGGGTGCGCGCGGCGTCGCGGTAGAGCTGGTAGTTCAAGATGTCGCCGCCGTCCCGCATCGTCCGGTTGGTGTAGGTGCCCGACGTGCCGGTGCTGAGCGCGATGATCACCGAGTTCGAGCCGGTCGGGCAGGCGAGGCTGATCGGCCCGGTGCCGTTGTCGGCGCCGACGGCTCGTGGATCGTAGGCGCCGAACGCGACCCCGCTCGCGCTGATGGTGCAGGCCTGCGCCGGCCCCGCCGCCGCGGCCAAAGCGGCCAGCGCGCCGCCGATCGGGACAGCTCTAGCGCGCCGCATAATCCGCCTTCCTCCGGCAGACCAGATTGTCGAGACGCGGCTGGAGATCGCCGTCTTCGGGCACGATCACCGGGAATGTGCACCTGTGCCCGCTCCAGCTCGCCTCCATCGTCGCCCTTCCTCTCAGGTCCGGTACATAGACCTCGCCGCCCGAAACCGCGACATGGGTTTGCGCGGCCCCCTCGATTCGAATTGTGGCGCCGGCGGGCAGGTCGGTGCCGTCCTCGAGGCGCACGCGCATTACGACGCCGCGCTCGCGCCGCGCGGCGAAGCGGACGCTGGTCCCGGTCCGCGCGAACGGCCGGATCGTGATCTCGCCGGCCGCCAGGCTGACGTCGAGCGGGAGGTCGCCTTCGTCGACGCGGATCGTGTTGCGGTCGAACGGCCTCAGGCCCGGGACCATCAGGAACCCGCTCTTGTCGGTGACTCCGACCGGCTGGTTGTCGGCATAGACATGGACTCCGGGATGGCCATCAAGCCGGACCGCGGCGAAGCTCTGGCCCAGGCTGCGCGAGGCGAAGACGCGCCCCTCCATCCAGCCGACCGCGCCGCTGGCCGAGAGCCGCAGGCCCGGCGCGCCGCGCACATAGGTCGCCTGAGCGGTCAGCGAAGCGCTCTGCAAATTGCGGACATAGGAGGCGTCCACGGCATTGCTCTCGCCGAGCCGGGCCATCATTCTGAACCCGCTGCCCGGGCCGGGCGGCGGATCGTTCTGGAAGGAGAGATAGGCGGCATTTCGGCCGCCTTCGCGGTCGACGCTGAGCGCCGCGCTTCGACGCCCGCCGAGCTGAAGCGACAAATGCGCGCCAAAGCTTGTCTGGCGCGTGCCGACGATCGATCGGCGGGCATAGACCTGGATGGCGGCGCTCGGACCCAGCTGCCACGAGCCGAACACGCCGGCGAGCGACTCGTCGGCCTCGCCGCGCAGCGAGCGATGGAGAAAGTTGATTCCGACGCCGCCGCGGCTGAGCGGCATGTCGGCGAAGGCCTGGATCGTGTAGCGCGGCGGCGGCTTGCCGGCGGGAAAGCCGACGGCGGCATAATTCGCGCTGGCATAATCGGCCTGAAGGCCGAACGAGAGCCCGCGCGAGCTGCGCTGGACCGACGCGGCGGCGCGAAAGCCCATTTGGTGCCGCGAACGGCTGATGGCGACCGATCCGCCGACCTGGGCGAGGTCGAAGACGATCGCATTGAGCGCCGCGCCGGCCATCTGGGTGGTTTTGCTCGCCTGAGCGGTCGCCTCCACGGTCAATTTGTCGGAAACACCGTAACGGTGCGATGTCGACGCGAAAAATGCACCGTATTGGTTGCTGCGGCGTCCGAATGCCTCGCGCAGGAACCCCGCTTCGTAGGAGAAGTCGTGAAGCCCGCGGCGGAGCAGCGCGGAGGAAGCGTAATAGGATTGCTGAGTGACGATCTCGCGCCCGAGCAGGTCGCGGACGACGAGCTGGACGGTGCCGCCCCCGGTGGGCACCGGCACGTTGCGCAGCTCGAACGGCCCGGGGGCGACCTGGCGTTCGCCCTGGAGGGCGCTGTTGACGTAGACGTCGGCTACCGAGGGCACCGCCGCGCTTCCGCCGACGGTGGGCAGCGGCATCGTGATGTAACCGGGCTGGACCGCGAAGTTGCGCGCATATTGGATGCCGGCGAACCGCAACGGCGCCGCGCCCGGGCCGGCCGACGAGATTCCGTCGCCGATCCGGATGCTGGTCATATTTTGCGGCCGGTCGATCGTCCAGTTCGTTTCCAGGCGCGTCACGCGCGCCCGGCCGCCTCCGGCCGAGGCGATAAAGCTCATTGTACCGGCGCCCGCGCCGGTGAACACGCCCGCCTCGAAGGCGCCGTTGGCGTTGGTTTCGCCGCGATAATGGTCGGCGAAGACGTCGTAATTGAGATAGGCGCCCGACGACGGCGCGGTCATCGCCGTCGCGTCGATGCCGTCGAGCACGTCGCTCTGGACCTCGAACGCGCCGGGATCGGCGACGATCGCCAGGCTCTGCGCCTCCTCGGAGATGTCGAGCCGCAGCGCCGGCAGGGCCTCGGCGGGATAATAAAGCTCGCCCTCGATCCGGACCGCGCCCGTGGCCGGCGCCCGGATTCGCCAGCTGCGCAGGAACGCCGCAGAAAGATAAAGGCGTCCGCCCCGATCGCGCAGGAATTCCGCCGGTTCGTCCGCGGCCTGGCCGTTGACGGTGACGTCGAGCAAGGCGGGAGTGAGCGCAAGCCCGAACGCGGTCGCGTTTTCGGGGCCGGCGGCGGCTTCGGTCCCGGTCGTTCCCGCGACCAAGCCGTCCTCCGCCGGCGCGACCGCCGGGGCGAGCAGCAGCGAGAGAAAAAGGCCGGTCCTAGCGGTTGTTTTGAGGCGGCGAAGCAGCGCCATGGTCCGCGCTCCGGGAAATCTGCTGGAACCGGGCGCGATCGCCGATACGCGGCTCGGCGCCGACCACCCAGCGGTGGATCCCGCCGGGCAAGACGGTGCCGAACGTGAAATTCTCATCGAGCCTGAGTCCGGTCGCGGCCGCGGCCTGCGCCGCCTCGACGCGGACCCAGCCGGCGCCGCGATTGGCGGCCTCGATCGCCCACTGGCCGTCGCTCGTGCGATAGGCGCTCCAGCTCAGGTCGGCGAGCGCGCCGGTGCGAATGTTCGCATAGAGCGGCAGATTGAGCCGCAAGGCGACGCGGATGCCGCTTCCCGCCGGCGCCGCTTCCGGCACCTCTTCGATGATCAGCCGATAGGCCTGCGGCGCCGCGGACGGGCGCCTTTGCCCGACGCGCACGGTCTGGGTGGCACGGGGGGCGAGGGTAAAAACGGGCGGCGACACGATCATCGCCGCGCTGTCCTCGTAGCGATCCTCGCCATTCTCCTTGCTCCATCCCAGCGCATAGGCGCGAATCGTGACCGGGACGTCCTCTTCGTTTCGAACTATAACCGATCCGGTTCGTCTAGCGCCCCCGATCTCAACCAAAACGGGATTGACCTGGAGGGTGCCGGCGGCGGCGGGCGTACTGCCCGCCGCCGCCGTCAGCGCCAGAGCCGCACAGACGGCAAGGGGGATGATTTGCCGCATGGGAGGGGCCCTGCCGCTTTTTCTAGTAAGTGACGGTGACGGAGACGGTGTCGGCGTAGCTGCCGATCGGGACGGTGGTTTGGCCGCCGGCGATTCTGCCGTAAACGGTAACGGCCTGCGCGACCCCGGTGCCGGTGCCGTCGATCGTCGCGGTGCTGGCGGTCCCGTCGCCCCACACGGTCGTGCGGGCGGCGGACGTATAGATATTGTAGTTGAGCAGATCGGAGCCCGACGTCATCTTCCGGTTGGCGAAGCTGGCGCCCGAACCGCCGCCGAAGCCCGCCGAAGCGGCCCAGGCGCTGCCGTTGGTGCAGGTGATCGAAAGCCCGCCGGTGGCATCGACGTTCGACGCGGAGGTCGAATCTACGCTGCCGAAGGCGAGCGGCGTGGTCGAAATGGTGCAGCTGGCGCTGACGGTGGCGCTGGTCGCCAGCGAGCCGTTGGCGGTGCCGGCCAAAGCGGGCGCGGGCAGGCAGATCGCCGCCAGGGCCAGGGCCGTGCCGGTGCCGAGCGCGCCGAAATGAATGGTCTTGAACATTCCTTGATCCTTCTCGTTGGTCCTGGGGGCGACTTTCGTCGCCCGGGTCGAGCGGGACGTTTCCTCCCCGCCCTGCGGTTTCTACGGTAGAGCCGTTAAAATCGCCCTAAGCACGATCGAACCTTTTCTAATAAGTCACGGTCACGGCGACCGTGTCGGCATAGCTGCCGGCCGGGACCGAGGTCTGGCCCGAATTCACCCGCCCGTAGACGGTGACACTCTGGGCGAGCCCCGTACCGGTGCCCGGGATCGTTCCGGTCCCTGCCGTTCCGTTGCCCCAGACAATGGTGCGCGCGGCCGTGGTGTAGATATTGTAGTTGAGCAAATTCGCGCCGGAGGTCATCCTCCGATTGACGTAACTGGCGCCGCTGCCCGACCCGACCCCCGCCGACGCCGCCCAGGTGGTGCCGTTGGTGCATATGATCGACAGGCTCCCGGTCGAGTCGACGTTCGACCCGGAGATCGTGTCGACGCTGCCGAAGGCGAGCGCGGTGGTCGAGACCGTGCAATTGGCGGTCACCGTCGCGGTCACGCTCATCGAAGAACTGGCCGTTCCGGCAAGCGCCGGGCTCGAGGCCGCGCCGAGAAGAGCCGCCGCGGCCGCATGGACGCCGAAGCGAAAGCTGGTGAGCATTTCCGGTCCTCTGGTCGTTCCCCGCGAATTGGGGCGTAGCGCCGAATTCGCGGCTCTCGCCGGGCACAGGTTAACGAAAACCTGTCCGGCCCTGCGGCAATTACCGCCCGTCAGTTAAGATTGTCTTAAGCACGTTGTCGGCTCAGCGGAGCCGGCGGCCGAGCAGCAGCGCGGTGGCCAGAAAGGGGAGGGCACAGATTCCGCACAGCAGGCGCCCGCCCGAATCGAGCGCGGCCAGGCCGCCCAGCATCGGCAGCATCGCAGCGACATTGAGCGCGATCAGGCCGCGTTTCGGGCCCTCCTCGCCCGCGCGGCGCATGTTGACAAAGGCGAGGAGCGCGAACGATGCGAACAGGATTGCCCAACCGGCCGACGTCGCCACGCTCTCCGGCCCACGCCCCAGCCCGTCGCGCGCCGCCGTCAGGAAGGCGAGCGAGATCAGTGCCATCACCGCGAACAGGGCGGCGAAGAAGGCGTTGACGATTCGGAGCAGCAAGCCCATCGCCACAATCCCCTCGTGGTGCGGGTTAGAACTGGCCCAGATTCCGCCTTGCCGCTAGGCCTTAGTCATGAGCCTCGAGTCCGTCCGCGCCTGGCTCGCCGCGCGCGCGCCCGATCTGAAGCTGATCGAGGCCGCGGAAAGCACGGCGACCGTCGCCGCCGCCGCCGCCGCGCTCGGCGTCGAGCCCGGCCGCATCGCCAAGACGCTGGCGGTCCGTGCCGGCGACGAGACCTTCCTGCTCGTCGCCCGGGGCGACGCCCGGCTCGACAATCGCAAGTGCAAAGCCGAATTCGGCGCCCGCCCGCGCATGCTCGGCGCGCAGGAGATTCTGGCGCTGACCGGCCACCCGATCGGCGGGGTCTGCCCGTTCGGCCTCGCCACGCCGGTCCGCATCTATCTCGACGTCTCGCTCCGGGGTTTCGATCGCGTCTACCCCGCCGCCGGCGCGCTCAACGCCTCGGTGGAAGTGACGCCCGGGCGGCTGTTCGCCTTGGTCGGCGCGCGCTGGGTCGATCTGTGCCGGCTGCCCGACCCGATCGTGGGCTTAGGCGAGCGCGCATGAAAGAAGCCCTCCAGCAGCCGGGGGGCTGGCTGCTGGAGGGCTCCTGTTACGCCCCGGCGCTTCTCTCTCAATCCGCGACCGGTCTGGCAAAATCAAAACGGATGAACGATTCAACGGTTCCCCTAATGTATCGAAATGGAGAAAGCAAGAACAAAATGAGAACTTGATTCGGCGAACGAGCACGCCGGCCCGCGCGCTAAACCGCGCCCGCGAGGACGTCCTTGAGCAAAACTATGACGAGCATGACGATGGCGAGCGCACCCAGCACGTAGCGAAGCAGCTTCGCGTTGCTACTGCTCCTGCGGGCCATCGACGAGGCGAAGATCAGGACGATTCCGGCGGCGACCAGCAAATAGGAATAGAAATTGTCGAGCGCGCCGTGGCCTGTGAAACGCGTGATGCAGCCGATAGCGATGGAAATCGTGCCGATCGTGAAGCCAGTGACGATCGTCTCCCGGTCGGCGAAAACAGACATTGGGTGAAGCCCCGCAAGAAAATGCCGGCCGATACCAAGCGGCACCTCTTTATCAGGCCTTGTTTCCAGCCGGAGTCAATCGCGCAAGTTGCTCCAAACAATATCCGTATCGGCGTTTCGACCCGGCGCTGGCGCGCCGCGCGCTTTCACAGCCGTACCAGCATCTTGCCGGTATTGCCGCCGCTGAACAGGTCGAGGAAGGCCTGGGGCGCCGCCTCCAGCCCCTCGTGGACTGTTTCGCGCGAGGTTACCTGGCCGCTCGCGATCCAGCCGCCCATGTCGCGGTAGAATTCGGCCATTTCGGGCAGATAATCGGTGTAGATGAAGCCCTTGATCGAAATCCGCGCCGCGATCACCCGCATGATGTAGCGAAAGGCGTGGCTCGAGCCCGTATTGTAATCCTCGATCATGCCGCAGATCGCGAACCGCGCCTTCTGGCGCGCGGCGGCGAAGGCGGCGTCGAGATGATCGCCGCCGACATTGTCGAAATAGACGTCGATGCCCTTGGGAGCGGCGTCGGCCAGCAGCTTCACGATCGGCGCCGATTTGTAGTCGAGCGCAGAATCCGCGCCGAGCGAGAGCACCCATTGGCATTTTTCCGAGCCGCCCGCCGCGCCGATCACGTTCATGCCCCTGGCCCTGGCGATCTGGACCACCGCCGAGCCGACCGCGCCCGCCGCCGCCGAGACGAAGACAATGTCGCCTTCCTTCGCTTCGGCGACCCGGAGCAGGCCGAAATAAGCGGTGGCGCCGGTCAGACCGAGATTGCCGAGCCATTGATAATCCTCGACCGGCAAAGACGGCACCTTGTTGAATGCCGCCGCGGGCCCCGCCGCCGCCTCACGCCAGCCGAGCATGTGGAAGACGGTCTCGCCCACGTTGAAATCGGGCGACCGGCTCTCGACCACCTTGCCGACGGCGCCGCCCTGCATCGGCTCGCCGAGCGCGAACGGGGGGACGTAACTCTTCACGTCATTCATCCGGCCGCGCATATAGGGATCGACCGAGAGCCACTTATTCTCGACCCTGATCCAGCCGTCCTCGAGCGCGGGCAGCTCGGTCTCCTTCAGGGCGAAATCGGCCATGTTCGGCAGCCCTTGCGGGCGCGACATCAGGTGCCAGGCGCGGGTCGTGGTCATGATCTCTCTCCTTGTCGCATCCCTGTCGCGGCAATGGCCGGCGGAGTCAAAGGCAAGGGGGCCTCAGCGGCGGGGAGGCGCGGGCGCGAAGCGCCAAACCGCGCCGCCGGAGCATTTGACGCCGGCCAAAGTGGCCGTGCCCCCTTGCTCGAGCGTCGCGAGCAGCCGCGTGACCGCCTCGCCGCGCGGCTCCGCCGCGCCCATCGCCGCGAGCATCCTGAGGACCAGCCGCCGACGAAACTCCCGCGGCAGACCCGACGGATCCAGCGCAAGGCCGTCGACCCGCTCGCGCTGGAGGCGTTCGACCGCCCATTCGAGCGCCTCCTCGGCCTGCGCCAGAGCGCCGGCGCTGCGGGCGATCGGCACGGGGTCGAGCCAGTCCGCTTGGGCGAGCCACCGGCGAATGCGGGCGCGGTCGAACCGCTCGTCCTGGTTGCTCGGATCGGCCACCGCCGCGATCCCGGCGGCGGCGACGATCGCCGCGAGCTCCGCGCGCCGCCAGTCGAGCAAAGGCCGCGCGATCGGCACCGCGGCGGCGTTGACCGCGCGAATCCCGGCCAGCCCGGACAAGCCCGAACCCCGCAGCAGCCGCATGACCAAGGTCTCCGCCTGATCGTCCAGATGGTGGGCGGTGAGCAGGCATGAAGCGCCGATCCCGGCCGCCCAATGGGTGAGGAGCGCGTAGCGGCGTTCGCGCGCCGCGGCCTGGAGGTTCGCCTGGTCGGTCATACCCGCCTCGAGCGTGGCGTGCGGCACCGCGAGGCCGGCGCACAGCCCGGCGACGAACGCCGCCTCGCCGGCGGCTTCGGCACGCAGGCCATGGTCCACAGTCGCGGCGTGCACCCGGCCCGGAAAGGCCGCTTGCGCGAGAAGCAGCAGGGCGAGGCTGTCCGGACCGCCCGAGACGGCGACGCCGACCGGTCCCGGATCGCCGCCGGCGAGAGCCTCGAGATCGCGCCGGAAGCGGGCGACGGCGGCGGGCGGAGGCGGGCGCATCGGCATCGCGCAGAGCTTAGACCGGTACGGAAATTCTGACCATCGCGCCGCCGAAACAATCATGTTATGCAAAAGCCTCGCGGGCGCCCCCGCATGGCTGCAAAGGCGCCCCGCACGGCTGCGACAAGCGAAGGGAAGAGGCCATGAAGCCGACGCACAGGCTCAATCGACGTTCGTTCGTGGGAATCGTGGCCGGCGGCGTCGCTGCGGGCGGCGCCCTCGCTCTGGTCAGCGGCGAGGCGCTCGCCTTCCAGAGCGGCTGCTCCGATTCCGACAGTGGGCCCAATTCCGATCCGGGCGGCAACGGGCGCAGCTGCGGGCGCAACGTCGGCTGCACCGATTCCGACAGCGGCCCCAATTCCGATTCCCCCGGCAACGGACGCAGCTGCGGCAGCACCGGCCTCACCGATTCGGATCGAGGCCCGAATCGGGATCCGGCGGGCAACGGCCAGGGCATGCGGCGCTGCAGCGATTCCGACAGCGGACCCAATTCCGATCCGGCCGGGCGCGGGCGGAGCTGCACCGGGCGGAGGGAGACCGGTTATACCGACTCCGACAGCGGTCGCTTTGCCGACGCCCCCAATTTTGGCCGCGGCAATCCGCGCTGCACCGATTCGGACAGCGGGGCCTATCGCGACCCGGTCGGCCGCGGACGCCGCTGTCGCTAAGGGCCTGTGAAGCCGACCAGGAGGCTTTGCCGCCGGTCGTTCCTGGCGCGGGTCGCCGGCGCCGCGGCGGGCGCCGCGCTCGGGTTGATCGCGCGCGAGGCGGCGGCGTTCCAGGCGACCGATTCCGACAGCGGGGCGAAAGCCGATCAGGCGGGCCGCGGCCGCGGCCGGACCGGAGAGAGCGACGGCGATCCGGGCGATCCGGCGGGCTATGGCCGTCCGCGCACAGGCTGCACCGATTCCGACAGCGGTACCAATTCGGACCCCGGCGGGCGCGGCCGCTGCGCCACCGGCCAGAGCGATTCCGATTCCGGGCCCAATGCCGATCGGGCGGGCCACGGCCGGCCCCGCACCGGGATCAGCGATTCGGACGGCGGCGCTAATGGCGATCCCGCCGGACGCGGTCGGCGATCGGGCATTTGCAACGATCGCGACCGCGGCCAATATGGCGACCCGCCCGGCCGCGGACGCCGCTGCATCCGGCGCTAGCACGGTTCTGGGACTCATTTGGTTTCGCGGACGAAAGGTTCGGGGCTTCCCACGGCGCGAAAATCTGATAACGTCGGCCCCGCTGCCATAGGGGCGAAGGGGAAGATCGCCAATGAAACCGACACGCAAACTCTCTCGCCGCTCCTTTTTCGCCACGGTAGGCGGCGGCGTCGCCGCGGTCGGCGCGCTCAGCATGATCGCGCCCGAACCGGCCGAGGCGCAGAGCGGCTGCTCCGATTCCGACAGCGGCCGCTACGGCGACCCCGGTGGAAACGGCCGCCGCTGCGCGCGTCGCCGCACGGGATGCACCGATTCCGACACGGGCCGCGGCTCGGATCCGGCCGGGAACGGGCGCTGCCGGCGTCCCCCGCGCCGTACCGGCTGCACCGATTCAGACACCGGACGCGGTTCGGATCCGGCCGGCAACGGCCGCTGCCGCCGCCGCCGTTCGTGCAGCGATTCGGACTCCGGCCGCTACGGCGATCCGGGAGGACGCGGCCGCCGCTGCTGAATCCGATAGGGGACGGTTACGAGTAGCCGTCCCCGCTCATTCGAAGCGATAGATTCTGGGGGAGACCAGGGGCGCGCCGGCAATCCGCGAGGGTTTCGGCAGTGGCCTTTCCTGCCAGACATAGCCGGCCAGGATATTGTCCAGCACCGTCGGCGCCTTGCGCAGCGCTTCGGCTTTCTGATCGGCGATCACGACGAGCTCGGGCACGTCCGGCAGGGTCAGCATGACCATGTCCTCGCCTTCAGCCTCGACCTTCGCCGGATAGGCAATCATGCGCTCATCCCTTGTCGCACCGCCTTCCCGAACGCATCGGCAGCGAACAAGGTCCGAATAGGAGCTTTGCGCGCCTGCTCGCGCCGCGGATCAGTTGCCGGATTCGCAGCGGGCGTCGGTGCGCGCCTGGGGAATGCGGCGGCGGATCTCGGCGCGCATCTGCGGATAGACCTGGGCGAGCTCGTCATAAACCCGGCAGGCTTCGGCGCGCCTGTTCAATCGGGTCAGCGACTGCCCCAGATAATAAAGGCTGTCGGCGGCGCGCTCGCCGCGCGGATTGTCCTGGTAATTTGCGAGCAGGATGCGCGCCGCGGTGGCCGGCTTGTCGTCGTCGAGATAGGCGCGGCCTTGAAGGTTGCGCGTCCAGCTGATCCAGCGCCCGCTCGGGAAGCGGGTGGCGGCCGCCTCCAGCGCGGCCTGCGCTTCGGCGTAGCGGCGCTCGTTCCACAGCCGGAAGCCGGCATTATAGGCCTCTTCGGCACTGTCGGCGACCGACGGCTCCGCCGCAGCGGCGGATCGCGTCGTCGCCGCGGCCGGCTCGGCGGCGGCGGGCTGGCGCCCGGGCGGCGCGGCCGCCGGCGGCTCGGCGGCGGGCCGCGGACGCGCCTCGAGCTGATCGAGCCGTGCCCCGAAATCGGCGCGCAGGCGGCCGATCTGCGCTTCGGCCTGGCGGCTGCTATTGCCCGATTCCTCGATCAGCCCGGTCAGCCCGCGCAGCTGCGCCTCGATCGCGTCGACCCGCGCATTGAGGCTCGACAAGGCATCGCCGGAAAGATTGCCGCCGGCGGCGGGGCCGCTCTGGCTGCGGATTTCCGGCTCGACGAATTGGGAATTGCCGTCCGGGAAGACCCTGCGCTGCACCGCGCGCAGCTGCTGCTCGAGCCGGTCGACCCGTCGATCGATCGGATCGTTGCGCTGCGCCGCCGCCGGCGCAGCGACACTGGCCATCAGGATCAGGCCAAGAAGATGAAAACGCATGGTCAAACCCCGCAAGCCCGCAGCTGGTGAGGCATGATATTGGAGGATCGCCGCTGTCGCCAGCCTTAAGCGACGAAACTATTGCACCGGCGCCGTGACGGGGGGCGGGGCCGATTGGGCGCGGGCGGCGAGGTCCTGGGGGAGGAGGCTGAGATTTTCGACGACCAGCTCGCGCGGCGCGAGCGGGCCAAGGTCGCGATCTCCGGCCAGCGCGCGCAGATTTTGCGGGCGGCCGGTCCGGATCACCGGGCGCCGGGCGGCGGCCGGCAGCTGGTAGCGGTCGCCGGCGATCATGCTGCCCGAGAAGATGAGCGGGCCGCCCGGCCCCTCGGTGATGCGCAGCCAGACCTCCCCGGTCGCGACCAGGGTGACGGGCTGGCCGGCGGCGGCTTGCGGCGGTGGCGCCGCCGGAGCAATGGTCGCCGGCGCTTCTTCCATGGCGAGCGGCGGGACCGCGTCCGGCCCATCGTCGAGTGTCCCGCGCCAGACCCAGTAGAAGATGCCGAGCAGGACCGCGATCACGATCGCGATCAGGGCAAGCGACCTGGGCGGCACCCGGGCGGGATCGGCCTGGGCGTAATATTGGGGCGCGGCGACGCGGGTCGGCGCGCCGCCGATCCGCTCGCGTAGCGCGCGCCCGACCTCGGCGCCGTCCATGCCGACCGCGTCGGCATAGTTGCGCGCGAAACCGATCGCATAGGTTATCGCCGGCAGCGCGTCCCAATCCTCGCGCTCGATATTCTGGAGGTGGCGGATCGGGATTCGGGTGCGCCCGGCGACGTCGTCGAGGCTCAGGCCCTTCGCTTCTCGCGCGCGGCGGAGCTGCTCGCCGAGCGAAGGCGCTTCCAATTCCTCGATCTCGTCGCGATCGGCCATCGATTCCCTTTTCCGGCGACTCGCTGCCTGTCTCATCGCAGCCGCGCCCCCTGTCAACCGACGCGCTTTAGCCGATCGACACGCCGCGCTTGTCCGCCCATGCGGCGAGCGCGCCGCGGAAATCGGCTGGCGGGCGCTTGAGCAGCCGATCGAGCTGGGCCGCGGCCGCCTTGGAGTCGAGCGACCGGATCATGGCCTTGACCGGCCCGACCGCAACGGGCGTGATCGACAGCCGCCTGACGCCGATGCCGATCAGCGCCATCGCCTCCAGGGTGCGCCCTCCCATCTCGCCGCAGACCGCGAGCGGCACTTTGTGCCTGTCGGCGGCGCGGACGATGCGCTTCAGGAACCTGAGGATCGCCGGGGAGAGCCAGTCGTAGCGCTCGGCGAGCCGCGGATTGGAGCGGTCGGCGGCGAACAGGAACTGGGTGAGGTCGTTGGTCCCCACCGAAAGGAAGTCGAGCTTGGGCAGCAGCTCGTCGAGCATCTCGGCGAGCGAGGGCACTTCGAGCATGCAGCCGTAAAGGATCCGGGTCGGCAACGGCTTCTTGCGCTCCGCGAGCCAGGCCTTCTGCTCCTCGATCAGCGCGCGCGCGGCTTCGAACTCCCAAGGTTCCGAAACCATCGGGAACATGACCTGCAGCTCGCGCCCGGCGGACGCCTCCAGGAGAGCGCGGGCCTGGGCCTTCATCAGGCCGTCGCGGTCGAGCGCGAGCCGCAGCGCGCGCCAGCCCATCGCCGGATTCTCCTCATTTTCGGGCGCGGTGTTGAGATAGGGCAGGCTCTTGTCGCCGCCGACGTCGACGGTGCGGAAGATGACGGGCTTGCCGCCGGCCGCGTCGAGCACCGATTTGTAGAGGCGCTGCTGGCTTTCGCGCCGCGGCAGCGTCGCCGAGACGAGGAACTGGAATTCGGTGCGGAACAGGCCGATCCCGTCGGCCCCCGTCGCCCCAAGCGCCGCCACGTCGTCCCGCAAGCCCGCATTGACCATCACCGAGATCCGGGTGCCGTCCTTGGTCACCGGCGGTTTGTCCTTGACCGCGGCATATTCGGCGCGGCGCTTCTGGGTCAGTGCGAGCTTGGTATCGAACGCCTCCTGGACCGCCGGAGTCGGCCGGGCGAAAGCGGTCCCATCGCCACCGTCGACCAGGACGAAATCGCCCTCGGAAATGAGCTGGCGCACGCTTCGGACCCGCCCGATCATCGGCACCCCCATCGCGCGGGCGACGATCGTGACATGGGCGGTCAGCGAGCCTTCTTCGAGGATCACGCCCTTCAGCTTGCGCCGGTCATATTCGAGCAACTCGGCCGGGCCCAGATTGCGGGCGATCAGCACCGCGTCCTGCGGCACGCCGGCCTTGGCGGCCGTGCCGAGCTGGCCCGAGACGATCCGCAGCAGCCGATTGGCGAGATCGTCGAGGTCGTGCATCCGGTCGGCGAGCAGGGGATCGTCGATCTGGCGCATGCGCTGGGCGGTGCGCTGGCGCACGCGCTCGATCGCCGCCTCGGCGGTCAGGCCGCTGTCGATCGCCTCGTTGATCCGCCGCGACCAGCCCTCGTCATAAGCAAACATCTTGTAGGTCTCGAGCACCTCCTGATGCTCGCCGACCGTGCCGAACTCGGCCTGGCCCATCATCGCGTCGATCTGCTCGCGCATCCGTTCGAACGCCGAATAGACCCGGCGGCGCTCGGCCTCGATATCCTCGGCGACGGTATGCTCGATCAGGATGCGAGGCTGGTGATAGACGGCGACCCCCTCGCCCATGCCGGTGACGAGCTTCAATCCGGTCAGCCGCGCCATGCCCTCGGCCCGGCCCTCCCCGCCCTGCGCCGACGCCTTGTCGGCGATGCCGGCATTGGCGATCAGCTCGGCGAGCACCATCGCCACCGTCTGCAGCGCCTCGATCTCAAGCTCGTCATAAGCGCGCGGCTCGGCATGCTGGACCGCCAGCACGCCGATTGCGCGCTCCTTGCGGATGATCGGCACGCCGGCGAAGCTGTGAAACAATTCCTCGCCGGTTTCGGGCCGGTAGGCGAATTCGGGATGGCTGGCGGCTTCCGCGAGGTTGAGGATTTCGACGTCCTTGGCGATCGTGCCGACCAGGCCCTCGCCCAGAGCAAGGCGGGTGACGTGGACCGCTTCCTGGTTGAGGCCGATCGTGGCGAACAATTCCAGCACGCCGTCGCGCAGCAGATAGATCGAGCAGACCTCGCTCGCCATCGCCTCGGCGATGATCCTGACCACCTTGTTGAGCTTGGCCTGCGCGCCGAGCTTCGACGCCATCACGTCGTGCAGGCCCGTCAGGATCACGCGGGCGGAGGCGGCGGAGGTGGCGGTGGCCATGCCAGCGCGGGCTATCAGATAAGGCGCCGCCATTCCAACGCTTCTCGCCCGCCAGAGGCCGGCAACCCGTCGCGCCGGATTCAGACCGAGCGCCGCTCCAGCGCGTGGGCGGCCTCGTCCATCAGCTGGGCGAGGATCGCAGCGGCGGGGGCTTCGTCCTTGACCATGCCGACCGATTGCCCGGCCATGACCGAGCCCGTTTCGATGTCGCCCTCGATCACCGCCCGCCTGAGCGCGCCCGCCCAATATTGCTCGATCTGGAGCTGGGCTTCCATCATCTCGACCTTCCCCTCGTCGAGCGCTTGCGCCACCTCGCGCTGCTTGGCGGCGAAGCTCTCCATCTCGCGATTCTTGAGCGCGCGGACCGGGATCACCGGCAGGCGCGGGTCGATCTGGACCGAAATGATCGCGTCGCGCGCCGAGGCGCGGATGAACGCCTTCTTGAAATCGGGGTGGGCGATGCATTCGTGGGCGCAGACGAAGCGCGTGCCGAGCTGGACGCCGGCCGCGCCCATCTCCAGATAGCCGGCGATCAGCCCGCCATGGCCGATCCCGCCGGCGACGAAGATCGGCACCTCGTTCGATAGCGGCGGCAATATCTCCTGGGCGAGGACCGAGGTCGAGACCGGGCCGATATGCCCGCCCGCCTCCATCCCCTCGATGACCAAAGCGTCGACCCCCGAGCGGATCAGCTTCTTCGCCAGCGCGAAGGCGGGCGCGAAGCAGATCAATTTGGCGCCATTGCCCTTGATCCGGTCGATCGATCCGGTCGGCGGCAGGCCCCCGGCGAGGACGACGTGGCCGATCCGGTGCGCCGCGCACACGTCGATCAGCTCGGAAAGCATCGGGTGCATGGTGATGAGGTTGACGCCGAACGGCTTCGATGTGCGCTTTTTCGTCTCGGCGATCTCGGTGTCGAGCAGGTCGGGCGTCATCGCCCCGCAGGCGATCACCCCGAACGCGCCCGCATTGGAAAGCGCCGAAACCAGATTGCGCTCCGAAATCCAGCTCATCGCCCCGCCGAGCACCGCGACCTCGCAGCCGAGGAAATCGGCGCCGCGCTTCATCAGGCGGGCGAGGCGGTCGTGGCCGATCGAGGAGGAAATGTCGTTCATCAATGCTCCGTCATTCCAGCGAAAGCTGGAATCCCTTTGCCTGTTAAGGAAGCGAGATTCCAGCTTTCGCTGGAATGACGAGACGGGCTTTCAAGCCGCATCCTCCGCGTCGAGCCCGAAGGCGGTGTGGAGGACGCGCACGGCGAGCTCGGTATAATCCTCCGGGATCAGCACCGACACCTTGATCTCCGAGGTGGCGATGGCGAGGATGTCGATCTTGCGCTCAGCCAATGTCGCAAACATCCGCGCGGCGATGCCTGGGTCCGAACGGATGCCGACGCCGACGATCGAGATCTTGCAGATCTGGGTGTCGGCGGCGAGCGTGGCATAGCCGATCGCCGCCTTGTTCTTTTCGAGTATGTCGACCGCCTGCGCCAGCGTCGCGGCCGGGACGGTGAAGGTGATTTCGGAAGGCGAGCCCTGCGCGATCATATCGTAATTGATCCCCGCGCCGGCGAGCGCGCCGAAGATCGCCGCCGCCCCGCCCGGCGTCTCGGGCAGGCCGCCGAGCGTGAGGCGCGCCTCGTTCTTGTCGTGGGCGATGCCGGTGATGAGCTGCCGTTCCATTCGATAGTCCTCCAGCGCGTCCTCGCGCACGATCAGGGTGCCGGACCTGTCCTCGAACGAGGAGAGAACCTGAAGCGGCAGATTGTAGCGCATCGCGAGGCCGACCGAGCGGGTCTGCAGCACCTTGGCGCCGACCGATGCGAGCTCCAGCATCTCTTCATAAGTGACGATCGGAAGCTTGCGCGCCCGGGGCACGATCCTTGGATCGGTCGTATAGACCCCGTCGACGTCGGTGTAGATGTCGCACCGGTCCGCCTTCATCGCCGCGGCGAGCGCGACCGCGGACGTGTCCGATCCGCCGCGGCCCAGAGTGGCGAGGCTGCCGTCGGCGGCGACGCCCTGGAAGCCGGGGATGATGGCGATCCCCTTCTCCTCGAACACGCGTTCGAGCACTGCGACGTCGATCCCTTCGATCAGGCCCGCGGCGTGGCCGCTGGCGCGGATGGGAAGCTGCCAGCCCATATAGGAGCGCGCGTTGAGGCCCATGCCCTGGAGCGTGATCGCGAGCAGCCCGCTGGTCACCTGCTCGCCCGAGGCCACCACCACGTCATATTCGCGCGGATCGTAGAGCGAGGCGGCCTCGCGGCAGAGCTGGATCAGCCGGTCGGTCTCGCCCGCCATCGCCGAGACCACCACCGCCACCTGATTGCCCCGCCCGGCCTCGCGCCGCACCAGCGAGGCAACGTGGCGGATCCGCTCGCTCCCCGCCATCGACGTGCCGCCGAACTTCATCACGATGCGAGGCATGGGGCTCCCGGAAACCTTGGGAATTGGGAGGCGTCCTGATAGGGAGCGGCCATGGCACATGCAAGCGAGCCCGCGTCCACCATCGACCCCGCCGAAGCCGCGCATTTCGGGGCGCTGGCGGCCGATTGGTGGGACCCGCACGGCTCGTCGGCGATGCTGCACAAGCTCAATCCGGTGCGGCTCCGCTATATCCGCGACCAGGTCGACCGGCATTGGTCGCTCGACGAGACGGACCGCAGGCCGCTCGCCGGCAGGAGCGCCGCCGACGTCGGGTGCGGCGCCGGGCTGTTCGCCGAGCCGCTCGCCCGGCTGGGCGCCGACGTGACCGGGATCGACGCCGCGAGCGAGAATATCGCGGCCGCGCGGGAGCATGCGATGGGGCAGGGGCTGGAGATCGATTATCGCACCGGCGGGGCCGAGGCGCTCGACGGGCGCTACGATCTCGTGGCGGCGCTCGAAGTAGTCGAGCATGTCGCCGAGCCGGCGGCGTTCGTCGGCGCGCTTGGCGAGGCGGTGGGCGAGGGCGGGCTGCTGATCCTCTCGACCCCCAACCGGACCTTATGGTCGAAGCTGGTCATGATCGGAATCGGCGAGGGGAGCGGCCGCATTCCCAAGGGCACCCACGATTGGGGCAAGTTCATCGCTCCGGAAGAGCTCCATGCGCTGATCCGCGACAGCGGGCTCGAAGTGCTCGACACGACCGGGATCGGCTGGACCCCGACGCGCGGCTTCGCGCTGACCGACGACCTTTCGCTCAACTATCTGGTGACGGCGCGCCGACCGGCGGCATGAGCATCCGCCCTTCGATCCGGCTGGGCGCGCTGCCCAGGTCTCTGCCGCTCGGCGCGCGCCTCCAGATCGCACGCGACGCCGGGTTCGAAGGGATCGAGGCCGAGACCGGAGAGGCGCCGGCCGAGGCCCTGCGCGCGGCCGCCGACGCGGCCGGGCTGATCGTCCATTCGGTCAATTGTCCGGAGAATTACACGCTGCCGCTGTCGAGCCCGAACCCGGCGACGCGCGACGCCGGCATCGCCGCGACCCTGGCCGCGCTCGAGACCGCCCACGCGCTCGGCGCGGACAGCCTGCTGCTGATCCCGGGCGTGGTCGGCGCCGACGCCTCTTATGGCGAGGTTCACGCGCGCTCGCGCGACGTGATCCGCGCGGCTATCCTGCCCGAGGCGGAACGGCTCGGCATCGTCCTGGCCGTCGAGAATGTCTGGAACGGCTTCCTGCTCAGCCCGTTCGACTGCGCGCATTATGTCGGCGGATTCGATTCGCCTTTCGTGCGTCTCTATTTCGATGTCGGCAACGTCATATTCGGCCGCCCCGAAGGCTGGATCGACATCATCGGGCCGCTGATCGTCAAGCTTCACCTCAAGGACATGCGCCGCTGGTCCGGACGGACCAAAAGCTACCGGCTGGCGCGGGTCGGCGAGGGAGAGATCGACTGGGTCCGGCTGCGCGCCGCGCTCGACCGCGCCAATTTTTCGGGCTGGGCGGTGATGGCCGAGGCCGAATTCGTGCAGCCGAGGCTCGCCTACCTCGCCTTCATGGCTGCGCGGCGGCTCGCTCCGAACCCCGCCTCGCGGCTGGTCGAGACCCATCTTTCCCGCCGCCTCGCGCAGGATTCGATGCGGCGCTTCCGGCGCTACGCCGCGCCTAATTGCTCCGAGTCAGGCGCGTGATCAGGATCGCCGAGCGCTTGGCCTGGCGATTGAGGCTGTCGAGCGCGACCCATTCGCCTTCGGCATGGGCGCCGCCGCCGGACGCGCCGAGGCCGGCGAGCGTATCGACGTCGCCGGCGACGAAGCTCGAATCGGCTGCGCCGCGGCGGGCCGGGTCGAATTCGGCCATTTCGGCGAGGCCCAGGTCGCGGTTGACGCCGTTCAGCCGCGCGAGCAGGGCGCGGTTGCCTTGCGTGGGCGCCATCGGCGGGTAGCCGTCTTCCGCGAAGACCAGCTCCGCCTCGGCGTGCGGCAGATGCCGGGCGACGATCGCCTGCATCCGCGCCCGCGCCCGCACCTCCTGCTCGGGGGTCAGCGCGCGAAGGTCGCCGCGCGCGACCGCCTGCTCGGCGACGATGTTGGTCTTGCCCGAGGCGGTGACGCGAAAGCCGTCGGCGTCGATCGTGGCGGGGGTGCCGCCGGCGATCACGCCGACATTGTAGGTGAGGTTGGTCTCGGCGAGCTCGCGCCGGAACGCATCGAGGATCCGCGCCATTTCGTAGATCGCGCCGCAGCCGAGCCCGCCTCCGCAGACGCCCGAGCTGTGGCCGGTGCGGGCGCGCGCTCTCAGCGTCCAGCTGGTCGAGCTGCGCCGCGCCACCGTGCCGAAGTCGCGCCCGCCGTCGGTCGCCAGATTCTCATATTCGAGCGCGAAATGGGCGGCGCGCCCGGCCTCGATCAGATCGCGCCGGGCGATCCCGATCGGCGATCCGGGCCGCTCC
>Ga0190275_10001226_pt1 | contig 19425 bp, 19 predicted proteins | sample Popmic550T_FD_133745 | JGI IMG/M metagenome (GOLD analysis project Ga0190275, IMG submission 133745) | Populus adjacent soil microbial communities from riparian zone of Yellowstone River, Montana, USA - 550 T | ecosystem: Environmental > Terrestrial > Soil > Riparian zone > Trees stand | place...
GCGGCCCATGCCACCATAGGTGTCGACGATGATCTTGCGGCCCGTCAAGCCCGAGTCGCCCATGGGGCCACCCACCACGAACCGGCCCGTGGGGTTGATGAAGAACTTGGTCTTCTTGTCCAGCAGCTTCGCCGGGAGCACCTTGGCGATGACGTCCTCGCGGATGGCCTCGTGGAGCTTCTTGTTGGAGATGTCGTCCGAGTGCTGCGTGGACACCACCACCGTGTCGATGCGCACCGGGCGGCCGTCGCGGTACTCCACCGTGACCTGGCTCTTGCCGTCCGGACGGATCCACAGGTGCTGCTTGCGGCGCACGTCCGCCAGCCTGCGGGTGAGCGCGTGGGCGTAGTGGATCGGGGCCGGCATCAGCTCTGGCGTCTCGTCGCAGGCGTACCCGAACATCATCCCCTGGTCGCCGGCGCCCTGCTCCTTCTTGTTGTCCACGCCCCGGGCGATGTCCTGGCTCTGGCCCTCGATGGCCACCATCACGCCGCAGGTGTTGCCGTCGTAGCCCATCGAGCTGTCCGTGTAGCCGATGCGGCAGATGGTGCTGCGGACGATCTTCGGGATGTCCACGTAACAGTTGGTCGTCACTTCGCCGGCGACGATGGCGAGGCCTGTCTTGACCAGCGTCTCCACGGCGACGCGGCCCTGCGGGTCCTTGGCGATGATTGCATCCAGCACCCCGTCGGAGATCTGATCGGCGATCTTGTCCGGGTGGCCTTCGGTGACGGATTCAGACGTGAACAGGTAGTCGGTAGGCATGTCTTCTCGGAGATCTCAGGCAGGCACGAACCACGGCACAGCGGGGTGGACACTAGACGTGGGGTCCTCCTTCAGTCAAACCCCGTAAAGTGGTCCGGAATTCGATTTCGCGGGCCAGCCGGGCAGCCAAGGGCCACACCTCTCCCGGTGAATTTTCCAAGGCACCGGGCGTTCCCCTGGGCTACAGGAAGCCCTCGCTTCCTCATCGACAGGAACAAGGATCCGTATGAACGCTCGCCTCCGCTCCGTCCCCCTGCTGGCCGCACTCGTCCTCGCCCTGCCGGCGCTCGCCGCGCCCAACGAGGCGGTGTCCAAGCCCGTGAAGACCGTGGTCCAGTCCGTGCGCTACGGCAAGGACCTGGCCGCCCTCAAGCACTTCGGAGGAGAGCAGCAGGCCCGCTTCCTCGTGGGCGCTGACTGGGACAAGGCCTCCGAGGCCCAGCGCAAGGAGTTCGTCCAGATCTTCCACAACCTCTTCGCGAAGATCGCCTTTCCCAAGGTCCGCGACAACTTCAAGAACCTGGCCTCCATCACCTATGACGATCCCCAGGTGAATGGCGAGGAGGCCCAGGTGGCCTCCACCGTCGTCATCGACCACCCGGTGAAGAAGCAGGAGCTGAAGCTCAAGTACTCGCTGGCCAAGGACAAGGCCGGCTGGAAGGTGGTGGACGTGGCAGTGCTTGGCGACTCCATGCTCACCGGCATCCGGGATGATCAGGTGCGCCCGCTGCTGAACGAGGGCGGCTGGGAGGCCCTCCTCAAGGCGATGCGCGAGAAGGACAAGGAGCTGGAGAAGGTCGTCCTGAAGTAGCTCGCCTGCGCGGCGTCCGGCCAGGCCTCCTTCCTAGGAATGGGAGGAGGCCGTCGAGCCGTGTAGGCTCCGGGTTCCTCGTGGAGCGCCTGGCCGATGCCCCCCTCCCACATCACCTCGCCTCCCCGCCCCCGCAGCGAGCCCTCCTCGCGCGAGCTGGATGCCTTCTGCGTGCACTATGCCCCGCGCGCGCCAGGGCATGCGAGCGTGAGGGACCTGTGCCAGCTGCTGTACGCCGTGCCCTCTGAGGGGCTGGAGGCTCGCTTCGCGTGGGTGGAGCGGCTCGTGGCCTGGCTGCGCGAGCCGCGCCCCGCCCTGGGGCTCGTCGAGGCCGAGGAGTCCGAGCTCCCTGCCGCCGCGAGCCGGCTGGCCTTGCTGGTCCGCATCCTGGAGGGCGAGCCTGCCATGCGCCAGGCCCTGGCCCGGCTGATGGGGCACATCGCCGCCGAGGCCCGGGGCCTGAAGCTCTTTGCCCAGGTCGGCCTGCCGGGTCCCCAGGGCTTCTTCTCAGAGCTAACCCACCGGGCGCTGCGGCACCTGCTCCCCGCGCCCCCAGACCCGGAGCGGCTCCCGGAGCTGCTGCTGCGCCTGTTCCGAGGCCCCGCGGACGTGGTCTGGCTGGAGTCCCTGCCCATGGACTCCCTGACGCGGCTCCTGGCGATGGTGAGCGAGCCGCAGCACCCGCTGCCCGCCCCCACAGCGCTGATGCGCTCCACCCTGGTGGACGCGCTCACCCTGCTGTCCACGCAGACGGCAGCGCTCGGGCTGGCCGAGGACGTGCGAGACCGCAACCCGGAGGGGGCCTTCCGCGCCTCGCCCTTCCTGCGCCTGCGCCGAACGTGCGACAGCGTGCTCGCCCGGGATGCGGCGCCGGACACGCTCAAGGAGCTGAATGCCTCACTGGCCGAGTGCCGGCAGGTGGTGGCCATTGTCACGAGCCACCTGGAGCAGTCCGGCGTGAGCGTGGATCTGGTGTACCGCCTGGAGCGCATCAGCCGAGGGCTGGACCGGATGGAGGCCATTGCCCGGGTGCTGGGAGCCAGCCGGGGCGAGGAGCGCTGCCGCGAGGGCCTGACGCTGGTGGCGGAGCTGCTGCGCAACTCGTACTCGGACCGCTCCGTGCGGGAGCTGATACGCACCAACTTCCGGCTCCTGGCGCGCAAGGTCATCGAGCGCACCGGCCACTCGGGCGAGCACTACATCACCTCCACCCGGGCCGAGTTCCACACCCTGCTCCACTCGGCCGCGGGGGGCGGGCTGCTTACCGCCTTCACCGCCGCGATCAAGCTGCTCCTCGCGACATTCGCGCTGGCTCCCTTCTTCGCTGGCCTCTTCGCCGCGCTCAACTACGCCGGCAGCTTCGTGCTGATGCAGCTGCTGGGCTTCACGCTGGCCACCAAGCAGCCCTCTATGACGGCGGCGACGCTGGCGGGCGCCATCGGCGAGGGCTCTCGTAAGCGGCTGGAGCGGCTGGTGGAGCTCATCCCTCGCATCACCCGCTCTCAGCTCGCGGCGGCCCTGGGCAACCTGTGCTGTGTGCTGCCGGCCGCGGTGGGCCTGGCACTCGCCTGGCAGCTCCTCACCGACCAGCCGCTCCTCTCCCCGGAGAAGGCGCAGGCCGTGGTGGAGTCCATCCACCCCTGGCACGGCGCCTCGCTGCTGTGGGCCGCCTTCACCGGCGTACTGCTCTGGGCCTCCAGCCTGGCGGCTGGCTGGCTGGAGAACTTCCTCGTCTTTCAACGCATCCCCGAGGCGCTCGCGCACCACCCAGGGCTGCGGCGGTTGCTCGGAGAGGCCCGGGCGCACAGGCTGGCGGGGGCGGTGCTCCGTCACTCGGCCGGCGTGGGCGGCAGCGTGATGCTGGGCGTGATGCTGGCGGTGGCACCCGGGGTGGGGCACTTCTTCGGCCTGCCCCTGGACGTGCGCCACGTCACCCTCTCTTTTGGCTCGCTGGCCTTCGCCGGGTGCGCGCTGGGGCCCATCGCCGTGGCCCAGCCGGGCTTCCTCGCGGCCTTGGTGGGAATACTTGGCATCGGTGCGCTCAACTTCGGCGTCTCCTTCGCGCTCGCCCTGGCCGTGGCTCTGCGAGCCCGGGATGTCTCCCTGAGAGACGGCCTGCTCCTGGGCCGGATGCTCACGAGGCGCTTCCTGCGACAGCCCCGCTCCTTCCTGTTGCCTCCCCATGCCCCGAAGGCCGAGGAGCCCTCGCCTGCCGTGGCCCCCCCAAACCAGGAGGGCTCAGCGCCGGCTCCAGGGCAGCCCGGCGTCTGAGGTAGGAACCCGGCGGCCTACCCTCCCAGCGGACACCCGAGGCGTGAATGCCGCCCCAGCAGCCGGGCACACATGCGCCGCTTCCGGGACGGGACATTTGCCGGTAGGGTCGCGCGCACATGAGCGCCTCGTCACACCCTCCACACCGTTTCGCTCTCGCCTACGCCGGACTGATGGTCCGCAGGCCGGGCCTGGTCCTCCTCGTCATCCTCGGCCTGCTGGGCATCTCCCTGTACGGCACGTCGAAGCTGACCATCAACTCCAACCAGCTCGATCTGATCTCCCAGGATCTGCCGGAGGTGAAGGAGGTCAAGCGCATCATCGACATGGTGGGCGGCAGCGGCTACTTCATGCTCGCGCTGCGCTCCTCGGACGAGGCCACCCTCAAGCGCGTCGCGGATGACCTGGCGCAGAAGCTCAATGCGGACAAGGAGAACGTCCGCTTCGTCACCTACAAGATCCCCGTCGAGTTCGTGCAGCAGAACATGGCCCTCTTCATCAAGACGGAGGACCTGGCTGAGGGCAAGAAGCGCATCGGCGCCTACATGAAGGATCAGCTGCGCCGCAACAACCCCTTCTTCATCGAGCTGAAGAAGACCGAGCCCGTGAAGCTCGACCTGCAGGACCTGATCAACAAGTACTCGAGCGTGGGCAAGAAGAGCATCATCGACGACTACTACATCTCGCCCGATCGCAAGATGATGATGATGCTCATCAAGCCGATGTGGGACACCAACGAGCTTGGCAAGACGAAGGTGTACGTCGAGAAGCTCACCCAAGACCTAGCCGAGTACTCGAAGACGAACCCGCAGGGCGTGAAGCTGGTCGAGGACTACGCGCTGATGGGCGACGCGAAGACGGTCGCCTACGGCTACACCGGCTCGTACAAGACGGCAGTGGACGACTCGTACGCCATCGAGGAGTCGCTCCAGCCGGTGGCCGTCATCGCCTTCGTGGCCATCCTGGTCATCACCATCGCCTTCTTCCGCAAGTGGGCGCCCACCGTCATCGTCGTGAGCGGCATGGTGATTGGCACCATCATCACCATGGGCTTCACCTACGCCACGATAGGTGAGCTCAACATGATCACCAGCATCCTCGGTGGAATCCTGATGGGGTTCGGCATCGACTTCGGCATCCACTTCATCTTCCGCACAAGGCTGGAGCTGGGCGCCGGCAAGCCGTACGACATCGCCATCCGGGATGCCATCATCAATGCGGGCCGGCCGGCTCTGATCTCCGCGGTGGTGACGGCGGGCTCCTTCTTCGTGCTGATGGTCAGCGAGTTTCGCGGCTTCAGCCAGTTCGGCTTCCTGGCCGGCTGCGGCACGCTCATCCTGGGCCTCACCCTCTTCTCGTGGAGCCCGGCGCTGCTGGCACTCATCGGGCGCCTCAACCCCGCCCTGCCCCAGCAGCTCATCGGCATCATGAAGCCGCCGGCCACCAACAACGCCTCGGGCAAGGAGATCCGCTTCCCACGGCCCGGGCTGCTGCTGGGCATCAGCACCACCATCGTCGTGGTGGTCTGCGCCTGCGCGATCCCCTGGAGCAGCAAGGAGGTGTCCGCCAGCGCGAAGCTGCCGCTCCTCGAGCGCATCCAGCACGGCGTGCGCTTCAACTACAACACCCGCGCGCTGATGCCCGCCAACCAGCCCTCCGTCAACCTCCAGGACGAGGTCGGCGAGCGGTTCCAGATCTCCAGCGATCCCATCGCCGTCTACACGAAGACGCTCGAGGAGACGAAGGAGGTCTACGACGAGCTCACGAAGCACCCGGAGAAGTACAAGTCCATCGACCAGGTGGTGAGCGTCTACTCCTTCGTCCCACCGGCGGAGAACGCCCAGGCCAACGCGAAGATCCTCACGGAGTGGCAGGAGGAGCTCAAGGAGATCAACGTCGAGTCCCTGCCGCCCGAGATGCAGGAGAAGGCCGGCATCTTCAAGAAGATGCTAGAGGCGCGCCCCTTCGACGTGCACGGCGTGCCGGACATCTACGCCAAGCAGTTCCGTCACCTGCCCACCACCCTGCCGGAGAACCACGGCTACCTCACGTTCATCTACCCGAGCGTGGACCTGTGGGACGGCAAGCTGATGCTCCAGTTCGCCGACGAGACGAGCGTCATCAAGACCGAGTCCGGCAAGGAGTTCCGCTCCGCGGGCGCGGCGCAGCTCTACGCCCGGCTGGCGCGCATCGTCCTCAAGGATGGCCAGCTGACGGTCATCCTCGTGGCGCTGTGGATCCTCATCATGCACTTCGCGGACTTCCGCAGCGTGCCGCTGGCGCTCGCGTCCGTCATCCCGCTCACGGTGGGTCTGGCGATGATGCTGGGGTTCATGTCGATCTTCGATCTGCGGCTGAACTTCATGAACATCATCATCCTGCCCATCCTCCTGGGCTTCGGGGTGAGCCACGGCCTGTACCTGCTCCACCGCTTCCTGGAGGGCACCTCGCCCGTGGTGGCCCTGCGCAGCGTGGGCGCCGCGGTGGCCTCCTCCACGCTCACGGCGGTGTCCGGCTTCGCCGCGCTCCTGGCAGCCAGCCACAACGGCCTCCAGTCCATGGGCCTGGTGGCCTGCATCGGCCTCATCACCACGCTGGTGGTGTCCTTCACGGTGCTCGCCGCGGTGATGCAGCTCATGCACGACCAGCGCGTGCGCAAGCGCGGGCAGCAGCAGCCCCCCTCGGACTCCTCGGACGCCGGGGGTACCGGCTCCGAGACCCGGGCGGCCTGAGGCAGCCCCAGGGTTCCTGGGGCCTGGCGCCCCAGCTATGAACGGAGGCCCCTTCACTGAGGGGCCGGGAGAGGGAGACGACGATGACGAAGCGACTCGCGCTCGCGCTCGCGCTGGGCCTGGCCGTGCTCGCGGCCTGCGCCACGGTGAAGAACAGCTTCACCCGCCCTGACTACGAGCAGGTGGACAGGGAGCGGGTGAAGCGCCTGGTGGTGGTGACGCAGCCGCTGCCGGATGGCAAGCAGTCCCTGGGTGAGCTGTGGAGCCTCATCGCTCGCCAGCACGTCAACCAGAACCGCGACTTCCTGGTGAAGGCGAACCTCACCCTGGCCGAGCCCGCCACCGACGACTCGCTCAAGGCCCTGTGCACCGAGGGCGTCGAGGGCGTGCTCCTGCTGGTGCCCCAGGTGAAGCGCACCGAGGACGGCGCGGAGACGGCCGTGCGGGCCCGGCTGATGCGCTGCGTGGACAGCCAGGACGTCTGGTCCGCCGACGCCGCGGGCAGCTGGGGCTCGAGCGACGAGAAGTTCCGCGAGCGCGCCGCGCAGTACGTGAAGCAGTTCGGGCCCGAGGTGGAGCCCTACGTCGTCCCCTCGTACAAGCTCCTCAAGTCCACGCTCGACACGCTCCCCAACCCGAAGCTCAATGATCAGGACATCGATGAGAAGATCGAGCTGGGGGAGTAACCCCCATGGACGAGCGCACCATCGTCCTGCGGCTGGCCCTGGCGCTGCTGCTCGGCGGACTGCTCGGGCTGGAGCGCGAGCTGCGCGGGCATGACGCAGGCCTGCGCACGCACCTCCTCGTCTGCCTGGGCTCCTGCCTCTTCACCCTGGTGAGCATCTCCGCCGGGCAGAGCATGTCCGGCCCCGTGCCCTCGGGCGTCGAGGCGGACATCACCCGCATTGCCAGCCAGGTCGTCGTCGGCATCGGCTTCCTGGGCGGCGGCGCCATCCTCCGCCATGGCACCTCCATCCGCGGGCTCACCACCGCCGCCAACCTCTGGCTCACGGCCTCCGTGGGCCTGGCGGCGGGGATGGGCTTCTTCTTCGGCGCCGCGGTCACCGTGGGCTTCGCCCTCCTGGTGCTCGTCGGCCTGCGCCCGGTGGAGCGCCTCATCGAGGGCTTCCGCAACCGCCACGGCATCCCCAAGGACCCCCGAGGAGATTCCGAAGAACCTCCCGTGCGCTGAGCCGCCTCCCATCGAGCAGCACAGCCGCGCTCTAATCCCCCTCGCCGCGACAACACACCGCAGGGTCCCCGTGAAGTGGCGTCTGTAGAGTGCGCCGCGTCATGTGGAAGTCCTGTCTCGCCCTCCTGCCGGCGGCGCTCCTGCTGCACTCCCCTCCTGCACTGGCCTGTGCCACGTGCGCCTGTGGAGATCCGACGCTCACCTCCATGGGCACCGAGCAGCCGTTCTCGGGGCGGACGCGCGTGGCGAGCATCACCCGCGCCTGGGGTCTGACCCTGGGAGACGACTCGCTGGATGCCGTCACCCTGCGCGAGCTTCGCGTGGACCTCTCCGTGGCCTACGCGCCTCTGCCCTGGCTCATCCTGTCCGCCATGGTGCCCCTGCAGGTGCGCACGGTGCAGGACGTCAGCCTGCTGCGCGAAGAGGCCTGGGGGCCAGGAGACATGGAGGTCAGCGCGAAGGTCTTCGTCTTCCGCGATCGAGACTTCTCTCCGGACCACCTCCTTGCCGTCCTCGTGGGCTCCGAGCTGCCCACGTCTCCCACGCTGAGTGATGGCCAGGGCCGCCCGCTCTCGCTGGATGCCCAGCTTGGCAGCGGCTCCGTGGATCCCTTCGCCGGGCTGGCCTACACGGGGTTCCGCGGCTCATGGTCCTTCATCGTCAGCGCGACAGGCTCACTGTCTACCCGTGGGCGAGAGGGCTTCCGCGGAGGGGCAGCCCTGCGGACCACGGTGGCTGCTCAGTTCCAGCCGAGCCCGGCCTGGGCCCTGCGGCTGGCAGCGGACACGCGCCTGGAAGGGGCCAGCACCCTCCACGGTGTGCGAGACCCGGTGGGCAGCGGCTTCATCGGCTTCCTATCGCCCGAGGTCCTTTTCAGTCCCGCCAGCGACGTCGTCCTCCAGCTGGGCGTTCGGGCCCCCGTCCTCAACCTCCTGAGCGGCCGCGTCCGCCAGACGCCCATCCTTCAAGCCGCCGTGGCGTACGATCTATGAAGAAGGCACCTCTGCTCCTCGGAGCGCTCCTGCCGCTGGCCCTGACCGGCTGTGGCTCGCGTGAGGAGGGCACCCGCCTGCACCTCGAGCTCGCCCACCGCTCGGTGCGTGCCGCTCAGGTCGAGGGCATGGTCCGGCACTTCACGAATGATCGAGGTGATCGCATCACCCTGACCCAGGCCTACGTCACCCTGGGCAGCGTGGAGATCATCCCTTGCCCGGAGCCTGCCACGCTGCGGTGGCTGCGCGCGCTGTCGCCGGTGGGCACTGCCCATGCCCACACCGAGTCCAGCCCCAGGCGCCTGGGCACACCGTACGTGAGCGGTCTGGAGCGGCCCGACGGAGAGCCCCTGCCGCTGGGGCTCCTGCGTCCCCCACCGGGCCTCTATTGCCATGCGCACCTCGTCTTCGCGCCGGCGGACGCGGACGCCGAGGGACTGCCCGAGGACGGCAGCATGGAGGGCCGGACGCTCGTACTGGAAGGCACTGTCGTCCCCGTGGGGGAAGAGGCCCCCCGACCCTTCCGGCTGGAGAGCGCTGGCGTCGCCAACGCACAGCTTCCCCTCGAGCAGCTCTCCCTCTCGAAGGAACACCTGGAGTCGGAGCAGAGGATCACCCTGCATTACGATGGGTGGCTGGACGGAACCTCTCCGTTGGCGGCCGACGCCGCGACCCAAGTGCTGCGCAATGTCGCCAGCTCGACATCCATCGAGCCCTCCCTCTGAGCCTTCCTGCGGCAACATGCCGCGTGGGCTCGGAGAGGATCTGCTGCTATCCGCCTCCCGTTCCCAGCTCCTCAGACAGAGGCCCCTCTTCATGAAGCTCCCTCTCGGAAGCACCCTGCTGCTGGCCCTCACCTCTCTGGCCTTCACCGCTTGTGGGGATGACGGGCATGACCACACCGATGATCCGCCGCTGAACGTCGCCATCCCCTTCAAGCCGCTGGTGGGCAGCCAGCCCTTCGCCTGCGGGCAGACGTACACGGGCGTGGGAGCCACGGGTACCTCCTACGAGCCCAAGGACCTCCGGCTCTACGTCCACAACGTGCGGCTCATCAACCACTCGGGCGAGGAGGTGCTGGTGGCGCTGACGGAGGACGGCGCCTGGCAGAAGGACGGCGTGGTGCTGCTCGACTTCGAGGACAAGACGGGCCTGTGCACCAACGGGACTCAGGCGACGAACCATCGCATCGTCGGCACGGTCCCCGGCAACCACTACGTGGCCCTGCGCTTCACCGTGGGCCTCCCCTTCGAGAAGAACCACCAGGATGCGTCCACTGCCAGCGCTCCCCTCAACGTGAGCACGCTCTTCTGGAGCTGGACCGGGGGCTACAAGTTCATCCGCCTGGACGGGCGCCCCCCCGGGCTGCCCAACGGACACAACCTCCACCTGGGCAGCACCGAGTGTCAGACGTCAGGGCCCAATCAGGTGACCTCCTGCCAGCGTGGCAACCGCTTCGACGTGGAGGTCGCCAACTTCGATCCCACGGGCCCGCTCGGCGTGGTGCTGGACGTCGCCGCGCTGTTCGCGGGCTCCAACCTGGACACGAACCAGGCCCAGACGGCGCCGGGCTGCATGTCCGAGGGCGCCGACACCGACTGCGCCCCCCTCTTCGAGCGGCTGGGGCTGGGCTTCGGCAACGCCCAGGCCAACCCCGGTGCCCAGGTCTTCTTCCGCAAGGAGTAGAGACGATGCGCAGCGCTCCGGTGTGGTGTGTGGGCTGGCTCCTGCTGCTGACGGCGGCCTGTGGTGACGAGGCGGAGCCTTACCGCTGGGAGCTGCCCCTCGGCTTTCCCGAGCCAGCCGTCCCCGAAGACAACCCCATGAGCGCCGCCAAGGTGGAGCTGGGGCAGCACCTCTTCTATGACACGCAGCTCTCGGCCAACGGCACCCAGGCGTGCGCGAGCTGCCACCTCCAGGAGCACGCCTTCACGGACGGACGGACGACGGCGATCGGCTCCACGGGTGAGTCCCACCGGCGCAACTCCATGTCCCTGGCGAACGTGGCCTACGCCGCCAGCCTCACCTGGGCCAACCCCGTCCTGCCGGACCTGGAGGCCCAGGCCCTGGTGCCCCTGTTCGGCGAGCATCCCGTGGAGCTGGGACTGGCGGGCCAGGAGGAGCTGCTCCTCCAGCGGCTCTCCGAGGACGCCCGCTACCGTCCGCTCTTCACGGCCGCCTTCCCTGAGGAAGCGCAGCCCCTCTCCATGGCCGCGATCGTCCGGGCGCTGGCGGCCTTCGAGCGCACGCTGCTCTCGGGCAACTCCCCTTATGATCGGTACACGTACCACAACGAGCTCGACGCCCTCTCCCTCTCGGCCAAGCGGGGCATGACGCTCTTCTTCTCGGAGCGCCTGGAGTGCTTCCACTGCCACCAGGGTTTTGCCTTCAGCGACTCGGTGAAGACGAAGGAGACGGTCTTCCCCGAGATCACCTTCCACAACACCAACCTCTACAATGTGGATGGACGAGGCGGCTATCCCGCCGTGGACGTGGGGCTGCGTGAGTTCACCGGCCGGCCCGAGGACACCGGCCGCTACCGTGCACCCACGCTGCGCAACATCGCCGTGACGGCGCCGTACATGCACGACGGCTCCATCGCCACGCTCGGCGAGGTGCTGGACCACTACGCGGCGGCAGGCCGGGCGCAGGCCCAGGGCGCGGGCACCAGCCCCTACCAGAGCGAGTTCGTGCGGGGCTTCACCCTCACGCCCCAGGAGAAGGAGGACGTGCTCGCCTTCCTGGAGTCCCTCACTGACACGCAGTTCCTCACGGACCCACGCCTCTCGGACCCGTTCGGCTCCGCGCCCTGAGCCGGACACTGCGACGACGTCCGTGACGTGGAAGAAGCCAGACACCGACGTGCTTCCTGGCGACACCCATGGGTTGGCACCTCCACAGAGCACCATCATGGCGGGGACGCAGGCCCGTCTCCTGCCGAGGATCCGGCTCCGTATGTCTTCCTCCATCCCGCACGAACGCCAGGCTGGAACAGGTACACGGTGGACCAGCACGTGCACGATCTGACGGTCTTCAAGGATGCCGCGATCGTCTGGGCGGGGACCGCTGCCTACAGTCCCAATGCGCACATCATGGGCCTGATCCAGCAAGAGCCGGACACCCAGGTGCTCGATGCCATCCATCCTGGGACCGAGATCTGGGTCAAGTACTGAGCCGAGGAGCCAACCATGCGCCCTTTACTCCTCGTGGCTGCGCTGTCGCTGTGCCAGGCCTGCTCATCCGATAAGCCGAACACTCCTGTGACCGACGCGGGACCGGAGAACACCTCGAAGCTGCCTCCGGACTTGAAGTCCCCATCTGCCTTGGAGAGGCCGCCCGTGGGCCCCGGGCTCCCCGCCGATCTCAAGCCACTGGGGCGATGACCCCGCACAGTGAGCGGCTTGCCCCTGCGGGTTTTGAGATTTCTGACACCTCGCAGCCTCACTTCGTGAGGCAGTACCACTCTCCAGGTGCTGCGACATTTCGCCGCACCTGCCTTCGGACGGTCATGCTGGATCGTGGCCCTGGCGCCCCCGGTCCCGGGCGGCAGCCCTTCCTTCGAGTTCCGCCATGACCTTCCGTACCCTCTCTCGCCTTGGTTCGCTCGTCCTCGCCGGCTTCCTGTGTCTCGGACATGGAGATGATGGAGGGTGCGGTGGAGGAGATGATGACGATAACGGGCATCACCACGGGGGTGCCGCCACGGGCGCGACGTGCCCACCGTCGGGTGGGCCTACCGCCCAGAGCTTCGGCACCGCCTTCATGCAGACGCACTGCCTGAGCTGCCACAGCAAGTCCCTGGTCGGCGACGCGCGCCAAGGTGCCACCGAGGGCGTGGACTTCGACACGCTGGACGACGTGCGCCGCCAGTCCGCGCTGATCGACACACACTCGGCCGCGGGCCCCCATGCCACCAACACCGAGATGCCGCCCGCCGAGCGCCCTCAGCCCACGCAGCAGGAGCGCGAGAAGCTGGGCCAGTGGCTGGCCTGCGGTGCTCCCTGACGAAGGGGGCGGCCTGAGCCCCTGTCGGCGGCGCGCCCGGTAAACCTGTCAGACAAGCAGACTGGTTCGGCAAGAGCGCTCCGCCAGGGGAGACCCTCGGATCGGTCCAGCGCAGCCGGTCCGCTGAAGTCCTACTCTGCGCACACATTGACTTTGATAATCACTATCAATACCATCCCTTGCTGATTCACCACCGGGAGTCGTCATGCCGGACACGTGCAGTCCTGGATCCAAGAAAGGGGATGTGCGCTGCCTGTGCGGCAGCCTCCTTGCGCGCCTGGTCCCGGGTGGAGTGGAGCTGAAGTGCAGGCGCTGTCACCGGATCCGGGTGGTACCCCTGGAGGGCTCACCCCCGCTGGAGCGCGCGCCGGAGGCGAAGAGCGCACCACCACAGCCTGAGTCTTGAGCAGGTCAATGCCCGGGCTTTCCCCCAGAGCCCCATCTTCCCATGAGCTTGAGCGCACTCGAGGTCGAGGTCTGGAGGAAGCGTCGCAGCATCCTCAGCCGGGTGTCGCTCGAAGTCCGCCCCGGCGAGCTCCTTGCCATCGTCGGCCCCTCAGGCGCTGGCAAGTCCACGCTCCTCAGAGCGCTGGCGGGAGAGCATACCTACCGCTCGGGAGAGGTGCTGCTCGAGGGACGCCCTCTCGCGCGGTGGAAGCGCACCGCACGCGCTCGTCAGCTCGGCTTCCTCCCCCAGTACCCCTCCCGGATGTTCGGCTTCACCGCCCTGGATGTGGTGCTCCTGGGCCGGACGCCTCCAGGACTCGGAAGGGGCAACAAAGAGGACGTCCGGATCGCGCTGTCGGCCCTCGCGGCCACAGGCACGCGGCACCTGGCCGCGCGGCCCTGCCCCACCCTCTCCGAGGGCGAGCGCCAGCGAATCCAGCTCGCCCGTGTGCTGGCTCAGCTCTGGGAGCTGCCCACCTGGGGCCACCGCTATCTCCTGCTCGATGAGCCGACCGCGAACCTGGACCTGACCCACCAGAACCTCGTGCTGGCGCTGGCGGTGCGCTTCGCCCTCCAAGGCGGCGCGGTGGTTGCCGCCCTCCACGACCTGAACCTCGCCGCACGCCATGCCCACCGCGTCGCGGTGCTCGCCCATGGCCGGCTGGTGGAGCTCGGCCCTCCTGCCCAGGTGCTCCGGCCCGAGCTCATTGCCAGGACCTTCGGCGTTGCCGTCGAGGTGCTCCAGCGCCCGGGCTCCTGCGTGCCGCTGATCCTCTCCACGAGCTCCTCCCAGGGCCTGGAGCCCGTGTCCCCCTCACCCGCGTCCGGCGATTGACCGGCGGACGCGGGCCCGGGTGCCACGAGGCCTACGGCTCCACGGAGATGAACCGCCGCTCCATCTCCGTGCGGATGTAGCGCTCGATCTCCTCGGCCGTGGTCAGCTCCATCGCCGAGTTGAGCAGGGTGATCGCCTCCGAGCGGCTGGCGCTGCGCAGGATGTTCTTCACCACCGGGATCTGTCCCGCCGTCATCGACAGCTCATCGAAGCCCAGCGCCAGCAGCACCAGCGCATAGATGGGGTCGCCCCCCATCTCGCCGCACATGGACACGGGGATGTCCGCGGCCTTGGCGGCGGTGACGACGTTCTGGATCGAGCGCAGCACCGAGAGGTGCAGCGGCTTGTAGAGGTAGGCCACGTCCCGGTTCTGGCGGTCGATGGCCAGCGTGTACTGGATGAGATCGTTCGTCCCGATGGAGAAGAACTCTGCCTCCTGGGCGAGCCGGTCCGCGATGAGCGCCGCGCTGGGCGTCTCCACCATGATGCCCACCGGGAAGCGCTTGCCCATGGGCACCCCCGCCCGGCTCAGCTCCGTGCGGCACGCCTCCAGCTCCGAGCGGGCCTCGCGCAGCTCGCTCATGCCGCTGATGAGGGGGAACATCAGCCGCATGTTCCCATGCGCGCTGGCCCGCAGCAGCGCGCGCAGCTGCGCGCGGAACAGCTCCCGGTGCGCCAGGCAGTAGCGGATGGCCCGCAGGCCCATGGCCGGGTTGGGCTCCTTCTCGTGCTTCGCCTTGCCCGGCACCTTGTCTCCGCCCAGATCCAGCGTGCGGATGGTGACGGGCCGCCCGCCCATGGCCTCCAGCACCTGCTTGTAGGCCCGGTAGTGCTCCTCCTCCGAGGGCACGTTCTTCCGGTCCAGGAACATGAACTCCGTGCGGTACAGGCCAATCCCCTCCGCCCCGTGCGCCAGCAGCGAGGGGATCTCCTCCAGGAACTCCATGTTTCCGTTGAGCCGGATGCGGTAGCCGTCCGCGCTCGTCGCCGGCAGATCCTTGCTGCGCAGGGCGAGCTGCTCGCTCTGGTGCTGCACCCGCTGCGCCTCGCGGAAGAGCGCCAGCTGGTCCGGCGTGGGGTTGACGAGGATGACGCCGCTCGAGCCGTCCAGCGCCACCAGGTCGCCCGGAGAGATCTGCTCGCTGGCCTTGACCGCCCCCACGACGGCCGGAGTCTCCCGGGCGCGGGCGACGATGGCGGTGTGGCTCGTCTGGCCGCCCAGATCCGTGATGAAGCCCGCCACCCGCCCGCTGCGCGCCATGATCGCCGCGTCCGAGGGGGACAGGTCATGCGCGATGACGATGGCCTCGGCGGGGATCTCCACCTCCTCGTCCACCACCTGCCCCATGAGGTTGCGCACCACGCGGTCGGCCACGTAGTCCACATCCGAGCGCCGCTCGCGGAAGTACTCGTCCGGGATGTTGTCGAACAGGTGCTTGAGCTTGCGCGCCACCCTGCGCACCGCCCACTCGGCGTTGATGCGGTCCTCGACGATGAGCTTGTCCACCTCGTCCACGAGCATGGGGTCGAGGAGCATCAGCCGGTGGGCCTCGAGGATGAGGGCGTGGTCATGCCCCTCGGAGCGGGTGATCTGATCCTTGAGCTCGGCCAGCTGCCTGTCTGACAGCTCCAGGGCCGTCCGCATCCGCATGCGCTCGGGCTCGACCTCGGCCTCGGCCAGCCGCAGCTTCGGGGTGCGCACCCGCTTGCGGTCCAGGATGAAGGCGTGCCCCACCGCGACGCCAGGCGAGGCGCCGATGCCTTTCAGGTTCAACGTGGGGGTTCCTGGAGTGCTCACGGTCTGTCGTTCACCTGGGTCCTCTCTTGCCGCGCTTACTGTCCCTCTCCGAATCGGTCGGCGATCAGCTTGCCAATCTCGGCCACGCACTTCTCCGCGTCCTCACCCTTGCAGGTGAGCTTCACCTGGGAGCCCTGCCCCGCCGCCAGCATGAGCACGCCCATGATGGACTTGGCGTTGGCCTTCTGGCCCTGGTGCTCAATGGAGGTCTCGCACTTGAAGCGGTTGGCCACCTTGACGAGCTGCGCGGCCGCGCGGGCGTGCAGCCCCAACGCGTTGATGATCTCGAACGTGCCTTCAGCGACGTTAGCCATGTGCAGCTCCACTCCCTCTCTTCACTAGAGAAAGGCTCCCGCCGCGCACGCCAACCCCGCGGCAAGGTACAGCACGACGTAATTGGGCACCCGCTGCTGAACCAGAATGTAGGACACCACGCCCAGTGCCAGACAGCCCGACACCAGCCAGGGCGCATGGTCCCCGCCGGCGGTGCGCCCCAGGTCCACGGCGAGCCAGGCGACCAGGCCCCCGGCGCAGGCGGCGGCCACCGAGCGGAGCCGGGCGCCCCGGGTCGGCAGGTTGGCGCGGGCGATGGCCTCCACCAGCCGGTCCCCCAGCGTGAGGCCCATCCAATAGAGGCGGGCGCGCAGGGTGAGGTGCACCAGGTTGTAGAGGAAGAGGAAGAGCACCGCGGCCCAGGCCTGGAGCGCGGGCACCAGGGCGGCGCAGATCGCCCCCACGGCCGGCTTGAGCGAGAGCCAGAAGAAGCCATCCCCGAGCGCTGCCAGCGGGCCCATGAGCGCTGCCTTGAAGGCCACCACCTTGTCCGGTGACTCCTCGTCCCGGGCGATGCGCTGCTCGTGGAAGAGCACCCCGCCGACGATGGCCGCCGCCACGTACGGGTGGGTGTTGAAGAAGGTGAGGTGCCGCTGCACCGCGGCCTCCAGCGCCTTCTTGTCCGGGTAGAGCTGCTCCAGCGCCGGGTAGACGGAGTAGGCCAGCCCCAGGTTCTGCATGCCCTTGGGGTTCCACGAAGCCTGCAGGAAGAGCGAGCGCAGGTACACGCGCAGCAGCACGGAGCGGCTGAGGGTGGGTGCGGTGCTCACCGGCGCTCCTGGAGGGTGGAGAGGAGGACTGCCAGAATGACCACCGTGGCGCCCAGCCCTGCGTACAGCGGGGCCCGCTTGGCGTGGCTGCCCTGCGCCGCCAGCGCCGCCGCCACCGAGGCCATGGCTGGGAAGGCCCACGCCAAGCCGCGCAGCAGATCCAGCGGCAGCTGCTCCAGCAGCGGCCCGAGGAAGAAGCCGAGCAGCGCACAGGTGGACGACGCCGCGCCGTAGACGAAGAAGTGGGGCCACATGCCCCAGAGGTTCTGCCGCACCGCGCGAGAGAGGTTGCCCGCCTCGGCCGAGGCCATGGCCACCCGGGCCAGCCGCGCCATGTACCCCTCCAGGAGCCGATCCGCGATGCGGCCGACCCGGCCCAGCGGAAGGAAGAGCAGGATGGCGATGGACCAGAGGGCCTGAGTGGAGCCAGCGCCCGTGGCCGCCGCCATGGTGGCCGCCGCCGCCGCAGTGCCAGTGGCCGACACGGTGTCATTCTCCGGCAGCGAGGCCCCCAGGTTGGCGGTGCCCAGGTAGAAGAGCTCCAGCAGCATGCCGATGTAGAGGCCGGCCCGGAGATCTCCCAGCAGGGCCCCCATGACGGTGGCGGCCACCAGCGGCCGCGAGAGCATGGCCTGGAGGAACGCCTTGCGCTCCACGGCCACGAGGCCGCCCCAGAGTCCCGCAAGCAGCACCTGGGTCCAGCCCACGCTCACGGCTTCACCCGCCCTTTGCCCAGCGCTCGGTGAGCTCTCCCAGCTCCACGGCCTTCTCGGAGGGCACGGCACGCGCTTCCACGCGCACCCCCTTCTCCGCCAGCCCCTGCAGCGCCTGCACCTCCGCCTCTGCCAGGAAGACGGAAGGCGACACCTGCCGGCGCCCGGCGCCGAAGTGCACGTTGCCCAGGTTCAGGTGGTCCATGCTCAGCCCGTGCGCGAAGGCGAAGGGCACGGCCGCCACATCCCTCAGCAGCACCAGCGTGCGCACCCCGTCCTGGGTCAGGGCCGCGAAGTCCACCTGGGCCAGCGGGAGGATCTGGACTTCGATGGCGCTCTGCACTGCCAGCGCCATGGCGGCACGGATGAGCGGACTGGAGGCGGCCTCGTCATCGGCCACGATGACGCGCTGCACCTTCAGGTGCGGCAGCCAGGCCTCGACGACCTGACCGTGGATGAGGCGGTTGTCGACCCGAACCAGGGTGATCACAGCTGTCTCGAATCGCCGACGGGCGCCCCTACGTCAAGTTCGCGGCGACTGCTGGGACTCGCGAAGCAGCGCGGAGGCACAGGTGATGTTGCGCTGGCCGTGGGAGGCCAGCAGGGAGGCCATCTCCGGCAACGGCAGGTGCTCGCCGCGCAACGAGTTGGCCTTGAGGATCATGGGGAGGTTGACGCCAGCGAGGACCTCGAGGTTGCCCCGCTCGCACATCATCAGGGATTCCTTGCAGGGTGAACCACCGAAGAGGTCGGCCATGACGATGACACCTTCCCCGTCATCGACCCGGGCCACCGCCTGCTTCATCTTCGCCCGCAGATCCTCGATGGAGGTTCCCGGCTCGATGTTGCACGTAGCCACCGCGGGCAGCTTGCCCACGATCTGCTCGGCGGTAGCCACCAGCTCATCCGCTAGACGCCCGTGAGATGCGACGACGAGGCCGACCATGTTCACTCCTCACCACCCCCCGGGGTTCCGTCCTACGCCTGAAATCTATGACGTGCAACCCCGGTGGAACGTTCCGCGTCCCGCGAACCTGCTCCAGCCTACCCTCTTCTCCGCCAAAGTAAGCCTGATCCAGTCCATATGCCCACAATTCCACCCCCGGTGGGGCAGGGCGCGGTGGCCCACCGGACGGGGAAGCATGCCCATCAGCCTCCCACATTCAATAGATGCCGGGAGATGGTCAAAGATGCTGGTCGGGGTCGATTTTCCGGGCCCGGCCGTCGTCTGGCCGGAGGGCAGGCAGGCTGACGGGACTCCTACGGCACGACGAGCCGGGCCCGTTGCGCCGCGGGGCGGATGTGCGCGGTGGCGCCCGCGCTGAAGGCCAGGAAGTCATCCTCGACCCCATCGCTGAAGATGACGCCGCCCGAGGGCATACGGGACTCGAGCACCAGCTCCCGCTCCGGGGTGACGAAGCCGCTGATGAGCTGGGCGGAGGAGTGGCGGCTGATGAAGGGCTCGCGCACGACAAAGGCCAGCCGCGGATCCTCCCAGCCCATCCGCCAGGCGTTCCCCGGAACGCCGCCCGTGCTGGCGGTGAGCCCCTGGGCCAGCGTGAAGACGGAGGAGAGCCAGCCGCTGGAGCCCGCGCCGGTGGAGACAATCACCCCGCTGGAGGACTGGGGCTCGGCCGTGTCCCCGTGGCGCAGCATGTAGCGGGCGGAGACGTGCGTGCGCGCCCCGAGGAACAAGTCGTTGAAGGCCAGCAGGCGCTGCCCGTCCTCCAGGCGGGCCTCGGCCAGCGTCACCTCGCGCAC